>ERZ857757.45-NODE-45-length-158015-cov-8.182565_pt1 | contig 158015 bp, 154 predicted proteins | sample MGYA00519764_ERZ857757 | MGnify/ENA primary metagenome ERZ857757 (study PRJEB31778, sample SAMEA3449359) | human gut metagenome | biome: human gut; feature: human-associated habitat; material: faeces | place: United Kingdom | collected 2010/2012 ...
TACCACTGCTCTGTTTTTGTTTTTCATAATGTCCTATTTGATATTGCAATTTAGAACCCAATTGTTTTTTTAAGAAAGCAGAAAAAAAGATTGACAAACTCTTCTTTTTGTGCTATACTGTGCAAGCGCCTTGAGAACACGGACTGTTTTGGCCGTATTCATTCTCCTGAAGTTCCCGATTTCAGAGTCTGGTTCATAAAAACAATCAAAAAAACACCATCGAGGTGTGGCTCAGTTTGGTAGAGCGCTACGTTCGGGACGTAGAGGCCGCAAGTTCGAATCTTGTCACCTCGACCAAATAAGGACTACTATTTTGATAGAATGGTAGTCCTTATTTTTTGCTTTTTGGGCTTTATCTGGTCTTTTTTCGGTGCATTTCTGAAAAACAAGGCCGCAGGACAACTGAAAAACGCCATCGCAGATAATTTTCCGCGGTGGCGCTTTTTCGTTGCCAACAATATTTCGTTGGATTTATGGGTAATCGTTATCTTTGTGGGGTTATCGTTGGATTTGTGGGTATTTCGTTATCCTTATGGGGGTAATCGTTATCCGATTGACTTGAGCGTTACCGTATGAGAGAAATGTATGCGTAAAGCATAGGGATAAGATATTGAGAATCGTGAAAAATTGAGGTATAATATTTAATAGCTTTAGGCGCCACCATCGCAAGTTCAGTATTCACTACTTTTTCTTGCGTTTTGTTTTTGCTCCGCAATATAAATATGGCGCTTCATAGAGTAATTCTGTAAAGGTCCAATTCTCGTTTTCATACCTCGGTATAATCTTACCTATCACCTCAAATGGTTCGCTGGGTTTATCGATATCTTTCAGGTGCCCTGCTTTCATTTCTGTAATCACTGTTCCCGCCTCTCTTCTATATCAGCGGCATATGTGCTATCCAGGCAGCCGGTTTTACCAGTGTATTTTTTATACATGTCCCTGGTATATTTTGTTATATTCCTATCATACTCCGGATAGGCATAATGAAGCCTTTCCGCCACCTCACCGGATACCGCCCTGAACAATTGATGGCATAGAAATAATGCTTCCCATATGTTTTCATAGGAATCCATCCGGTAGGTGGACAAAAGTTTCTCCCACAAATCCTCGGATATATACCTTTCAATAAACTTATAGTTCTTGCCTACACTTAATTTAAAGCCTGTTTCGATGCCGACCTTCCATGATATCATTCTCAGCAGCTCATGGCGAACAATCTGATTAAAATGATCAATAGCAAATAAAATTTCCTTACGGCACAATCCTTTAATAACATAAGGTGTTACATTCCAAAATTCATTGCAGCAATCATCATACTCCCTTGCGCTTGGCTTTCTTACATGATAATGATAAAAGTCATCTGTGTGCATATGCACAGACTTTTCCAAATCTGATTCTTTTGCAACAGCAGATGCCGTTGTAGTTTTTCCTGTCCCCGGCGCACCTGTGATTACAATAATTCTACCTTGATTTATCTATATTTTACCTCCACAAATTCCGATTTGTTGATAACTCATTATATCATAAATCTATTCACTGTATCATAAATCTATCCACTTTTCAATCTATATCACGCAATTAACTTGGAAAGGAACACCGCCGAGCAATGGGTTATCTCGGCGGTCACTCTTTTACTCGTTGTCCGCTCCATACGATACCGACGACGGAATTCCGTTATCATTTAGATTTTTCTCGATATCCTTCACCGGAAGTGAGGAAAAATACGCTTCTCTTCCCTCTTTTATTATAAGCTCGTGGCACGGCTTGTTTCCGGCGTTGTCGGGAATGCGCGCGTCCATTATGTTCACGGCTATCATCTCGGGAGTAATGGCGGCTCTCCCTCCGGCTTGACCTACGCACACCACCGCGTCGGGTCTGTATTGCTCCACCGCTTTTTTAAGAACCTCTCCTGCCTTTCCAAACACCGTCGGCACTTCGAGCTTTAAAATTTCCGCGCCTTGTATATCGTTTTAAGGGCAAGTAAAGAAGAAACTATGAAGCGAGCTATCGAACGCTCAAAGTTAGACAGAGAAACAAATATTGAATTAGTTGAAACAATGTGGAAGCAATTTTCCAATTTGGGAATCTATGAATTAGATGTTATAGATACAACTACGCATTCAATCAAAGATACTGTTTCCGCAGTACAAGAAAAAATCGCAAGTAAGCGCACCACTCTTGTGGAAGAAAGCGAACTTACTCATGTTGCGGCTCCTGATAATCCCACGAAAGAGTTTGAGAACCGGCAAGAGCGTTTTGCACTATATCGAGCAATGCAACAGTTAGATGCCGAAACTCGTGAAGTAATCCATCTGCGATTAGCCGGTGATTTCTCTTTCCGTGACATCGGTGACATTCTTGGGCACAGCGAAGTATGGGCTCGAGTGCGCTTTTATCGTGGTAAGGAAAAACTTGTAAAGATTATCGGAGGTGATAACAATGCGTGAAACCAATCTTGACTGCTGCGTAGTCAGGGATTTACTCCCATCCTATCTTGAAGAATTGACCGAGACAGAGACCTCTGCTATGGTCAGAGAACACATTGAGCATTGTGCGGCCTGCCGCCAGCTTGAAGAGGATACGCCACCGTCATCGGCAGCGTTTCCGAGCGGGAGGCAGCGCTGCGGGAGAAAGCCCATATTTACCTGATCAACCGGGAAAATGTATCCTGGCTGATTGAGGAAAGCGGTTTTCCCTTTGACTTCGATATGATTGTCATTGACGAGCTCTCTTCCTTCAAGTCCTACCAGGCAAAACGCTTCCGGAGTCTTTTGCGTGTCAGACCCACGGTCAAGCGGATTGTCGGACTGACGGGAACCCCTGCCGGAAACGGGTTGACGGATTTATGGGCGGAATTTCGGATTCTTGACCTCGGCAAACGGCTCGGTCGCTTTATCACCCATTACCGAAACCGCTACTTTCTGCCAGACAAACGGAACGGGATGACCGTCTATTCTTACAAACCGCTCCCCAGTGCGGAAGATGCCATTTACCGGCAAATATCCGACATCACCGTTTCCATGAAAGCGGTAGACCACCTGGATATGCCGGAATGTATCTTCAACGATGTGACCGTCTCCCTCTCCGAGGAAGAAAGGCAGAAATACGACACCCTGCGAAACGATCTGATCCTTTCGCTCGGAGAGGACGAAATCGACGCTTCCAACGCCGCCTCCCTCTCGAACAAGCTGTCCCAGATGGCAAACGGTGCCGTATACGGTGAAGACAAAACCGTTCACCGCATACATGACCGGAAACTGGATGCGCTGGAAGATCTGATTGAAGCCGCAAACGGCAAGCCGGTTCTGGTGGCGTACTGGTACCGGCACGACCTGGAACGCATCCGGGCACGGTTTTGCGTGCGGGAAATCCGGACACCGGCAGACATCTCGGATTGGAATGCCGGAAAAATCCCCGTGGCAGTCATTCATCCGGCTTCCGCAGGACACGGACTCAACCTTCAGGCAGGCGGTTCCACGCTAATATGGTTCGGGCTGACCTGGAGCCTGGAGTTATACCTACAGACAAACGCACGGCTGTGGCGGCAGGGGCAGACCGCAAAAACAGTCGTCATCCATCGCATCGTAGCCGAAGGCACCGTGGATGAGTTGATGCTGAAAGCCCTGGACCGGAAAGAACGGTCGCAGAATTCTCTGATTGATGCCGTAAGGGTCATGCTGAAAGGAGTATCATTTGGAACATTACAACCCGTATGAAAACATAGCAAACGCCATTGTCATTCAGGCGTGCAAGGATTACAGAAGGGCGTACAGACGCTATCTTCGCCGATACCGCAGCACCGGAACGCCGGATGCCGAACTGACGGAGTTGGAAGCGTTCTTCCGCTCCACATGGTACAGAAGCCTGTCCGCCCTTGACGGCGAATATATCATGGACAGAATCCGGAAGGAGGTTTCCGCATGACGGCAAAAGAATATCTCGGTCAGGCATACCGTCTTGACCAGCGCATCAACGCAAATCTTGAGGAAGTAGCCCGACTCCGTGAGATGGCAAGCAGTGTATCCTCCCCTTCCTGGGAGGAAAAGACCGGCGGCTCCCGTCCGACAGATCCGCCGTTTGTACGGTGTCTTGTCAAAATCATGGATTTGGAGCGCCATATCGATGTGGAGGTTGACCGTCTCGTAGATCTCAAAAGGCAGATTCGGACGGTCATCGAGGAACTTCCCGACCGGGACGAGCAGACCGTTCTCCGTTACCGCTGCCTTCTCAACTATACCTTTGAGAAAATCGGCGACCTGATGTGTGCGGACAGAACGACTGCCTTCCGGTGGTACTGCAAGGCACTGACCCATGTCAAAGTTCCCGAAAATCCGATTGTCATCTGAAACTTGCAACAAATGCAACACGGCGCAACAACTGCAGTATGATATACTTATAATGCGAAACAAGAATGAAACCGGAGCCTTTACGGGAGAAATCCCGTGAGGGCTTCTGTCTTTTCGGAAAGGAGGCCAACCGTTGCCGACAAAACCAAAGAAGCCGTGTTCGTTCCCCGGCTGTCCGAATCTGTGTGACGGACAGTACTGTGAGGAACACCGGGCACCGGCAAAAAAGCAGTACGACAAATACGGGCGTTCTCCCGACATCAATAAAAAATACGGACGCGCATGGAAACGCATCCGTGACCGTTATATTGCCTCGCACCCGCTGTGCGAAAAATGTTTGACCGAAGGCAGAACCGCTCCCGCAGAGGAAGTGCATCACATTCTTCCCGTATCCTGCGGAGGCAACCACAGCACCTCAAACCTGATGTCTCTTTGCCGTTCCTGCCACAATAAAATCCACCGTGAAATCGGGGACAGATAGAGCGGTTTATTACATTCATAACACAAACCACCCCAAGGGGCGGTCAAAATCTCTGTTTACAAAAAAATCGGACAGCGGCCCGGGGTTCCGTGTGCGAAAACGGCGAAATCAAAAGGGTAATAAAAAAGTGGTCACTATGGACCACTTGTTATGGATGATAGTACAATGTTAAGTTGTTATTAGGTTCGACTTTCCCCGCATTTAAGTTGGCTTTGTAAAAAATATGGTTTGAAACAATGTCCGCAGCCCTCACAAGGGTTTTAGTCGCTGAGTTGCAATATTCAACACACACTCTTTGAAGATTCTTGAAGATTGGGGCATGATATGAATTCCACTCAAAATTATATGTACCAAATTTGAACTCTTGCTCTAAAGATTCTTTCAACTCGTAAATACCGTTTGTTGCAGTCGAATGCTCGTCGACGAAGAAATAAAGCCCCTCAACTTCTTCAGGATTTATAACGCCGTGTTCGATCAAGTCTTCAAACTTGGTTTTTACTGACATTTTATATGCCCAATCTAAATAACGTTGTTTGCCTTTTTTGTTTTCAAACAAACGATCCATTAACTTGTGTTGGCTGATAACAACTCCAAATTTTTCCGTATGATTCAAGGAACGATACAGCTTGGATTTTGATTTATTGGAAATTACCGCTGCCTTGACTTCTGAATCATTTGAAACACCTTCGATGCGTCTCACTATATTCTCAGCAGCAGTATACTTTCGACTCCATAAATCTCTATCCTCTCTTGAGAAAAACATTAAACCACCAAATACGAAGTAGGCGTTATGAGTCTTATCAAGAACACCGGATTCGTCTGAATAAATGAAAATGTTCATCGGATCCTCCGAAAAAATAAAAAAAACGCCTTTCGGCGTCCCCGCGGCTGGCGATATTACATATCGCTTAAACATACGTTCAGTGACGCGGGTATACAGTGTATCTCTACCTGCACTATTAGTATACACAGTTTCTCTTGATTTGTCAAGGTCTTTTTGAAAAATAAAAAAGTAGTTTTTAGAAAATGAGGTATAAAATGCCCACAAAATCAAATAACATCGGCGGGCGCGGAGGTGCAAGACCCGGTGCGGGAAGAAAAAAGACTGCGGTCAGGGAGAAAGCCGAAAACGGAAATCCCGGAGGTCGCAGACTGGAGGTTCTGGATATTCCCGAGGTCGAGGGTGTTGAAATGCCTAAGCCCCATGATTTTCTGTCCGCAGAACAGCGGGACGGAAGTACGCTCCAGGCATCCGAGATTTACGGCGAAACCTGGGAGTGGCTGAAGAAAATCGGCTGCGCATCCAAAATATCTCCGCAACTGTTGGAACGGTACGCCATGTGCTCAGCCCGATGGATTCAGTGCGAAGAAATGACCAACCGCATGGGTTTTCTATCCAAGCATCCCACCACGGGAAAACCGATCCCCTCTCCGTTTATCAATATCGGAATCAATTACATGAATCAGGCGGTGCGTCTGTGGAATGAGATTTTTCAAATCGTCAAAGAAAACTGTGCAACAGATTATGCCGGAGAAAATCCGCAGGATGACCTGATGGAAAGACTGCTCCGCGCAAGGAAAGGATAACTTATGTTTGAAAAAGTGAACCCGTGCCATCCCGATAAACTTGCCGACCGCATTGCCGGTGCCCTGGTGGATATGGCATATGCAAAAGAAACGAATCCCCGTATCGCAGTGGAAGTTCTTATCGGTCACGGTGCATGCCACATCATTGCGGAAACCTCTGTGACGCTGTCGGGCGAAGCTGTAACGGAAGCGGTTCACCGGATTGCCGGCAACCTTACCGTTGACTACAAAGAAGTCCAGCAGGACGGGCATCTCGCCGATAACCAGGCAAACGGCGTCCGCTGCGGTGACAACGGCATTTTCAAAGGTGTCCCGGTTACCGACGAGCAGCATTCTCTTTCGGATCTTGCGCATATGCTGTTCGCACGGTTCGGCTGTGACGGAAAATACATTCTGGACGGAGAGCGGCTGATCATCTGTCAGAGCAATGCCCCGACCGAAGAACTCCGTGAGCGTTGTCCGAATGCGGAAATCAACCCGCTCGGTGACTGGACCGGCGGAACGGATGTCGATACCGGCGCCACCAACCGCAAGCTCGGCTCGGATATGGCCGACTCGGTGACGGGAGGCGGTCTGCACGGAAAAGACCTCTCCAAAGCGGATGTCAGCATAAACATTTATGCGTTTCTCAAAGCACAGGAAACCGGTGCGCCTGTGTCTCTCTGCTGTGCCATCGGAGACGCAACCGTGGACGGAAAACCGTATGCGGACATTGTAGCGATTGCACGCAAATACATAGAGTTCGTGGGCGGCTTTGAGAAGTTTGCGGAATGGGGGCTGATCTGATGAAAACAACCACAGAAATGCGGCTTGTCCCCGTCGGCAAACTTGTTCCCTATGTCAACAATGCCAGAACACACAGCCCGGAGCAGATCAACAAACTCCGCTCCTCTCTGCGGGAGTTCGGCTTTATCAATCCCGTCATCATCGACCGTGACTATGGCGTAATTGCCGGTCACGGCCGTATTCTTGCCGCCAAGGAGGAAGGTATCCCCGAGGTACCGTGTGTTTTCGCCGACCACCTTACGGAAGCCCAGAAGAAAGCCTACATCATTGCCGACAACCGCATGGCGATGGACGCAGGCTGGGACGAAGAGCTCCTGCGTGTAGAGATCGAGTCCTTGCAGGCGGCAGATTTTGACCCGCTCCTCACAGGCTTTGACGAAAAGGAACTGTCAAAGCTGTTTGATGACGGCAAGGACATCCGGGAGGACGATTTCGATGTGGATGCCGAACTGCAAAAGCCGACCTTTACGAAGTCCGGTGACATCTGGACACTGGGACGGCACCGGCTCATCTGCGGCGATGCTACCCACGAGGAAACCTACACCGCTCTCATGGACGGTCGTAAGGCGAACCTCGTCATCACCGACCCGCCCTACAATGTGAACTACGAGGGCAGCGCCGGAAAAATTAAAAACGACAACATGGCATCGGAGAAGTTTTTCGACTTTCTCTTCGATGCCTTTTCCAATATGGAGAAGATCATGGCAGACGATGCCTCCATCTATGTATTCCACGCCGATACCGAGGGGCTGAATTTTCGCAAAGCGTTTGATGCTGCCGGGTTCTACCTCTCCGGCTGCTGTATCTGGAAGAAGCAGTCGTTGGTGCTGGGCCGCTCCCCGTATCAGTGGCAGCACGAGCCGTGCCTTTACGGTTGGAAGAAGAAAGGCAAGCACCAGTGGTACACCGGGCGGAAAGAATCCACCATCTGGGAGTTCGATAAGCCCAAAAAGAACGGCGACCACCCCACCATGAAGCCCATTCCGCTTCTGGCCTATCCTATTCGGAACAGTTCTATGGCAAACTCCGTGGTGCTTGACCCCTTCGGAGGATCCGGCTCTACGCTCATCGCCTGTGAACAGACCGACCGCATCTGCTGCACCGTCGAACTGGACGAGAAATTCTGCGATGTCATTGTCCGCAGATACATCGAGCAGGTCGGCACGGATGAAAAGGTCAGCGTTCTGCGTGGCGGTCATGTTCTCTCCTTCAAGGAAGCTGCCGGTTCGGAGAATGCACAGGAAGGCGGTCAACGATGAACACAGACCTCAAAGAAAAAGAGCGAGTTGCTATGGAACGCCTGAAAGCATTTGAGCCGGAAGACGGTTACTTTCTGGCATACAGCGGCGGCAAGGACAGCGACTGCATCAAGATTCTCGCTCAACTTGCCGGGGTCAAGTTCGAGGCAGTCCATAACCTGACAACGGTGGATGCCCCGGAGACGGTTCAGTATGTGAAAGCCCAACCGGATGTTCGCATCAATCGCTCCTATGACCGGGATGGCACCCCCGTAACCATGTGGAACCTCATAGTCCGCAAAGGCACTCCGCCTCTCCGCATTTCCCGGTACTGCTGCAGTGAACTGAAAGAACCGGGCGGTATCGGCAAGATTGTAGTGACCGGTGTTCGGTGGGCAGAAAGCACACGCCGAAAGCAGTCTGCCGATGTGGTCAGGTTCATCGGCAAGCCGAAAGACACCCAAAAAATCGCAGAGGAGCTTGGTGCAGATTACCGCACCACACGCCAGGGCGGCATCATCCTCAACGACGATAACGACATCAACCGCCGCATGGTCGAGCATTGCTACCGCACCCGGAAAACAATGGTCAACCCTATTGTGGATTGGACAGATGAAGATGTGTGGGAATTTCTCGCCCACTACGGTTGCAAGAGCAATCCGCTATATGAATGCGGCTTCAAGCGCATCGGCTGCATTGGCTGTCCTATGGCCGGGAGGCATCTGCGCCTGGAGGAGTTCCGACGTTACCCCGGCTACCGGAAAGCCTACATCCGCGCCTTCGACAAAATGCTTGAAAAAAGAGCAGCCGAAGGAAAGCCGACCACCGAAAAATGGTCGGACGGGCAGGCGGTTTTTGACTGGTGGCTGAGCAGCTGACAAGGAGAATCACAAGATGAATAAAGCTTTGACCCTCGGAAGCCCCTTTGACGACTCAATCCGACGGAATGCGCCCGCCTTCAGGGATTTCCTGACGGTTGGTGTGCGAATCTCGAAACGGAAAAACCTACCGACGAGGAGATGTACTTTTGGCACAAGGTATTCAAAACCTACGCCGCCGTCACCGGTTGCAAAATGAAGTCGGACGCACAGATTCGAAAATGGCTGAAAGCTCCGCACTCCGATGCTGCCGAATACAAAATGTGGGGCAACGGCGTGGCTCTCCCCTGCGTATGGTTCGTACTCTGCGGGATTGTGTGGTATGCACAGTTATACGCCAAGAATGACCCAATATAATCTACACCGGAAATGTGCAGATATAGCTGGATATATGCCGACCCTTATGGTAATATGTGACTACCGAAAGAAAACAAGGGAGGCCAATAAAATGGCAAAGAAAACAGGATTGGCAGTCATTCAGAAGCGCACGAAGAGCCTTTGGTACAAGGTCAACGAAAAGTTCGGCGACCACAAGTACATGCTCGGTGTGAACGGACTCGACCAGGTGGTGCTTTCCAAGGGCTACACCGAGGAAATCGCCAAAGGTACGGCACAGGTCAACGCAAAGCTCAAAGAGCTGCTTGAAGCGTAAGGTGGTCGCAACATGGATATGAACAAACGGATGCGGCTGAATGAATTGGCAAAGGACTTTGACCGCTGCGAGGTTCGCAGGACGCTGATGCGGGAATTCGGTGAAAGCGAAACCGCATACTCCGGTGTAAATGCGGACGGTGAGGATATTCTTCTGAGCATCTTCTCCGACCGCATCATTGTTTCCACCAATCAGCGCAACGGCTGGGTTCGGATAAACATCTTCGATGCCGACGGTTACGCCGAGGGCGAAACTTTCAAAGGACGGTGGGCGTAATGACGGTCACAATCCACGCAACCGGTGCAGAGCGCAAGCGTCTGGTGAAAACAATTTCCGATTGGCTCGGGATTCCCGCAAAATACTGCGGGGCACCTACCTTTAACTACGAGGTGGACTACCTCACCGTTGACCGAAACGGCAACCTGTCCTTTGACGACCGCGCCGACAGCGAGGTCATCGAGCGGCTCCTGGAGCACATCTACGATGAGGGCTTTGACATTGACCAGAGCCACACCGAGGAGGTCATCCCCGAAACGGACGAGTCCTGCGCCGTCTGCATCTCCATGCCGAAGCACCTTTTCACCGACGGCAGCTTGGAAAACCTCAAGGCACTCATTGCCGCAAAAGGCAATCTCATCAAAAAAGCGCTCGGCGTGAATGACCTGCCGCTGAAAGTCACGGACACGAAGGTATCTTTCCCCTGGTTCTCGGCTATACCCACCCCGGACGAGATGAATGCCTACGACACCTTCATCTGCAAGCTGTGCGAAATGGCACGGAATCAGAAACGGGTCAACGCAACGGAAAAGCCGACCGACAACGAGAAGTACGCATTCCGCTGTTTCCTGCTTCGTCTGGGCTTCATCGGTGCGGAATACAAATCCGCTCGGAAGATACTCCTCCGCAACCTGGCGGGCAGTTCCGCCTTCAGAAGCGGTCAGCGGTCGGAGGCGGAAGTATGCGAATGATCTCAAAAGAAGCCCTACACGCCCTTCGTGAGCGGTTTCCAAGGGGCACACGGGTCGAGCTTGTGAAAATGGACGACCCGCAAGCACCGCCCGTCGGCACGAAAGGAACCGTGCTGGGTGTTGACGACATCGGCTCCGTTGCGGTTGCCTGGGATAACGGAAGCCGGCTGAGCGTTGTTTACGGTGAGGACTTCTGCAGGGTGATTTCTGATGAAAAAAAGCTCTGAAAACTGCTGCAATATCAGCCGTTTTCAGGGTAAAAGACTGTGTATTATATTTCTCCGAATTGACTGGATATTTGTGTGCTTTAGAGTTAATATACACACAACGAAGCGGGGGCTCACCCCAAAACGGAGGAATGAAAATGAATGCAAAAGTCGAAAATCAGATTGCCAGCATGAAAAACCAGACCGTAGGAGTTGAAGTCGAAATGAACAGCATTACAAGGGAACAGGCAGCCCGCACGGTTGCAAAATTCTTCGGGACAACAGCCTGGAATGCTGCCAGTGAATACGGTTACTGCTCCTGGGCTTGTAAAGACACGGACGGCAGAGTTTGGAAGTTCCAAAAGGATGTCAGCATTGCCGGTCCAGAGAGTGAAAAGTGTGAAATGGTCACACCGATTCTCACCTATTCCGACATAGACACCTTACAGGAAATCATCCGGATTTTACGCAAGGCAGGAGCCAAAAGCGATGCCACCAGAGGATGCGGCGTACATATTCACATCGGAGCGAACGGTCACACACCGAAAACGCTGCGCAATCTTGCCAACATCATGGCAAGCCATGAAAGTCTCCTCTCGGATGCACTTGCCCTTGACCGTAATCGGGTGGCAAGATACTGCAGGACGGTCGACCCCGATTTCCTTCGGGAACTGAACCTGAAAAAGCCCACCACAATGGCACGGTTTGCGGACATTTGGTACACCAGCCAAAACGCGGATTTCGGACGGACACAGCACTACAACGGCAGCCGATACCATATGCTCAACTACCATGCCACCTTCACAAAAGGCACAGTCGAGTTTCGGCTCTTTCAGTTCGATGCTCCTGCCGACGGAAAGCAAAACGGTCTTCACGCAGGACAGTTGAGAAGCTATATTCAGCTTTGCCTTGCCCTTTCCGAAATGGCAAAAGAGGTCAGCGGAGCCTCAGCAAAGCCTCAGCAAAATGAAAATCCCAAGTATGCCATGAGAACCTGGCTTCTCCGCCTTGGATTCATCGGTGATGAATTCAAAACCGCAAGAGATATTCTGACGAAAAGACTTCCCGGCGATGCGGCATTTCGCACCGCCAGGGTTTGAGGAGGTGAAGGCAATGAAAAAGTACTACCTCGCATACGGCAGCAACCTCAATGTACGGCAAATGCGGTTTCGGTGTCCGAATGCCGTTCCCGTCGGTACGGCAACCCTTGACGGATACCGCCTCCTTTTCAAGGGAAGCAAAACAGGGGCTTACCTAACGGTTGAACGGCACCGCGGTTCCACCGTCCCGCTCGGCGTATGGGAAGTCGATGAAACAGATGAGAAAAATCTGGACCGTTATGAAGGCTATCCTGCCTTCTATTACAAAAAATCCGTAAAACTGAATGTCCGCAGTCTTTACGGTGACCGTGAGCAGATTCTGGACGCCTTTCTGTATATCATGCATGAGGAAAGGCACCTCGGGCTACCATCTGCACAGTATGTATCGGTTTGCAGACAAGGTTACACGGATTTCGGCTTCAATGAAAAATTTCTCCGCAGAGCACTTGCGGACAGTATGGGAGACAAAAAATGAAAACAGAAGAACAAAGCAATATCAAAATCTGCCCGAAATGCGGGCAGCATTACACCGGACACCCCGCCCTTTCCAGAGTCGACAACGCAACACCGATTTGCCCCGAATGCGGAATCCGTGAAGCTCTTGAAAGTATCGGCATCACTCCCGAGGAGCAGGAGGAAATTCTCGACCTGCACCGCAGCCGGCTGTAACAGGTATCCGTTATAAATAAGCAAATCTGGGAAAGGAGCCGATTGGCTCTTTTCTCTGTTATACCGAAAAGACCGCATCGGGTCTTATTTTTATGCCCGCAGAAAGGAGGCGGTTTCCGTGCGAAAGCTGAAAAAATATAAACCGACGGTATTTATGGCAAAAGGTTCGCACTACGATAAGCCAACCGCCGACTATGCCGTATCCTTCATCGAGGCGCTCTGTCATACGAAAGGCACATGGGCGGGAAAGCCGTTTGAACTGATGGACTGGCAGGAACAAATCATCCGGGATGTGTTCGGAACACTCAAACCGAACGGGTATCGGCAGTTCAACACCGCATACATTGAAATTCCCAAGAAAAACGGAAAATCCGAACTTGCCGCAGCGGTAGCACTTCTGCTCCTCTGCGGCGACGGTGAGCAGCGCGCCGAAATCTACGGCTGTGCCGCCGACCGTAACCAGGCAAAAATCGTATTCGATGTTGCCGTGGACATGGTCCGGTTCTGCCCCGCTCTCGAGAAGCGTGTCAAAATCACCGAGTCGCAGAAAATCATCGAATACCTGCCGACCAAAAGCAAATATCAGGTGCTGTCTGCGGATGTGGCAAACAAACACGGCTTCAATACCCACGGGGTTATCTTCGACGAGTTACATACACAGCCAAACCGGAAGCTCTACGATGTCATGACGCAGGGGTCCGGCGATGCCCGTATGCAACCGCTTTACTTTCTCATCACCACTGCCGGAAACAACACCGAAAGCATCTGCTACGAGGTGCATCAGAAGGCATTGGACATCATCGAAGGCAGGAAAATCGACCCGACCTTCTACCCTGTCATCTACGGCGCCGGGATGGATGAAGAATGGACTGACCCAAAGGTATGGAAAAAAGCCAATCCCTCTCTCGGAGAAACCATCGGTATAGACAAGGTCAAAGCCGCCTGCGACTCGGCAAAGCAGAACCCCGGTGAGGAGAATTCCTTCCGTCAGCTGCGCCTCAATCAATGGGTCAAGCAGTCGGTCAGATGGATGCCGATGGACAAGTGGGATGCCTGTTCTCTTGGCGTATCGGAAGATGACCTGGAAGGTCGTGTGTGTTACGGAGGACTTGACCTCTCGTCCACCACGGATATTACGGCGTTTGTTCTTGTATTCCCGCCGGAGGATGAGACGGACAGATACATCATTCTGCCGTACTTCTGGTTGCCGGAAGACAATCTCCCCCTTCGAGTCAACCGCGACCATGTTCCGTATGATGTATGGGAACGGCAGGGATTTTTACAAACGACTGAGGGTAATGTGGTTCACTACGGTTACATTGAAAAATTCATTGAACGGTTGGGGGAACGGTTCAATATCCGCGAGATTGCTTTCGACCGTTGGGGTGCCGTACAAATGGTGCAGAATCTTGAGGGTATGGGGTTCACGGTTGTTCCCTTCGGGCAGGGTTTTAAGGACATGTCACCTCCCACCAAGGAACTGATGAAGTTGGTGTTGGAGCAGCGCATCGCACACGGCGGGCATCCGGTTTTACGGTGGATGATGGACAACATTTACATTCGCACCGATCCCGCCGGAAATATCAAACCGGACAAAGAAAAAAGCACCGAAAAAATAGACGGTGCGGTTGCTGCCATTATGGCGCTCGACCGTGCAATTCGGTGCGGGAATGTGTCTGCCGAAAGTGTGTACGATGCGCGGGGGTTGCTGTTTCTGTAATAATAAAAATACGGAGAAGCAGTTGTTCACCGCTTCTCCATAAAGAGATTATGTTAAACCTTTACTGAACCGCTATTCTGAGGCAGGAAAGCAAACACTTCCGGGGGTTCTGTCGTCCAAAGTTTCATAACATCGAGCTGATGCTTTGTCAGTACCGCTCTCGGATTGGATATCCTGCAAAATGCAGTCTTGAAATTGGACAGACTTCTGCTCTGTGTAATGTCTGTAATTCTCTCCGCATCGGTAGCGCGGATAATCTCATCTTCAAGGTTCTGCACCTGCGGTAGAAATACCAACTTGGATTTTCCGCAATAAGTTTTAATATACTCAATATTTTTTCTGAGTTTTTCGGTAATCGGCACATCGGTATCGAAAACAAAAACCACCGTAGTACCGGGTTTCACCGTCATCAGAACAGATCTCGGAATGTAGGTTGAAATGACATTCAGCACCTTGGTCTTGCCCGGAGTAATGAGTTCCGGTTTCTCTTTGAGTGCCTTTATAAACACCTCATCACAGGAGCCTTCGCAAAAATAGATGCAGTTATTCCCGCTCATGGTCCCACCCCCTATCGAGAGAATCCAAAAGCGATTCATTGGGAAGCGAAGCGAAAACATCGTTTTCAACTGCACACCGAATGGAATCCGTGTTGCGCTTGAGAATATCGGAAGCAAAAATTACAGACACCGTTGCTTCGCCATCCTCTACGGTTTTGCGCAGAAACGCAAAAGAATGCTTCGGAAGATTCAAATCAAGCATATCCGTATTGTGCGTAGTAAAGATCAGTTGCTCATTCTCTTTCAGGCAGTCAACCATAATACCGAAAATGCGCTTTTCAATGTCCGTTTGCACATACGAAAAATGCTCATCGCAATAATAAAAGCTGTTAGCCTCCGACATGATTGCAGCTAAGAAGATCGCAATATCGACACCCTCTGCGGTCCCGCTCGACAAAACATCCCGATTGAGCAGTTTACCGTCCTGAATGATAATTTCTGTCCCTTTTCTTCGGATGATAAAAGAATCCCGCAAATCCTTTGATTCAGATACATCGGTCAAGGTCGGGTCAAGTGTTCCGATAACAGCTCGCAATGTACGGAGCAATGTTTCCTTCTTTACACCCGAAAGATTCAGGGTAGACTCTATTTCAGGATAAGCAAACCGATAGTTGAGTTCGCCGAATACCTCCCGAAGTGTTTTCACTTCGGCATTGGGGAGTATCGATTTTTCACCGAACTTAGCAACGCATTTTTCATAAGAGTCTTTTTCGTCGATAACAGCAGAGCAATGACGAAGTTCCACGGCAGCTGTTGCGGTTTCTATGTGTCCTTCAAACCGGTGCAAAACATAACCGTCATTTACAAAATCAACGGAAAACGTTCCGATTGCATTCTGTTCTACCAATTCCAAGAGCAACGCCGTATTACCGGTATTGATATACTTGAAAATCTTTGCCAGAGCTTTTCCGAGGCTTGTTTTGCCGGTGGCATTGGCTCCCATCAAAAGCACAACTTTTTTATATCTGAAATTCGGTCTGCCGGCAAGATGTTCATTCTCAATAATGGAATTCACAATTTTCTTCGGATAAGAGAAATTGATATTAAAGTCCGAAAAGCCCAAGATGTTTTTCAGTATTACATTTAAAACAATCATGGCTACCTCCAATAATATTAGTTCGTGTTTTACGAAGTAATTATACCACAACTGCGACCGGAATTCAAGTGGTAAAATATATTATTTTCGCTTTTTACGAAAATATTTTTGTTTCTTTCGCCTTTTTATAAGGATACGCCAAGCCAACAGTACAAATAACACCCGAACAGTAAATTCAAAGGAGGATATCTTTCGTGGGTCTTTTTTCCGGGCTGTTCCGCTCACGGGACAAGCCTCAAAACAGAACAACCGGCAGTTCCTACGCTTTTTTCATGGGCGGCTCGACTGCCGGAAAAGCAGTCAATGAACGATCTGCCATGCAAATGACCGCCGTATACGCCTGTGTGCGCATCCTGTCGGAAGCCATCGCGGGACTGCCGTTGCACTTATACGAATACGGCTGCGACGGCAGCAAGGAGAAAGCAGTGGAACATCCGCTGTATTTCCTGCTTCACGATGAACCGAACAAAGAAATGACAAGTTTTGTTTTCAGAGAAACACTGATGACGCATCTGCTTCTCTGGGGCAACGCTTACGCACAGGTGATCCGCAACGGTAAAGGTGAAGTCATTGCCCTCTATCCCCTGATGCCGAACCGGATGGAGGTTAATCGCACAGACAAAGGGCAGCTCTACTACCAATACACGACATCTTCCGATGATGCACCCACGGTGGAAGGTTCCACCGCAGTGCTGATGCCGGAGGATGTTTTGCATATACCGGGGCTTGGCTTTGACGGTCTTGTCGGATACTCTCCGATTGCCATGGCGAAGAACGCCATCGGACTCGCCATTGCAACGGAGGAATACGGTGCAAAATTCTTTGCAAACGGTGCAGCCCCAAGCGGTGTGCTGGAGCACCCCGGCACCATCAAAGATCCACAGCGTGTACGGGATGCCTGGATGAGTCAGTTCAGCGGGTCCCGAAACGCCGGTAAGGTGGCAGTCCTGGAGGAAGGCATGAAATACACGCCCATCTCCATTTCTCCGGAACAGGCACAGTTCCTGGAAACCCGAAAATTTCAGATCAACGAGATTGCGAGGATTTTCCGTGTCCCGCCTCACATGGTGGGTGACTTGGAAAAGTCCTCGTTTTCCAATATCGAGCAGCAATCGCTTGAGTTCGTAAAGTATACGCTTGACCCCTGGGTCATCCGATGGGAGCAGTCGCTCCAACGGACACTTCTCTCTTCGGAGGAAAAGAAGCGGTACTACTTCAAATTCAATCTGGAGGGGCTGCTTCGGGGAGATTACGCAAGCCGTATGACGGGCTATGCAACGGCACGGCAGAACGGGTGGATGTCTGCCAACGATATCCGTGAGCTCGAAAATCTCGACCGGATTCCCGCCGAACTCGGCGGCGATCTCTATCTCATTAACGGCAATATGCTCCCGCTCGGCAATGCAGGTGCTTTTGCAAATCTCAATTCTCAAGCAAAGGAGGAAGAAACAACCGATGAAAAACAAAAAATTCTGGGCATGGAAGAACCAAGCCGACACCGAATCGGAACGGGCACTTGAACTGTACGGCACCATTGCGGAAGAATCCTGGTTTGACGACGATGTCACGCCGCAAATGTTCCGGGATGAACTGTTTGCCGGCACCGGTCCCGTTACTGTATGGCTGAATTCTCCGGGCGGTGACTGTGTTGCCGCAAGTCAGATTTATTCCATGCTCATGGATTACCGTGGGGATGTTACAGTCAAAATCGACGGCATTGCCGCCAGTGCCGCTTCCGTAATTGCAATGGCAGGCACGAAGGTTCTGATGGCACCGACTGCCCTGATGATGATTCACAATCCCATTACCGTAGCCTACGGCAACACCGCCGATATGCAGAAAGCCATCGAAATGTTGGATGAAGTGAAGGAGAGCATCATCAACGCTTACGAAATCAAAACCAACCTGTCCCGCGCCAAACTTTCACACCTGATGGATTCCGAAACCTGGATGAACGCCAACAAGGCAATAGAGCTCGGTTTTGCCGATGACATTCTGGAAGATACGAAAAAGGGCGCAGACATTCCCGCTTATGCATTTTCCGGCAAAGCTGCAGAAGTTTCGCTGATGAACAAGCTGCATACCCGTATGGAAACGGATAAAAAGCCTGCCGCATCGGCGATACCGGACAGCCCTGCCGGGACCCCTATCGCAAGTCTTGAAAAAAGGCTGAATCTTTTGAAACCTTAAAGGAGGATTTTTATTATGAGTACCGTCAATGAACTGCGCACCCAGCGCGCAAAATCCTGGGAAAAAGCAAACGCCTTTCTGATTGCCCACCGGGACGGAAAAGGCATTCTCTCAGCGGCTGATACCGCCACCTATGAAGCCATGGAACAGGAGATCGTAAATCTCGGTCGGGAGATTGAGCGGCAGGAACGCCTTGATGCCATGGAGCGTGAGATGGCTGTTCCCGTCAGCACGCCCCTTACTTCCAAGCCGGAATCCGCAAAGCCCGCCGATACCAAGGTCGGTCGCGCATCCGACGCTTACAAAAAAGCGTTCTGGAATGTCACCCGTCACAAAGACCGTATCACTCCCGAAATGCGCAATGCCCTCCAGGAAGGAACCGACAGCGAGGGCGGTTATCTCGTTCCGGATGAGTTTGAGAAAAGCCTTGTAACCGGTCTGAGCCTCGCCGCCGTTATCCGTTCCCATGCGCATGTCATCACCACCTCAAGCGGGCTGCACAAGATTCCCGTTGTGGCAGCCCACGGCTCCGCTGCCTGGATTGACGAGGAGGGGGCCTATACGGAAAGCGATGAAACCTTCGGACAGGTTCAGCTGGACGCACATAAGGTCGGCACTGTTATCAAGGTGTCCGAGGAACTCCTGAACGATTCCGCCTTCGACCTGGAAGGTTACATTCGTTCCGAGTTCATCCGCCGCATCGGTGATAAAGAGGAGGAGGCTTTCCTCAACGGAAACGGCACTGCCAAGCCGACCGGCATTCTCAACACGACCGGCGGAGCTCAGGTCGGAGTTACGGCTGCAGGAGCCACCGCCATTACCGCAGATGAACTGATTGACCTCTATTACAGTCTCAAAGCCCCCTACCGTAAGAATGCCGTATGGGTTCTCAACGACAGCACCGTCAAGGTCATCCGCAAACTCAAAGATTCCAACGGCAACTATCTCCTGCAGCCTGCGCTGAAAGACGGCGAGGTCAGCACCATCCTCGGCAGACCCTACTTCACCTCCGAACACGCCCCCGAAATCGCTGCCGGTGCCAAAACCGTCATCTTCGGTGACCTGAGCTATTACTGGATCGGCGACCGCCAGGGCATTTCTTTCAGACGGCTGAACGAACTGTATGCCGGTAACGGTCAGGTCGGTTTCCTTGCATCCAAACGTCTGGACGGCAAAACAGTCCTGCCGGAAGCCATCAAGGTACTGCAGCAGAAAGGCACTGCGGCTCCCTCCGGTACCTGATGACGGGAGGCGGTGATGACGGATACTTCGGAGCTTCTCGGCAAGGTGAAGCAGAATCTGATTCTGGAACACACGGCAGACGATACCCTGCTTGAACGCTACATCATCGCCGCCGTTTCCTATGCCGAAAGTTATCAGCACCTGCCGGAGGGCTACTATGGGAAGAATGCAATGCCCGCCACAACCGAACAGGCGGTCATTATGCTCTCTTCCCATTTTTATGAAAGCCGCGACGGTTCCACGGGCGGATTCTTTGCGGATAACACCAATGCGGCAGCGCAGGTCTGGAATACCGTAAATCTTCTGCTCCGTCTGGACAGAGACTGGAAGGTGTAGCATGGGACTCGGTCAAATGCGCACCGCTGTTACGCTGATCCGTACCGTAACGGAAAAGGACAACGAGGGATTTGCTCGGAAAACAGACAAAACCGTTGCCGTCTTTCGGGCTTACCGTGAGGGACGGCACGGTTCCGTCCGATGGGCAAACCTCGCCGCCTTTTCCTCTGCCACAGATCTGTTTCGCGCCCGCATACTGCCCGGTATTACGGTTTCGGTCGGCGACACCCTGCTCTGCGGAGAGGAACGCTTCGAGGTTACCTCGGTGGAAAATATCAAAGGGCGCGGAATATATCTTGAGATTCTTGCAAAGAAGGTGATTCCCGCACATGGCTAAAGTGGATATCCAAATGCCGGATGATTTTCTGGAAAAGCTGTCGCGGCTCGGCAGCCGGACCGATGCAATTGCGGAAACGGTTCTCAAGAGCGGCGGCGAAGTCGTTCTGGAAAAGGTGCGGAGCAATCTGGCATCTGTCATCGGCTGCGGAACCGCATTCCCCAGCCGTTCCACAGGAGAATTGGAAGAAGCCCTCGGACTGAGCGGTGTTCTTGTGGACAGAGACGGTGACAGCAACATCAAAATCGGCTTTCGGGAACCGCGCCGGGACGGAAACAGCAATGCCAAAATCGCAAACATCCTGGAATACGGACGGCACGGTCAGCCTGCTAAGCCTTTTCTGAAGCCGGCCAAAACAGCATCGGAGTCTGCCTGTATCGATGCGATGGTTCGGACACTGGAGGAGGAGATCAAAAAGGTATGAGTATTCTGGAAGAACTTCATACACTTCTTTCCGCTCTCGGGTTTCCGGTGGAAACGGGACATTTCACAGACACGGCACCGGAACGGTATTTTGTAACCGTACCGCTTTCCGACCGTTTTACGCTCCATGCGGATAACCGTCCCGGTGCGAATATCGAAGAGGCACGCATCTCCCTGTTTTCCAAAGGCAGCTACTCCGCGATGAAACAGCGCACGGTCAAAGCCCTGCTGGAAGCGGATTTTACGGTAACGGACCGCCGATACCTGGGCTTTGACAGTGAAACCGGCTATCATCACTATGTGATCGATGCCGCAAAATATTACGAATGGGAGGTATAACCCTATGGCTACCATTGGGCTTGACAAACTCTACTACGCAAAAATCACCGAAGACGAAAACGGTGACGAAACCTACGCTACCCCCAAACTCCTCGCAAAAGCCATCTCCGCCGATCTGTCGGTTGAACTGAACGAGGCAACGCTTTATGCCGATGACGGCGTTGCCGAACTGGTCAAGGAGTTTAAGGGCGGCACGCTGTCACTCGGCATTGACGATATCGGAGCCGATGTTGCCGCCGACCTGACCGGTGCCACAGTCGATTCCAACAAGGTACTGGTCTCCGGCGGCGACGATACCAGCTCCTCTGTTGCGGTGGGATTCCGTGCCAAACGCGCTGACGGCAAATACAAGTATTACTGGCTGTACCGCGTCAAATTCGGCATCCCGGCAACCAACCTTGCTACAAAAGGCGACAGCATCACCTTCTCCACGCCGACAATTGAAGGCACCGTCACCCGACGCAACAAACCCGACGGAAACGGCGCACATCCCTGGAAGGTAGAGGCAACCGAAGGTGACACTGCTACGGCTGCGGTGATTGCCGACTGGTACAAGCAGGTATACGAACCGAAGTACACCGCATCGGAACCTTCTAAAGTCTGAAACGGAGGAAAGAAACGATGAACAGTGACCGTTCTGCCGTCATTCGCATCGGGGACGAAGAGTATCCCCTGCTTCTGACGACCAAAGCAACAAGAGAAATCGCTGCCCGCTACGGAGGGCTTGAAAATCTCGGCGAAAAACTGATGAAAAGCGAGAACTTTGAAATGGCGCTCTCCGAAATCGTATGGCTGATTGCGCTTCTGGCAAATCAGCCCATCCTGATTCATAATCTGCGCCACAAGGATGAGCAGAAACCTGTCCTGACAGAAGATGAAATCGAACTCCTGACGGTACCTACAGACCTTGCGGAATACAGAACCGCCATCACCGATGCGCTGTATAAGGGAACCAGGCGAAACATCCAAAGTGAGGAGGACGGTTCCCCAAAAAACGGAGCGGTCGGGTAAATGATGAGGAACTGTTTACCCGACTGCTCTATTTCGGGCTGTCGCAACTGCATCTCCCCATCGATGAAATCTGGCTGATGCCGTTCGGACTGCTTCTCGACCTGTGGGAATGCCACCGGCAGTACACCGGCATTTCCAAACCGTATCGGGAGATTACCATCGATGATATCATTCCGCCCGGAATATGAGTTTTTGTTATCAGAAAGTTATCTGGACTTTCCGCCTCTCTAACGGTATAGTATAGTCAGCAAAGGAGGCAACGATATGACAAATATTCTGAACGAACTGTGGGACGGAGAAATTCATCCGCAGGATTCCCTGATTGACGGAAACGAATACTACAAAGATTTGCAACATCTACTGTCACGCAACCAAACGGATCTTGCCGAAACACTGTCGAATGAACAAAAAGAGCTGTTTGAAAAATACTGCGACACTCTGGGCGAGATGAACTCCATCTCCGAGAAAGAGGCATTCTCCGCGGGAGTGCGCTTCGCCATGCGACTGGCGGCAGAAACACTGACCGGAAAATGACGCATCTGTAAAAAATGAAAAAGGGACAACTTTTCTATTGACTTGTGGCTGAATATAGGGTATAATATAGTCACAGGAAAGGAGTTGATACCATGCAGATCATTCCCATGCGCGATTTGAAGAATACGGTTGAAGTGGAGCGTCGCTGTGCCGAGGAAAACGGTCCCGTATATGTAACCAAAAACGGATACGGCAGACTGGTTGTCATGGACATCGAGTATTACGAGCGGACAATGAAAAAAATGTATGAAGCCAAAGCGCTGATAGACGGCATTGCGGATGCAGAAGCCGGGCGTGTCGTAGACGGAGACAGCGCCATCCGGGATATCAGAAAAAAGTATGGCATTTGAATTCAACTACCAGCTGACAGAAAAAGCTGTGGCGGATTTGGATGCCACAGTCGGCTATATTGCAGGAGAACTTGACAATCCGCAGGCGGCAGCAGAATTTTTGGAAAAACTGCAAAAAGCAATTGATGAAGCACGGATGTTTCCGGAAAGCGGCGCTCCCGTTGAAAACGAGTATCTGCCCTACACCGGTATCCGCAAAAAGCTGATCGGAAACTATATTCTGTATTACCTTCCGCAAATGTCATCCAAAACGATTACCGTTTTGCGTATTCTGTACGGCAAACGGAACATCGACGAAATCATCCGTCAACTGGACTTCTGAGTCCGAAAGTTTATATTTCAAAGCATCGGTCAAAACGGCCGGTGCTTTCTTTATGCTCGGGATTCCCGAGCTTTTTTACTGCCGCAAAGGAGGTGACGGGAATGGCAGACAGCAAATTCGGACTGAAAATCGGACTGGAGGGTGAAAAAGAATTCAAGCGCTCCCTATCCGAAATCAATCAGTCTTTTAAGGTTCTCGGTTCCGAGATGAAACTGGTGGATTCGCAGTTCGACAAAAACGACACCTCTACCGAAGCTCTGACCGAACGCAATCGGGTTCTCGGAAAACAGATTGACGCACAAAAGCAAAAAATCGAGGTTCTTCGGTCTGCGCTCCAAAATGCCGCCTCTTCCTTCGGCGAAAACGATCGCCGCACCCAGGCATGGCAGATCCAACTGAACAACGCACAAGCTGCTCTGAACGGCATGGAGAAGGAACTCCGGCAAAACGAAGCCGCACTGGACGGTACCGCCGACGGAATGTCCGAAGCCGCAAAAGGAACAGACCGGCTCGGTGACGAACTGAAAAGTACCGGAAAGGAATCGGATGAAACCGGAGGAAAATTAGAAAACCTCGGTAAGGTCTGCACAGCCGTCGGCGTTGCCGTGACTGCCGCCTGTGCTGCCATTGCAGCCGCTGCCGTTTCTGCCGGGAAGGCTCTGATTCAGATGTCCGTTGACGGTGCCGCCTTTGCAGACGGCGTTCTGACGGAATCCACCGTGACCGGGATTGCCACCGACAAGCTGCAGGAATATATGTACGCCGCAGAACTGGTGGATGTATCAACCGAAACGCTCACCAAATCCATGGCAAAGCAAATCAAGAGCATGAAAGCGGTTCAGGACGGTACCAAGCTATCGGTGGAAGCCTATGAAAAATTAGGGGTTACGGTCCTTGATGCAGACGGCAATTTGCGGGACAGTGACACGGTTTACTGGGAAGTCATCGACGCACTCGGTAAACTGGAAAACGAAACGGAACGCGATGCGCTCGGTATGCAGATACTCGGAAAATCCGCCCAGGAACTGAACCCGCTGATTACAGCAGGTGCCGCCCGCATGGCAGAGCTCGGCAAGCAGGCGCAGGCTGCCGGATATGTCATCAGCGAAGATATGCTGAATGCCTACGGTGCTTTGGATGACCAAATCCAATACCTCAAGGTTGGGTGCGTTGCCGCCAAAAATGCCCTTGGCACGGTCCTGCTCCCCGTTTTAACGAAGCTCGGCGAAGAAGGCGTTGACCTGCTCGGCAAGTTTACAAACGCCATCTTAGGGGCAAACGGCGATATCGGTGTTATGTCCGAAAACGTCGCCGCTCTGGTACCGGACATTCTCGCAACGGTTGAGCAGTATATTCCGACACTTCTGTCTCTCATCGGGAGTCTGCTCGGAGCGGTTCTGAAACTGGTGGTAGACAGTCTCCCCGCCTTGGTGAATGAGATTTCTTCCATCCTGACCTCCGTCCTCGGGGCAATCATTACGGCACTTCCGCAAGTAGTAGATGCCGTTTTGCACCTCATCGGAGCCGTGACGGAAACGGTTCTGAACAATCTTCCTGCGCTGACCGATGCCGTTTTCCGAATTGCATCTTCCATTGTAACCGCCATTCCCGACCTGATGAGCCGGATTGTTACGGCACTGTCGGATGCGCTCCCCGGCATTGCGGATGCCATCCTGTTCGCCGCTCCGATTCTGTTGCAGGCGGTTCTCGACACGGTAGCCGGCATTGCGGACCTTCTTCCGAAGATATTGGAAACGGTAATCGCTCTGATTCCGAAGTTCATTGAAGAAACCGTGTCCGCCCTGTCCGCATCTCTGCCCAGAATTTTCTCTGCAATCGTGAAGTTTATCAAGCAACTGGTGCAAAAGCTCCCGACACTTCTGAAAGACGTCGTGACACTTATCCCCGCACTGATAGCAGAACTCTCTGCGGCAATTACGGACAACCTGCCGATGATTGCGGAAGCGGTTCTTTCCGTCGTCACATCCGTGGCAGAGATGCTGCCGGAACTGATTCGCCTGCTGTCCGGCATCATTCCGGGTATCGTTCAAAGCCTTATCGGCGCACTGACTTCCGCACTGCCGACTCTTTTGAATGCCGTGATGCAGGTTGTTTCTGCCGTTGTGGAGTTGCTCCCGGAGATCATCCGCCTGATTGCGGAAATGATACCGCAAATTATCTCCGGCGTTGTTTCGACCCTGCTGACCTGTCTTCCGCAAATCATCAACACCCTGGTCGGCGCACTGACGGAGGCAATTCCGCTCCTGATTGATACGGGAGAGCAGCTGCTTTCCTCTATCGTTACCAATCTGCCAAGCATTCTGACGACCGTTCTGGATGCGGTTGTGACAGTGGTGATGGGCATCATTGACACTCTGCTTGAAAATATCCCCGGAATTGTGGAAGCCGGTGTCTCTCTGATCTCTTCCTTGGTCAGCGACCTGCCGCGCATCATTCAGTGTGTTCTGGACGCAGTTCCAAGCATCATCACCTCCCTTGTGGACTCTGTCCTGGGCGCAATTCCTCAGTTGATAGAGGCCGGCGTAAAGCTGCTGACAGCCCTCATTGAGAACCTACCGCTGATTATTACAACGGTCATCGCCGCTGTTCCGAGCATCATTTCCGGCATCGTAACAACCGTACTGAAAAACATTCCTCTCATCATCGAAGCCGGAGTTCAATTGCTGATTTCCCTGGTGCAGAATCTGCCTGTTATCATTGCCGAAATCGTAAAAGCCGTCCCGCAGATTGTTACCGGAATCGTCCGTGCATTCGCTGACGGTGTCGACAGGATGAAGGAAGTCGGTGTGAACCTCGTAAAGGGACTGTGGGAAGGTATCCAAAGCCTTGTCGGATGGCTGTGGGACAAAGTTTCCGGATGGGCGGGTGATCTTTGGGACGGCATCTGTGACTTCTTCGGCATCCACTCTCCCTCTCGAAAAATGGCGTGGGTCGGAGATATGCTGATGACCGGTCTTGCCGGAGGCATCGATGCATCATCGGAAGATGCCGTATCTGCCGCACAGGATACTGTAAACAGCCTGAACAGTGTCTTTGACGGGCTGAGTGCGGATATGCAAACGATTCTCCCGGAGGCACAGAATCCCGAAAGTTCCGGCAGAAGAGCATCCACTGCCACCCCGGCTACAGCGGGCGGTTTTGTTTTACAGCTAAGCATTACAAACTTCAATAACTATTCCGGCGAAGACATTTCCGAACTGACAGAGGAAATTATGCAAACCGCCGGAGCATTTGTCAAACGGAAAGGAGCGGTTTTCGCATGAACTGGTTTTCCTATAACGGGGTCCGCTCTGCAGAGCGATACATTCGCATATCCGATAAAGACATCTTCTCCGGACCGAAATATGACAGCACGGTACAGAGCATCCCGGGGCGCGACGGCGACCTCATTTGTCCCGGCGGTCGGCTCGGCAATGTTTCTCTTTCTTACACCTGCTTCGTTCCCGCAAAAAGCGTAGCCGAATTGGAGGAACGGCTGACCGATGTCAAAGCCTGGCTTTACACCGAACCTGACCGTTACCATGAACTTTTCGACAGCTACGACACCGGATTTTTTCGCCGTGCGGTATTTAACAGCAAACTGGATATCTCGGAGGAATGCCGCAAAATCGGTGTATTTACCGTCAGCTTCTCCTGCTACCCCCTCCGATTTCTCCGGACGGGACAGGAAAAGCTGACATTTACGGAATCCGGTTTTGTTCTGACCAATCCCTTCCCGTTTCCTGCCAAGCCGTATCTGAAGGTTCTCGGGCGCGGGAGCGGAAATCTGACCGTACAGTCTCCGTCGCACAATGCAACCTGGAGTTTCTCCACACTGGACGGATACACCGAGTGCGATTCCGAACTGATGAACTTCTACCATGACACCGAAGCAAAAAACGATACCGTAACCGGGGACGGATTTCCCCTTCTGTATCCCGGTGAAAACACGGTTTCCTTCGACGGTAAAATTACCGGAGTGGAAATCATTCCGAGGTGGGCAACCGTATGATACCGATTCTTTTCAAAGCAGATGCCTCCGATTTTTCCACTTACGGCATCGGTCCGCTTCCGGATACCGTTTCCTGCGAAGTCACGGAAGAAAGAAACGGAGCTTACGAGTGCGTCCTCAAGTATCCGACAAGCGGTCGAAACTATCCGGAACTGCGAAACGAGCGCATTGTAAAAGTAAAACCGAACGACACCGCCGCCGACCAGGTTTTCCGCATTTACCGCATCACAACACCTATAAACGGAATTGTTACCGTATATGCACAGCATATCTCCTATGACCTGTCCGGCATTCCGGCACCGCTCAGGGAAAGTACCTCTACTCCCCCGCAGTTTGCCGTTGAACAGGAATTTGAAAATGCTCCGATCTCTCACCGTTTTACCTTCCGCACCGATTATACGGAACCGAAACCGTTCTCTGTGGACAGACCGAAAAGTCTGCGAGCCATGCTCGGCGGTTCGGAAGGCTCTCTGATGAATCTTTGGGGCGGTGAGTTTGAATGGGACAATTACAGGGTCATCCATCACAGAGGACGCGGAGTCAATGCAGGCGTTGTTATTGAATACGGAAAAAACCTGACAAAACTGGAACACGATGCGGATGCCGGCGAAGTTTACACGGATCTTCTCCCCTATGCGGTATCGACCGCCGAGGACGGCACGGAAACCGTGATTACGCTCCGGGAACAGTTGCTCCCGATTGTTGCGGAGAACACGGCACGGCGGAAAACACTGATCCGGGATTTCACGGATTCCTTTTCCTACGGCACCGCAGTAACGGAGGAGATGCTCCGAGAGCGTGCCGTAAAATATCTGCAAAACAATCCGCTCGGTGTGGAAACACCCACGCTGACCGTTGCTTTTGAGCCGCTTTGGAAACAACCGGAATATGCGGCAGTCCTCGAGCGTGTTTCCCTGTGTGACACCGTTACCGTCCGGCATTCCGAACTCGGCATTTCGGTACATACCAAGGTCATCAAAACCGTATACGACACACTGTCCGAAAAGTATGTATCGGTCACACTCGGCTCTGCCAAAGCCAACCTGATGAAAACCGTCAGCGATACGGCAGAGCGTGCAGAGGAAGCGGCCGCCAAAATTGACCGCTTTCCAAGCCTGATGAGTTCGGCAATCAGTCAGGCAACCAAGCAAATCACCGGTCAGAACGGCGGGTATGTCGTTCTGCACAGCGGAAGCAACGGGCAGCCGTATGAGCTTCTGATACTGGACAAACCGACCGTGGAGGAAGCCGTCAATGTCTGGAGGTGGAATGTTGCCGGTCTTGGCTTTTCCTCGCACGGCTACAACGGTCCCTTTGAAACCGCCGTTACGGCCGACGGTCAGATTGTTGCCGACTTCATCACTTCCGGAACCCTTGTTGCCAATATCATAAAAGCCGGAACGCTTTCGTCGCAGGACGGCTCCTCCTATTGGAACCTGGACACCGGCGAAGTGGTACTGCGCGCCTATGCGACTGTTTCATCCGTTGAAGAAGCAAACGAACGCATCGATGAAATCAACGGGCAGAAAATGTACCGTCTTGTAATAACATCATCCAACGGAAACATTTTCAAGAACGGCGAAATACAGACTACCCTGTCTGCTGTTGTGTACTCCTGGGATAAAAACATCACGGATACCCTGGACCCCAATCAGTTTCTCTGGACGCGAGTTTCGGATGACCCGGTGTCCGACCGGGAGTGGAACGACAGACATTACGGCGGGACAAAGACCGTTGAGATCACGAAAGATGATGTTTATGTCCGCGCCACCTTTTTCTGTGACCTCATCGATACAACAACCCGTCAAAGCCTTTTATAGGAGGTAACCCATGGCAACAACCGAACCAACCACAGATACCGGTCAGACACCGGAAAACAACCAAAAGGAGACAACTCATATGAGCAAAGCACAAGGACAGTTTACCATTATCGACTACAATGACGCACTGACGCTGACAGGCTACATCGGCTCAAATCACGCCAAGACACAGATGTACAACCCGGATAACGGAACCTACACGCCGAACTGGGCATCCACCAATCTGGTGCTGACACCGAGCCTGTATGTCATCGGCACGACAACCGATCAGATTGCATCTGCCAATGTCACCTCAGTCAAGTGGTATGTGGGAAGCAGCACCACTGCCATCACCGCCAACAGCACTTACGCACTGAGCGGAGCCAAAAGCCACATCCTGACCGTTAAAGCCAACACGATGGCAGGTCAGCCCGGCATCGACTACCGTTGCGTCATCACCTACAAGGATGCCTCCACGGGGCTGACCATCACGCATCCGCTCTCCATCAGCCTGTCGCGCGTGGTCAACGGCGGCGGTATTGTTGACCTGATTGTCACAACCCCGAACGGAAATGTATTCAAGAACAGCGAAATCGCAACCCTGACAGCAAAAGCGGAACTTTGGAGAGGTTCGACCGTTGATACCACGAATGTCACTTACAAATGGGCAATCATGGATGCCTCGGTAACATCGACTTCCGCAACCGGATACGATGCGGCGTTCGGAACCGGCTGGAGAAAACTTTCCGATACAGCCGGCAAATGCACCGGGACCGACAAGGACACGCTTACCGTCTACGCCGCTGCGGTCGACAGCTACGCCGTATTCCGTTGCATTGCCACCGACTCGGATTCCGCATCCAACACCTACAACAGCCACTTCACCGATGTGGCAACCTTCATCGACAATGCCGATCCCATCCAGGTTATTATCACTTCGACCGGCGGCGATATCTTCAAAAACGGACAGGGTTCAACCACTCTGACGGCTGTGGTATACCAGGCAGGCACCGAAATCGATACCGCCGGAAAAGGAACATACACCTGGACCAAATACAACAAGGACGGAACCGTCGATACCGCCTGGGGCACCAACGGCTCCAAAACCGGAAAGACACTTGCGGTATCCACTTCCGATGTGACCGTGAAAGCGACTTTTATGGTAGCCGTAACAATCTGACAGGAGGTGTTTTCGATGCGGGCACAGGCACAGTTTACCGTCCACACGCTGAACGATGTGGTCACTTCCAAAACCGCACCGGAAAATCCTTATGTCGGTCAGCTGTGGGTCAAAACATCCGTATCTCCGCCGACAACCATGGTCTGGAACGGCAGTGCGTGGAAGGAAGCCAACGGAACGGAGGAAATCCGGACAAGCATCTCCACCCTGACAACCAAAGAAGCCACGCTGGAACGGAATCTAAACGGTTTAACCAGTCGGGTTTCTTTGGTGGAAACCACGGTTGAAACGGTGGAAAGCGAAACGGCAGAAGCCAAGCAGAACATTCTGGATCTGCAAAGCACGGTGTCGGAGGTCAGCCAAACCGCCTCCGACCTTTCCGTCCGCGTAACGAAAAACGAAACGGATATTTCCTCCCTTTCGGTTTCTGTCAGCGGAATTGCGACACGGGTGTCAACCGCCGAAGGAAATATCTCTTCCGTAAAGCAGTCGGTATCCTCTTTGACAACGCGGATCGGGAGTGCTGAGGGCAACATCTCCTCCCTGAAACAGACAGCTACAGAACTGTCCGGCGAAATAGAAAAGAAAGCAGATGCGGAGGGCGGGAGTACTTCCTCATTCGGTTGGAAAATTACCGCTGACGGTCTGTACCTCTACTGCAACGGCAAAACGGTTCTGTCGGTCAGCAAAATCGGAGTCAGTCTGCTCGGGTGCATTACGGCAACCAGCGGAAGCATCGAAGAAATATCGGTTTCCAAAAGGCTGTATTTGGGAGACGCTCGGGAATATTATATCAGTCCGAATTACAACGATTCGGATTATTATATCTATCTCCCGGGATTTCGGGTAAACGATGCGTCCGGTGCGGTATTCAGCGGCAAACTGAGCGCACCGAGCGGAACCATCGGCGGGTTTACCATAACCTCTACCGCCATATATAAAGCCAAGACATCCTACAGCAGTTCAACGGCAGGCGTGTATATCGGGACGGACGGCATCGGACTCGGTGCCGGAACCTTTTTTGTATCTTCTTACGGTTCGCTGACTGCCAAGAGCGGGACTGTCGGCGGTTTTACAATCGGATCGAGTTATATTTATAAAACGAAAACCTCCTACAGCAGTTCCGTCGCCGGAGTATATCTCGGAACCGACGGCATCGGGCTTGGGGCGGGCACTTTCTATGTGACCGCAGCCGGCGCCCTGACCGCCACCAACGCTACCATTACTGGCTCGATCAGTGCCACATCCGGCACGCTGAAGGAAATGACCGTCACAGGAAAACTCTATTTCGGAGACAACAAAACCTACTATATCAGCCCGAACTACAACAACGGAAGCTGGTATCTTTACTTTAAGAATTTTAAGGTCGACGATACCAACTGCTACTTTTCCGGAAATCTGAATGCACCGAGCGGAACCATCGGCGGCTTCACCGTCAGCACGGCAGCCATCTACAAAACCAAGACCTCCTACAGCAGTTCTACAGCCGGTGTTTATGTCGGAACGGACGGCATCGGACTCGGTGCCGGAACTTTCTATGTGACCTCCGCAGGCAAAGTTCACGCATCCGATGTGGAAATCACGGGAGGGTCTATGGTTCTCGGATCACTTTCCTCCAATTTCTATAACAAGATTGACTCCACCGGTATTCAGGTCGGCGGTTATGACTGGTACAGTATTCGCCTTGCCTACGGTTCCCTTTATCTTTCCGCTGACCAGTGGATGGACAACGATCCTTCCACCATCAAGTTAGGCTTTTACGGCGGCGGAGATACCGGCGTTTCGATTTTCGGCATGCAGGTACTGCTCTCTTCATCCGAAACCTTTAATATCAGCGTCAGCGACCGTGCGACCGAACTGTACGCCGTCGGAATGACGATGCAAGCCGGAAAATCCTATTCCGCAACATACGGAAGGCTAAACGGCACCTGGAAATCCTCCTCTGCCATAACGGTCACTTCCGACCGAAACGCAAAGCAGGACATAGAAGATCTCACCGACAAATACGGTTTGCTTTTCGACAGGCTGATTGCCAGACGGTTCCGTTACAAAGACGGGACATCCGGCCGTTACCACACCGGATTTGTAGCGCAGGAAGTTAAGGAATCGATGACGGCGGTCAATCTGCCCTCCTCCGAGTTTGCCGCCCTTTGCATCTCCGACCCGAACACGGATAAAGAGTCCTGGGGACTCCGCTATGAAGAATTCATCGCCATGAACACCTGGCAAATTCAAAAACTGAAAGCAGAAATCAAAACGCTGAAAGAACAGCTAAAGGAGGATTGCAATGAAACATAAGAATTATACCGAAATTTTGTCACTGCCCCCGGATGCCCTGAAAAAGCGGCAGAAAACCAAGGGCTGGGCACTGTCATTCGTAGGGCTGATTGTATACGGAATCCTGCGGCTGTGCCGGTGCAAGCCCAGAGACTATCTCGGAATCTGCCCTTATTTTGAAATCGGGAAAAACTGGGGCGGACTCGAAATGGGGTGGTTTTTCATTTGCTGCAAAGGAGCACCCGAATCACTCAAAAATCACGAAGTCGGGCATGGCATTCAGAATGCTGCCGTCGGAGGACTGCGGATGCTGTTCTTCAGCATCTGCTCTGCCGTCCGGTACTGGAAGCGTGAACTGTTCGGTGCAAAAACATCCTACGATTCGTGGTGGTTTGAGGCTCAAGCCACCGAACTCGGCAATCAATATGTGAATCAGATAAAGGAGAACAACAGAAATGAAACTGAAAACCGTCATTGAAGCAAAACTCGCCCTCATCCGTCTTACGGAAAAACGGTTCTGCAACTACCGTAAAATCCGGGAGCTTGTCAAACTCCGAAAGGCAGTGGAAACCGAATTTGACATCTATGTCGAACAGGAGAAAAAAGCGGTGGAAGCCTACGCCGAAAAGAAGAAAGACGGTTCACCCGTACTGCTTGAAGACGGGCGCATCAAACTCAAGGATGCTCCGTCCAAGGTCGCTTTTGAAGAGGAAATTCTCCGTCTTCAGAATAGCGAGATTGACGGCATCACCCCTGTCTCCGTTTCCGGCGGTGATTTTCTGACTTCCGATGATCTGCCGACACCGGACGAGATGCTCTCCCTGGAAGGCATCATTGTTTTCGAAGACTGAGGAGGTGCTATGGAAATCATCACTGCAGTTGCCGAAGTCATCACCGCTTTTGGGGTCATCTTCGGCATTCTGTTCGCTGTCTACAAATGGTATCTGAAACAGGAAAAACAGGACACGGACATCAAAGCCATCAAGGATGAGCAGTTTCTGCTCACGCAGGGCGTTCTCGCCTGCCTGAAAGGACTGAAGGAACAGGGCTGTGACGGTCCTGTCACGACAGCCATTATTCAGTTGGAACGCCACATCAATAAAGAAGCACATAAATAACAGGAGGTATCTGCATGAACTCATTTCCGGAAATCGCATCGGTCCCCGCCATCGCAGCCATTGTTTACACGGTTATCGACATTGTAAAAACTGCTGTCGGGGGTTCTGAAAAATTCAATCGTTTCATACCGCTGACAGCCGCTGTTCTCGGCGCACTGTGCGGCCTTGTTGCCTTTTTCGTTGCCCCGGAGGTTATCGGTACGGGTAACGCTGTCATCGCCCTTGTGCTCGGCGCTGCAAGCGGTCTGTCCGCAACAGGAGCCAACCAGGCAGTCAAACAGCTGACCAAAGGTCGAGGCGAAAAAGAATCCGAATAATGTCATCCGTAAGCCCATCGGGATTTTCCCCGGTGGGCTTATTTTTTGTTTCCGGTGGAAAATCGCCGCAAAAATGTCCAATACGGGGTGAACGCAACAGAAAGTGAGGTCAGCAAAATGCTTGATAAACAAAAAATCCGGGAATTACAGGCCAAAGGGTTGGGGTACCGCAAAATTGCAATGGCACTCGGGCTCCCGGAAAATACGGTCAAATCACACTGCCGCAGACATCCGTATATTCCGCTTGAAGAAGCCTGTCTGCAATGTAAAAAGGCAATACAAAGTACACCGCACAAACGAAAGAAAAAATTTTGTTCCGACGCCTGCAGAATGATCTGGTGGAACGCTCATCAGAATCTCGTAAACCGCAAAGCAATCTATTCCCTTATCTGTCGGCAATGCGGTAAATCTTTTGAAAGTTACGGGAAAAGCAACCGACAGTACTGTTCCCGTGCGTGTTACGCCCAGGCAAGAAAGAAGGTGCCGGTATGACTGATGCGGAATTCAAAGCCGTTCTGCTTTACAAAGCAAGCATTGCGGCATTCAAAAAGCTTGTGGCAGCAGGACTTCTGTCCGCTGAAGAATTCGCCGTAATTGACACAAATCTTGCCCAAAAATACGGGCTAAGTTTGTCGGTAATATATCGCTGAATCGGCTTGACTTTTCCGCTGTTCAGAGCGAATATATAGTAACCCAAACAGAGGAGGTATCTATGGACAGAACCGTTGAATGTATTAAGGTTGACGCTCCGGCGAAAACCAACATTAAAAGGGTTGCAGCCTACTGCCGTGTATCCAGCGGAAAAGATGCGATGCTGCATTCCCTTTCCACCCAGGTCAGTTATTACTCCGGGCTGATACAGAATCATGCAGATTGGAGCTACTGCGGTGTATACTCTGATGAAGCCATAACCGGAACAAAATCCGACAGACCCGGCTTCCAGCGTATGCTCAAAGATTGCGAAGCGGGAAAAATCGACCTGATACTCACAAAAAGCATATCCCGCTTCTCAAGAAATACCGTAACCTTTCTGCAAACCATTCGCAAATTAAAATCTATCGGAATTGACGTATTTTTTGAAGAGCAAAATATACATTCAATAGACGGAAGCGGAGAACTCATGACAACAATTCTCTCCTCTTTCGCACAGGAGGAAAGCCACTCGGTCAGTCAAAATATGAAATGGCGCATCAAAAAGAACTTCGAGGAAGGTATTCCGTGGAACAATGCACTTCTCGGATATCGCTTAAAAGACGACCGATATGAATTGATACCGGAAGAAGCGGATACCGTTCGCCGGATATTCCGTGAATATCTCAGTGGCTTTGGTAAAACAAAAATTGCGAACGGTCTTACAGCGGACGGCATTCCGACAAGATTCGGCGGGCCATGGCATCCGAACACCGTCGGAAAGATTCTGCGAAATGAAACATATACAGGGAATTTGCTGTTGCAAAAGACCTTTATTGAAGACCACATCACCAAGAAAAAGCGAATAAACAACGGCGAGCGGCCAAAATATCTTGTTGAAAGTTCCCATGAAGCAATTATTCCCCCTGAAACATTTGAAGCTGTGCAAGAAGAACTTCAAAAGCGTTCCGAAATGTATTGCCATGCTTCAAAGAAATCGGCATCATACCCGTTTACGGGACTTTTAATATGTGCCGGTTGCGGCAAAACATACACTCGAAAAATCACTCCCTCCGGCGCAGTTTGGATATGCCGGACTTTCAATACCCGAGGGAAGGTCTACTGTCCATCAAAGCAAATTCCGGAGGCTACGCTCTATGAAGTTACCGGACAAATTACAGCAAGCATCAAAGAAATCCGTCAAATAACGGTTTGTAACGGTAATAGTCTTCAGTATGATATGGCAGACGGCAGAATCATCAGCCAAGTATGGAAAGACCGATCCCGTTCGGAATCATGGACAGATGAAAAGAAGGCAGCAGCCAGCCAACAGTTGAAAAAAAGGAGAAAAGCAGATGAGTAAAGTTACCGTAATCCCGGCAACCGTCAACCCGGCAACAAAAATGCCTGCATTAACATCAAAAAAGAGAAAGGTCTGCGGATACGCACGGGTATCCACAGACAAAGATGAGCAGTTTTCGTCCTATACGGCTCAGGTGGACTATTACACAAAATATATCGCCAATAACCCGGATTGGGAGTTCGTAAAAGTATATACGGATGAGGGGATATCCGGAACCAATACAAAAAAGCGTGACGGCTTTAACCAAATGATAAAAGACGCACTGGATGGAAAAATCGACCTCATCCTTACGAAATCGGTCAGCCGGTTTGCCCGAAACACCGTTGATTCATTGGTGACAATTCGACAGCTCAAAGAAAAAGGCATCGAAGTGTTTTTTGAAAAAGAAAACATCTGGACCCTGGACAGCAAAGGAGAATTGCTGCTGACCATCATGTCTTCCCTTGCACAGGAAGAATCCCGTTCGATTTCGGAAAACATTACTTGGGGCAAGCGTAAAAGCGCAGCCGACGGAAAAATCAGCCTTGGTTACAGTCAGTTCCTCGGATATGACAAAGGGCCGAACGGCACATTAACCGTCAATCCCGAACAGGCTCTCATCGTAAAGAGAATTTATCGGGAATTTATGCAGGGCAAAGCCGCTTGGGCAATTGCAGATGGTCTGACCGCAGACGGCATTCCGACGCCGAGTCAAAAAACGAAACAATGGTCGCTCACGACTGTTCGAAGCATTTTACGCAACGAAAAATATAAAGGAGCGGCACTTCTTCAAAAGAATTTCACCGTTGATTTCTTAACCAAAAAGGTAAAAGCCAATGAAGGCGAACTGCCGCAATACTATGTAGAGAACAGTCACGAAGCGATTATTCCTCCCGCAGAATGGGAACGCGTACAGGTAGAATATGCGCGTAGACATTCCCTCTCCACAAAATACAGCGGAAAAAGTATTTTCTCTACCAAAATCGTCTGCGAACAGTGCGATGCGTTTTTCGGTCCCAAGATATGGAGTTCCAATACGCACCTGCGCAGAAAGGTATGGCAGTGCAATGCTAAATTTGACAGAAAGACATACTGTAACACACCGTACCTTACAGAAGACGCCATAAAAGCCGCTTTTGTCGAAGTAGTCGCCCGCCTTTTCTGTACCAGGGAGGAGGTTATAACAAATTGCGAAACGGAATTACAGGCACTTACCGATTGCACCGCCATCGAACGGGAACAGTCCATGCTCCAGGAGGAATTGGAGGTCGTCATCAACCTGACTCAAAAATATGTTGATAAAAATGCCACCTCAGAAGAAGATCAAAATACCTATCTGCGCCAATACAACGAATATGTGGAGCGATATCAGACAATCAAAGAGCGCCTGTTACAGCTGAATACCGAACGCTCTGCAAGAATTGCCAGGTCTGTAGCCTTTGAGGACTTTCTCAATTCGCTGCGCAGTATGGAAAACGCCCCGGTTGAATTTGACGAGTCGATGTGGAGGCTGCTGGTTGAAAAAGTTGTTGTAAAAAAAGACGGTTTTCTGAAATTTGTTTTTACAAACGGAATGGAAGTCGTTATATAACAGACCGTTCCATATGAGGATCAAACTGTATCTCTTCTTAACATTGCCGGATTTTTTGCCATATTTACTGTTATCTGACAGATGCGATGCTGAAAGAAAAAACGAATATGTCATGTAAAATATGATATTTCATAACAGCAGCCACCCAGCTTTTTCGTCGGGTGGCTGCGTTTCGCTTGTGCGGTCGAAGTAATCGGTTGAAGGTATTACTCAACCGCTTTTAGGCTTTCGTTCATTTTTGTCTTTACGATTTTCGGTCTCAGGATCAGTGTGACAAGTAATGTAAATCCAAACACAACAGCCGGAACAAGCAGCCACATAAACCAACTGACACCGCCGACCGTGCCGAACCCGATTGTTTTAAAGATCAATGTTGCCAATCCGATTCCGACCGGGTAGCCGAACAGAATGCCAATTGACGTGCTGATATAAATTTCACGGTAGATATATCCGCATATTTCACTGTCAAGATAGCCGAGAACCATCAGGGTTGCGATTTCCCGGTTTCGCTCGCTGATATTGATGGTTGTCAGGGTATTGATAACGACTGCGGTCAGAAGCCCGGCGAACACAACAACCACAACGGCGATTCCGATAATCGACGGAGAGCCGAAATCATCAAACAGGCACATATCAAGGAGCGCCAGCCCGGCAAAAACAAGTCCGGCAGATACGGCAACCGATACCAGCATCATGAAGAACCGCATTTTGTAACGCAGAACATTGCGCAGCGAGGACTTATATTTGAACGCCAACCGATTCCAGAGAAGCGGGATATTCTCCAAAAACACCCGCTTCCCTTTTTTGGGCGGCTTGGGCCTCAGCAGGTTGGCCGGTGTATCTCCGGTCATGCGCATACCGAGAATGAAAATCGCCATGAGTGTGATGACGGCGATCACGCCGACCGACAGAAAATAATAGCCCGGATTCACCACAACCGAAATCGGCGGCATATCATAACCGTAACCGAACACATAGCACATCAGCCAGGATACGCCATAGCCGACAAAAAATCCTCCGCCTCCCCCGGCAAGAAGCGCAACCAACGCAAACAAGAGGTATCGCATAACAATGCTGACAGAAGAATACCCCAGTGTTTTCAGACAGGCAATCTGTGCGCGTTCTTCCTCCATCAGCCGCATCATGGACGAGAGAACAACAAGCAGCGAGACGGCGATAAAGATCATCATCAGAATATTGCCGATGCCACGCACTTTGTCCGCGCTGGACAGAACCGACTTGAAGCTGTAATTATCGTACAATGTGATGATTTCGATATCGTCTCCGAGCAATGCGGTCAGTTCGGTCTTTTCTTTCTCCACGTAGGCTTTGTAACCGTCGGAAAAGGAAGCAAACAGACCTCTGTCCTCCGCTGTGATGTATAGATCCCCGTTTACCCGTGCCGGCAGGAGAGAGACCGGGCAATACAGAACATTTTCGAGAAGATCAAGTTTTCCGAGCTTCACCATGTTATCGGGAACTTCGGTGTCCTCCGGGTTGTTGTAGCTCGGCTCGCCGTCTTTTCCGAAGGTGAGCGGACTTTTGACGATGCCTTTTACGGTCACGGAGAGTTTATATTCCATCGGCAGGTTCAGGGCTTTTCCAAGGTCAATTTCCACGGTCTCGCCAACGGCATATCCTTTGATCACATTGTCGGAAACTTCTGCATAAACGCAGTCGCGCTCGTCACCGGTTACCTTTTCGCCCTCAACAAGCTCCGGGATGTTGATGTCCCATGCGTCAAAATCCAAAAAGTACAGCCGCAGGGAGCGCTTTTCCGAGGTTTGAATATCGACGGACAGCCCGGTGTTCACATTTTTTTCGCCGTAGCGTGCCCGGACGGCGGAAATCTGGTCGTCCGTAAAGCTACCCGACTTGCTTTTGACGATAAAATCGCTGACATTCCGGTTTCGGTAGTACTTTTCTATGCTGTCCTGTATCATATCGGTCGGCGAACCGATTCCCGAAATAAACCCGATGGAGATCAGGATGACGCCGATCAGGGAAAGCAAGCGGATCAGGTGATGGCGGAACATTCTCCGCACGGTTTTGAAATAGGTTTTCACCACTCAATCGCCTCCACCGGAATCGGATTCGCATTGACTTCCACGCGCTCGATTCTACCGCTTTTGATGCGGATCACTTTATCTGCCATATCTTTCAGAGCGGCGTTATGCGTCACAACGATGACAAGCTTACCCTGCTCCCGGGAGAGGGTATACAGCAGCTTCAGAATTTTCTTACCTGTCACATAATCCAGCGCTCCCGTCGGCTCATCGCACAAAATCAGCTTGGGATTTTTCGCAACGGCACGGGCAATCGACACCCTTTGCTGCTCTCCACCGGAAAGCTCCGCCGGAAAATTGTTCAGCCTGTCCGCAAGCCCAACCGATTCAAGAACGTTTTTCGGGTCCAGATGGTTTTCACAGATTTCAACGGCGATCTCCACATTTTCAAGGGCTGTCAGATTGGGCATCAGATTATAGAACTGAAACACAAACCCCACATCTCGGCGACGGTACAGTGTCAGGTCGCGTTTGCCGTATGCGGCGATGTTGTTGCCGTCAAGCACGATTTTTCCGTCGGTTACAGCATCCATGCCGCCGAGCAGATTCAGAAGCGTGGTTTTTCCGGCACCCGACGCGCCGAGAATGACAACAAATTCTCCTTCGTTCAAATCAAATGAAACGTCTTCAAGTGCCGGTACGGTGACAGAACCGGTATGATATTCTTTTTTCACATCGGACAGAGATAAGAAAGCCATAAAAGCACCTCCTTTATTTCGGAAATTCATTCAGTACCTTACATTTGTCTGTTGACAAATCCGGTTCTGTGTATTATAATTATAGCAACACAGTGTCGGAAAGTCAACAAACAGTATTGCCTGAAACGATATGTTTCCGACAATACAAGGTGAAACTGTCGGAAATCCGGCAAAATCAAAAGCAAATAATTTATGAACGGAGGAAATGATACAAAAATGGCAGACAACAGGCGCGTGCGCATGACAAAAAAACTGATCAAGGATGCCTATCTCGAACTTCTGGAGACCAACCCTTCCGAGAAAATTTCCGTCACGGACATTTGCCGGAAAGCCGATGTCAACCGCTCCACTTTTTATATGTACTATGAAGACCCCATCACATTGCGACAGGACATAGAAAACGATCTGATGGAGCAAATCCCCGTCTTGTCGAAAATGCCGAGCGAAATCACCTCCGACGAACAGTTTGTTGCGATTCTGGAATCCTTTTTCACGTACATCAAGGATAATGACCGGATGTTCCGTATCCTGATTCTGCAATCCGACAAAAGAGCGTTCAACCGCAGACTGATTGACGCGGTTCTCCGCAAGTATCATGTTGAGTCGCAGTCAAGCAATCCGAGGCTGGCAAAGTACGAATATGTTTTTATCGTCAGCGGTGTGATCGGGCTTCTCGGCGCGTGGATAGAAGGAAATTATCCGATCAGCGCGAGAAAATTTTCGGAAATGGTTCTGAAAATGGGGTTAAAAGCCGCAGAAATCGAAAAGTCGGATTTCAGATTGCATTGAGAAACACAGGAAATATAGTAAAACAGCAAACACCCTCCGGATGATGAATCCTGGGGATGCTTGCTGTTTTTTGAGATATCAGTTTTTTTCTATCAAAGTAAAATTAAGTATGTCTACCGTTCCTTTTTCGATTATAAACGTCAATACCGATTTGCTTTGACTGCACGTTATCTCTGCTTGATACGGTTTCCATCTGTTTCCCGACACGATAATTTTTTCTGGTGCGCTTTCTCCGCAAGATATCGCGATTTCGCCGTTCCCCCTTGCCGTGATTTCGATTTCTTTTGTATTGGCAAGGTCAAAGTATTTATAGCAAGCTACTGTACCTTTTTTCAGATTTACAAGACATCTGTCTTGTCCATCGAACGCTATCATCGGCAAGCTTTTGAAACGCTTATTGCCGCCATGCGGCATTTTGCCGTTTGTAAGATTACAGCATATCGTCGCCGGATAAACGCCGTTTCCTTTCAATGCGCCCCCGTTCAGTCCACAACTCGTCATTTCCACTTGCGGAACACTTCCATCCGGTAGTATTTCTATCGGCTCGGCGCAAGCCTGCCTGCTGTAATCGCTTCCGTGCGTAGGTCTATCTCGTCTTTACATTGACAAATTGCTTTTGCCTTCATGATGCGTGGGATGGTAACTCTCCGACAAATGTCGCTCTCATTATTGGTAACAAGGATGAATCGGCGATGTCCCCCATCCTCAGCGTTCAGCTTCATTGTTGCGTGCCCGGTCGTTCCGCTTCCGGCAAAGAAGTCAAGCACAACGGAATCCTCTGTGCTCGCCGCACGGATGAGTTCTTCTATCAGTCGGACAGGTTTCGGCGTAGCAAACAACGTACGGTCGCCGAGAAGTTCCTCCAATTCGTCTTTTGCCGATGCGTTTGTCCCCATACCGTCAATGACGGTTTCAAGAGGTTTCACGACATCCATATACCCGGTTCCGTCCCAGACGGGTTGATAAATTGGATGCAGTATGGTATGCGCTTTATCTTTGAAGCAAGCAACAATAAACTCGTGCGTTCGGCGGATTCCGCTTTCCAGCGGCTTTTCTTTACGGGTTCGGTCAAAATGCTCGTTCGTTTTCTTCCAGATCATAGTCATCAGATTTTCTGCGCCGAATATTTCGGAGCAAAGCGACCAAAGAGCGAAAAACTCGTTTTCATCAATATGAATAAACATAACACCCGTCCCGGAAAGGAGGCGATATGCAAGTTCCAGTCGCGAGCGCATAAACGCACCCCAACCGTTTTCATAACCGGAATCTTGATACCCGATATAGGCAACAGCCGTATTGTAGTCAAACGGAGTAGATGTATACCGTTTTGCGGCTCGTTCCCGCCAGGCAATCATATGCAGCTCCTTTCGCTCTTTTTGTTTTCTTGCATTACCGCCCGGCGTAAATAATCCGATTGCACCTTCCAGTTCGTTTCCGTCTCGGAAAACGATTCGTACGCGGTCATCCGTTTCTACAACAATTCTGGAAATAATAATCGGCAGGCAGTCCAATTCGTAATAAAGATCCGGCAGCCCGTTCGTTTCCCATTCCTGTAACACCTCGGTGGCCTTGGCGTTATTCAGAATACCCTTGCAAAGAGCAAAAATATTACGGTAAAACACCTGAAGCAGATGGCGGAGTGCGAACGCAATGTGATTCATTAACTCCTGCTCATACACCGAAGGCGTGTGACAGCCTGTTTTGTGCAGAACCCGACCGTTGCATCGCCATGCAGGATAATAGCCGGCATCGATTTGCGGTGCACGAAACATTTTTCTTCCGTAGGCCGAATTACACTCTCCGCAGTATATGAGATTGGAAAGCACACTGACGGTAGGATACCGTTGCTCATATCGAAGTCGCCTGTCCTGCACCTCCTGCCATACTTCTGCAGAAACAATCGCTTCGTGCCCGCCGGTAACCAGGTACTGCGTCAAAATTCCATTATTTGATTCTGTCTTTTTTGTCAAATAGTCGACCGTGTATCCCTTTTGAAGCAAAGCTTCACCTTTGTATTTTTCATTATGCAAAATGCTGGATACCACACTCGAAAACCACTTCTTTTTTCCGGTTACGGTCAAAATTCCGGCTGCCATCAAGACATCTGCGATATTCTGAAAGCTTCGATTCTCAAGATACAGTAAATAGATAAATCGAACAATTCTGGCTTCCCGCTCGTCCACCAGCATTTCATCCTTGTGAACGCTGTAATATCCCAAAAAGCTGCTGTACGCAACGCTGTATTTTCCGTCTGCAAAGCGCTTTCGAATTCCCCACTTGATGTTTTCCGATATAGAGCGGCTCTCTTCCTGTGCAAAAGAGCTCATCAGCGTAATCAGCAGTTCTCCCTTGGAATCCAGTGTGTTGATATCTTCCTTCTCGAAATAAACCGCTACACCCGCGTTTTTCAGGGAGCGAATCGTCTGAAGAGCATCCACCGTATTCCTGGCAAAACGGGACAGCGATTTTGTCAGAATCAGATCGATTTTTCCGGCAAGTGCATCTTCTATCATTTGCTTGAAAGCCTCACGGTTATGAAATGATACGCCTGAAATGCCTTCGTCCGAATACAATCCGGCATCCTCCCAGTCCGGCCTGCTTTGAATCAAATACCGGAAGTATGCTTTCTGCGCCTCCAAACTGTTCTCCTGTTCTTCCTTTTCGGTAGATACCCGTGCATAAGCGGCAACTCGTTTTTTTACAGATACAGTACCCGGTTTGTTTTTCCATTCAGCAAGAGCCGGTATTTTGGTAATGATCCGCTCGCTCATAGCAATCCTCCTCCAATGCTCCGATAATCGGATGTATTCTGTGAATCAGTGCAATCCTGCCGAGACGAAATTCCTCGTCCGTGATAATCCTTTTTTCGCGGAGTGTTGTCAAGATGATTTTTCCAAGCCAATACTCCATTTCTCGTTTGTTTTCTTCCTCAGTCATGCCAAGTCTCCTTTCCATTTTCGGTAGTACTATTAATCACTCTAAATGCCCGAAAAGTCAAGACCTGTTTTGATAACTTTTTCTATTCGTTTTGCACCTCGCTGGAAAGCACCTATCGAAGCGTTTCACACCAAAAAACGCACCCAAAATGCTGGAAAGAAAAAATGCATCCACGGATAATCCCGTGGATGCAACCCGGAAAGCAGCGTTTTTCCCCCTTAATCGCTATTCGGAGCGTTTCACATATCGAGTGTTCATAACAGACCTCACGGGTTTGGTATGAACACTCGATTCTTTTTTGCCTGAAAATACTTCTTTATTGTTGCCGTGCAGGTTCTCCGCACGGCTTTTTCTTTTGGGTCAAGCGGTGGGAATCAGCGTTTCACTGTGTTGGTATAGTTCGGTGCGCTCTGCTCTCGCTTACGCCGTCTGCGCCCCGTTCACATACCGGATTGCCACGCCCTGTCTTGTCTCCATCAGAACCGGAGTCTTTTGCACATACGGGACATCAATCACGCCGACAAACCGATAATGGATCACAATCTTCTGCGTTCGGTTCTTGCCTCTGCCCTGTAAAGCGTGAATGGCAATGCGCTCAACCAATTCGTGAAGCACGGTCGGGGTCAGCGTCTCCATCTGCATGAAGGAACGGATGGCTCGGAGAAAGCCGTCTTTTGCTGTCTGCATACCGGACAGGCGATTCAGACGCTCGGTCAAATCGAAAATCCGCTTCTTCAGTTCCGCTTTTTCTTCCTCGTACTTTTTGGAAAGCTGCATGAACCATTCGTCGCTGACCTTTCCGTTGACATTGTCCTCATAAATGCGCTCGTACAGTTTCAGCACCTCGGCATTGCGGGCTTGGGCAGCGGCGAGACCGGCTTCCAACCGTTTTTGCTCCGCCATCATATCCGCATCCGTCTTCTGGCGCAAAAGTTCCGCAAAAGCGTCCTCATCGCAGGCGAGGAAGGTGGCAAGCCGCCGGAGTTCGGAGAGAACGACCTCGGTCAGTGCGTCCTCCCGGATATAGTGGTGATCGTTGCAGGTGCCTCTCGTTCCCTTGTAGTTGGAACAGAAGAAGTGCCGGACCGGTACTTTGTTTGTGCTTTTGTGAAACCACATCCGGCTTCCGCAATCGGCGCAGTAGAGGAGATTCGTGAAGATACAATAGACGGTACGACGTCTTTCTTTCTATCCAACCTTTCAAACGAGGAAATTAATGTCATCGATAGTTTAATACAATCGATTTCCTTCGATCGATTTAACGACACACCTGAAAATTTTCAGAAAAACGTTTACAAAAAAATTAGCCACGATACTTCTATTCATGTAGCGCAAATCAAAATATCGCATGTTTTCAGAAAAAGCGATCAATAAAAATTGATATTAGTAGTAATCACCCTTTTGCTCGTATGTAATACCGCTTTCTTCACTCATCTTACTTGTAACTCTTTTCATAATCTTTTTTCCTCTCAAATTTTGTTTTTACCTTACTTTCAAGCAAAACCGGCGCGAAAGGAATATGTCCGACCACCTTTTTGTAAGTCTGTTATGAACACTCGTACCATAAAAAGGCTATAAAAAAGATATAGCCCGTGAAAACCTCGATTTTATCGAGGTTTTCGCCGTTTTATGGGGCAAAATTTCAGTGTTCGATTTTGTAGATGTAAATCGGGCATTTTCCCTTTGTAGAAGGTCTTGAACTCTCACACAACAGAATATGGACGGCATAGGCAGGTAGAAATCAAAAATCTACCTGCCTTTTTTGTTGCCCGAAAAAGGAGAAAAAACTATGCTTCAAAAAGAATTAGCCAAGCGACTGTGAGGCCGCTTTGAAACCGAAATGGACGGTGACGGTTGGCTTGCGGTACCCGTATGCTTGCCTCAGGCGAGGCACCCGACAAGGCTATTGCGGCAATATCCAAGCGGTTTAATGTTTCAAAGCAAAACGCCGGCCGTGTGGTAATGACCGAAAGCACCTATTTTTCAAGCGCAGCCCAAAAAGATTGCTTTAACGAGCTGGGTGTTGAAAAATACCGCATTATCGGCACGCTTGACACAAAGACCTGCAACATCTGCGGTGATATGGATGGCAAGGTGTTCAAAATGAGCGATTACCGCCCGGACTCGACCGCCCCGCCATTCCACCCTTGGTGCCGTTGCTGCACCGCCCCTTATTTTGACGATATGGACGGCGTGGGCGAACGGTACGCACGGGATGCCAAAACCGGTGAGCGTTACAAGCTGCCGAAAGATACCACATACAATGAGTGGAAAGCTATGCAGGATGCCGCTTATGGCTCCGGTACCGTTGACAAATTGCGAAAAATAGGGTATAATGAAAGTGCCGACAAGTCGCAGTTTGAACGGTACAAGGAATGGCTCGGCAGCAACGCACCCAAAACCTTTGAGGCTTTCCAAAAACTCAAATATGATAACCCCGAATTGTGGGAAAGTTATAAAACCCTTGCACGCAGTAAAAACTACCTGCAACAAAAATTAAATTATGTGTGGAATGGTGAAAAGTGCTTTATACCCAAACATACCAAGTTTGAAAAGGTTGTTACAATGGCGGGTAAAGACACAGACACCGCCATCCGCTGTGTTGATCGTCTTGTTGAAACCTACGGAGGCAAAGCAGACGAATGGCAAAAGCGGGCGGGCAAAGTCACCAGCGACAAATATATTTTTGATCTGCATTGGTACGAAAGTGACGGTGTGCAATACGAGGTTAAACTCAAAAACCGAAAGGAGCGTAAACGAAATGAAAATTAAATATATTGGCCCCTCTTTTGGTGTGGATAGTTTAACCAACGGTAAAACATACGAGGCCACCGAGGAGGATGGTATGTATAGAGTTATTGACGATAGCGGCGAGGACTACCTTTACTCAAAGGAAAACCCCGCACCGCTTGACGGTAGCTCCCCCGGCGGCAAATGGGTTATTGTTGAACAGTAACCCCTCATAAACCCCATAACGGTTGTTAAAAGCATCGTGCTGAAAATGCACGGTGCTTTTTTCATACAAAAATACCGCTTGCCCCAGCGGAATACAAGGCGGGGCGTTGCATTACCGGGACTTGCCGGAAAACAAGGAAAGCAACTAATTACGGTACTAATGATTATTCACAGCAAAACCTAAACGGTACAACATACCATTACTTTGCAATTCTATAAAAGGAGGGCTAAAAGATATGTTTACAATGCTTAAACAAGGCAGCAATTACATTGACGATAAGCACGGCGTTTACACAGAGTATGTGTGCTCGTCTGCCGCCGATGTTGAAAACCTGCCGACCGGAGCAAACTCCGAGGCGGTGGATCGTCCACGCCCCGGCAGTACAGCCGTTGTGCCAAGCACAGACGGCGGTGCGGCATCTGTGTATGTTCTTTCAAATGAGCGTACTTGGGTGCTCTTGATTGAGGGGTGAGGTTATGAATGTAGCAGCACAAATAACCCGACCGCTTGACAACAACCCGATCACCCTCCTTTTACTGCGCAGCGGTAAGGATGTGGTGGTTACACCGCCGGTCGGCTATGACTTGCTGACGGATGAACGAAACAGGCTCCTCCGTGATGAACAGAGGAACTATTTAACAGACAGTAAGGAGGTATAAATAAAATGGCAAATACAATTCCGGTAACACAAAAACCGGTGCCGAGCAGCGTAAGCAAGGATGCGTATGTGCTCGGTATCCAGGACAACGGCAGCGGGCAGCAGGCACTCTACCGTTTGCCTATCAATGATGTGCGTGGTAACGGTGCAAATGACCTTTTTATCATTCCGAGCCTTATTACACAGCTTGGCGTTAAAAACGCCCTCAAGGCGTTTGTGGAGGCTAATGCGGACTATGACAGCCTCACCAATATTTGCAACCGCTTTTTTGCGGCGGCGGCAAAATCGGTAAGTGGTACCTACACATCACAGTTTTACAAATATGCAAGCAGCAATACGCCTATTGGCGAAAAGCAGGATGCAAATGCGGATCTTACCTGCACCCCGTCCACAAAGACCGTGGCGGGCACGGACGATTACAAAACGCTCCCGCTGTTCGCTTGCTTTGATGTCAATTACACCATTGACAGCACAACCCTTGAGCCGGTTACCCTTGCCATCAAGGGTATTTACGGCGGCTTTTCCTCCGCACCTGCAAACTCCCTTGTGGGCGTTATGCAGATGACCGGCTGGGTACGCCGTACCTCGACCGACACCACCAAAAAGGTTGAATACAGAGCCACCGAGGCAACAGGCTTTAAGCCCTTGCCGGAGGCTGTGCGTGCGGCTGATAACACCGTGCGTGCCTTTGTGATCCACGCCAAATATGCGGCGGGTTACAATTCCGAGGGTAAGCTGTCCAGCGTTTCCGGCGTACAGCCCGCAACGCAACGCAGCGAATCCACGGGATCAACCTCGATTAACCACAACGGGCAAATTGCAAAGTGGCGTGAATGGGGCAACCAATACTGCGGCTCAAGTCTTTGCGATGTTGCTTTTATTCAGCTTATGCTTGAGATTAAATATGCAACGCTTGGCTCGGCACAGGTGCTGGCAGGCTGCCGCAGTTACTCCGGCTCTTACACCGCCGCCGTTGCTGAAACAGGCGTTACCCGTGTGCTGCTTACTGCCGCACAGGGTGCTTATTTTGTAGTTGGCAGCTGCGTATCACTCGGCAGCACAAATGGCCGTGCAAAAGCAACTACATACGATGTATGCGATATTGTAAAGGTTGCAAGCGTTGAGGATGTAACGGTGGACGGCACCGCATATAAGGCTGTAAACCTCGACACCGAAACACCCTTTAATACAAACCACAGGCACATACATTACAGCGCAGCCGTGGCAGATCGGCAGCACAGACGATGTGCCGGGTAATGACGGCAGCCCGAATAACAACACGAACGGCAAAGAGCCTTGCAAGATCCAGGGCATTGAGGTTATGGTGGGTGCTTATGAGGCACTCGGTGATACCACGCTTTATGAGGACAGCGAAAAACACACCGTGTACCTTAACCGCAAAGCCTCGGAAATTGCATCGGGAGGCAGCGGCACAAACCCCGTAACGGTTGGCACTATCCCGAAAGAAACAGATGCAGGGTGGAAATACATTGCGGAGCTTAACTGGGATGAAAACGATGGGGAGGCTTATATGCTTGCCCAAACCTTTGCAGGCTCCTCCACTACCGGCTACCGTGCGGCAGTTTACCGTGACGGTGCAGCAACTACCGGATGGCGTGAGTGGCTGTCTTTCGGTGGTCTGAACTATGGCGGCAGCTGTGGTTTTGCTTGTGCTAATTTGGTCGGTGGCCTCGGCAGCGCTTACTGGCACATTGCGGCCCGCGCGTGTGGCTCCGGTGGCAACCGGGGTGAATTTACGCCGGCGTAGGCCGGCGTATAAGAGGAGCGGTAGCCCCTCATTAAGGGGTGTACTGTGGACCCTCGTGCCGTTTGTCCTTGTTGTGGCAGGCGTTCGGTAATCTGAACAATGGCGGCAACAGTGGTTTTGCTTGCGCTAATTTGAACAATGGCCTCGGCAACGCTAACTGGAACATTGCGGCCCGCGCTTATGGTATCATAAAACTTATTTATTACGCAGTACATCTGGTGTTAAAGCACCCAGGCGGCAACGCCTGCCTCGGCTAACTGCCGAAAATTGAGATTAAACCGGCACCGTGAAAACGGCTCGGCGGTATATGGCCGCCGTGGGGGTTAGTAGATAAACCGAAAGCCCTTGAGCTCAACCATACGATTTTAAGGAGGGATGAAATTATAAAAACCTATTGCAAAAATGTTGATATAACAGATCCCTCTGTTATAGAGCCGTGGGTAACGCTGTGCGTAACCGATCCAAGCAAAAGAAACCGACCGGGTTTTAAGCGGTTGCTGGCTCGGCACGGCGGCGCCCACGGCATTGCGATTGAGATCACGGAGCGTATAAAAGCCCGTGATCTTGCCTTGCCGCCTGTACATTATCGTGACCGGGTGGATAAAAGCAGCGGAAAGCTCCGCAGGCTTGGCATTGAAAGTGCGATGCAGCAATGTATGAATTATGTTGCCGTGTATGCTCTTATGCCTATGTTAAAAGCAAAGGTTGGCCCGTTCCAATGTGCAAGCATACCGGAGCGAGGCCAAGTTTACGGTAAAAAGGTGCTTGAGAAATGGATCCGCAAAGATCCCAAAGGCACCAAATATTATGACAAAATGGATGTGCGGCATTGCTTTGAAAGCATAAGACACCGCACCATTCGCAAGCTGCTTGGGCGTGATATTCGCAAAAACCCCACGCTTATATGGTTTGTGCTTGCCCTTATCGGTACATACGAGGAAGGGCTTTCCATAGGCAGTTTTTTGAGCCAATGGCTTTGCAATTATGTTATAAGCTATGCGTACCACTTTGCAACCGAAAGGCTGTATAAAACACGCAGAGGCAAGCGGCAAAACCTTGTTACCCACATACTTGTTTTTATGGATGACATTATTATTTTTGCCGCCTCAAAGCATAATGCAAAAGCCGCAGGCAAAGCCCTTGAGGAGTTTATGCTTGTGCGGTTGGGTTTGTGCATCAAGCCCAACCGCTGTATAAAACAAACGGCAAAGGAGCCGCCGGATATGATGGGGTATGTGGTAAGCAAGGAGCATACAACGATAAGAGCACGCACTTTTGTGCGGGCACGCCGTGCACTTTTAAGAGCGTGGTGGCGTATGTGTGCAGGTTTGCCCATATACCTGCAAAATGCCCGGAGGATCGTTTCATACCGTGGCTATTTCAAGCATACCAACTCAAACAGAATTGCAAAGGCGTTGCACCTTAAAGCGGTGCACCGTGCCGCAAGAAAAGTAATAAGTAAATTTGCGAAAGGAGCAAACAAAGATGGTAACGAAAGCGTATTACACAGAACGCCCGGACAGTATCAAGTATATGAGCCTGCCCTCAGCTGACACCGCAGACCTTTGGATGCGTAAAAACATTACAGAGGTAACAGATCCGGAAACCGGTGCAAAGAGCTATGAGGCTGATGAGGCTTATATGCGTACCAATGCCACCAAAGCGGAAATTACTGCTGGTTTTGATGCTTGGTTTGAAACGGCATCGGCGTGGGAGCCGCCCGTACCGGAAAAGAAGCCGGACACGCAGGAGGGGCGTATTACCGCCCTTGAGGCAGCAGTTGAAAAACTCAAGCAAGGCACGGGCACGCCCGCTGATGTTTCAAAAATTGAGCAGGCGGTTGCAGAGCTGAAAGCCGAAAACCGAACACTCGCCAATGAGCTGCGTGCGGCAAAAATCGTGTTGGGGGTGGAATAAATGACACTTATTGAACTCGCAACAAAGTTACGGCCGATAATCGAAAAGAGCGCACAAAGCCTTGACGATGCAACCGCCCTGGAGGCGGTTACTTTGTTTCCGGCTTGGGCGGCCGGCGTTGCCTATACCGCCGGTACTAAGGTTAAGCACGGTGGTGTGCTTTATTCCGTGTTGCAGGATCATACCTCACAAGCAGGTTGGGAACCTGGTGCGGCACCCAGCCTTTTTGCAAAGGTACTGATCCCGGATCCCGATGTTATTCCCGAATGGGAACAGCCGGACAGCACAAACCCCTATAAAAATGGGGATAAAGTACGCTTTGAGGGCAAAGTGTACGAAAGCCTTATTGATAATAATGTCTGGAGTCCATCCGCTTATCCCGCAGGTTGGCAGCAGATAAAGGAGGGATAAAATGGGCAGCGTAACCATTTCAGCCGATACGATCATCACCATAGCCGCCGTTATAACCGCCCTCGGCGTTATTTTCGGCGTGATTTTCGCCATATACAAATGGTACTTAAAGCAGGAAAAACAGGACAAGGACATCGCACACATCAAAGAGGAGGACACCCTTATTGTGTTTGCCTTGTCTGCTTGCTTGGATGGCTTGCAGCAGCTCGGTGCCAACCACACCGTGCCGATTGCAAAGGATAAGCTCGACAAGTACATCAACCAACAGGCGCATAAATAATTGCAAAACAGCCGGGAGGGGCAACCCTCACCGGCTGAAATTTTAAGGAGGTTACTATTATGGTACTCAAGCAATGTATTTTAACCGCAAATGACTGCTACAAAAAGGGCACGAAAATGACCGGAGGCAAGCCCACCGGCATTGTGGTACACTCCACCGGTGCCAACAACAAAAACCTTAAAAGGTATGTGCAGCCCTTAAAGAGTGATCCCAATTACGATGCTGTTATTGCCGACCTCGGCAAAAATCAGTATTGCAATGACTGGAACCACTCGGCAAAGGAAATGGGGCGCAGCGTATGCGTGCACGCCTTTATTGGCGTAAACGACGCAGGCAAGGTGGAAACCTACCAAACCCTCCCCTTTGACATCTGCTACTGGGGTGTTGGCTCTGGTAAAAACGGCAGTTACAACTACAACCCCACCGCCCGTGTGCAGTTTGAAATGTGCGAGGATGGGCTTTCCGATCCCGATTATTTCAACGCCGTTATGAAAGAGGCGCAGGAGTTTTGTGCTTATCTCTGCAAAAAGTACGGTTTTGGCGTTGATAATATCAGCAGCCATTACGAAAGTTACCTTGCAGGGTACGGCGGCAACCACGGCGATCCGCACAACTGGCTCAAGCCTTTTGGCAAAACAATGGACTGGTTTAGAGCCGAGGTGCAAAAGCTGCTTAATACCCAGCCCGCCACACCAACGCAGCCGGACACCGGAAAGGTGCTTTACCGCGTGCAAACGGGAGCCTTTTCTGTAAAGACCAACGCTGATAAACTCGCCGCAGAACTTAAAGGCAAAGGCTTTGACACCTACATTGTGCAGGTGGATGGGCTTTATAAGGTGCAGGTTGGTGCGTACAGCGTGCGTGCCAACGCAGATGCTATGGCAGCCAAGCTGACCGCAGCCGGATATAAAAACTTTATCACAACGAAAAGCGGAACGGCGGCGGCACCGTCTGCTCCGGCTAAAAAGAGTAACACCGAGGTTGCCCGTGAGGTTATCCAGGGCAAATGGGGTAACGGTGCAACACGCAAACAGAAACTTACGGCGGCCGGCTATGATTATTCAGCCGTACAAGCCGAGGTAAACAGATTACTTAAATAAGAGGAGGATCCCATTATGGACTTTATCAAACTTTTTATTTCCGAATACGGCACCACAATTTTGTATGCTATTCTTACCGCCCTTGCCGGGTATATCGGTATTGTAGCAAAAAGGCTTTACACCAAGTATGTAAATGACAAGACCAAGCAGGCGGTTGCCAAAACCGTTGTGCAGGCCGTTGAGCAGATTTACAAGGACCTGCACGGCGAGGAAAAGCTCAACAAAGCACTTGAGGCGGCCTCGGAAATGCTTGCGGAAAAGGGCATTACCATTACTGACCTTGAGATGCGTATGCTGATCGAGGCAGCTCTTGCGGAGTTTAACCGTGCTTTTGAAAAAGAGGGCTCGGACGATACCGAGGACACCGCAGACGATGCGGGGGGGAGTAAATAACCCCATCGGTTTTATCTAACAATATGGCAAAGTAAAATGTTTTTCGTGTAGAATTGTTAGAAACATTCTAACATTTTATTTTGAGAATGTTTTACAGATTGTTTTGCGATAAACCCGCACGGTTACACGGTTTTTGCCCTTTTCTAACATTCTAACATTTTTTCTGTATAGAGTGCAAAACAGGGAGTTTAGAGAGAAAAACCACCGCCTACCCGCCTAATTGCGTACATATACGCATACGCGCGTGAGAAAGTTAGAAGGCACCCAGGGAGCTGTAAAGCCCTCTGGGTGCTTTTTTATTTTTGGGTTGATTGAGCGCCGTTCTGTAATTGAGCAATACGCTCCTTTACCTTTTCAATTAAAGCCTCGTACTCGTCCATAAACATAAAAGTGGGCTCGGCTTTTTCCAGCGTTGCAAGCATTTTTATGTAACGGTTTAGCTTTCCTTTGTCTGTTTTTAATTCCTCGGCTTGGCTTACCTCGTTTGCGGCCAAATCGTGTAGCGCACGCACCTTTAAGGATCCTGCGGCATTTATAACAGCGGTGCAGGCATTGTGGCAATTAAGTTTTTGGATGCCACGCACGCCCACCTGTTCCGCTTGCAGCAAGGTGTGCGCCTTTTGCATTGCCAGATCGTACCTTGAGCAAAATGTTTCAAGGTTAAGGGTTGTACTTGCCAGGCGATAACCGTCGGCCATAATTTCCGCATCACGCTGCGCTTGCATAAGAGTGTAGTATTTCCGCATTTCCATTGCCACATCGTCCGGTACATCGCTTGGCGTGTATTCCGTCTGTACGGTAACAAGCTCACCCTCTGCTGTTGTGGTGTGCGTTTCCGGCGGTTGCTTTTTCAGCCTCCGGGGCTTTTTCAGCAACAGCACCGCACCGACAAGACAAAGACAAGCCAGGGCTATAAAATACAGCCGCATCCCCGGCTCAACCTGGGCGGCAGCTGATATAAAGCCAACCGTGCATATACACAAAATAACACCGAAAAACTTTTTAACAAACCGCATAACAGCCTCCCTCCCGGCCGTGCTTTACACGGTCCTCATTTTGGGAGATCGTTATAGGCGACCTACTTATTTCCTGCTTACTTTTGGGGAATTTCCACAAATAATATGGAACGCCCCCCCGATTGTGCAGGTTGACGAACACGGGAGAGCTATTTTTCTTGCAAACCAACTTTGCATAAAAACAAACCTCCAAAATATTAAATTTTCACATTTATATTATAGCACTTTTTCGCACTTTTTTCAAGTAAACCGACATAATTTTCCAAAAGGGGCCTTGACATAGTTATATAACTATGGTATAATAGCAGTATCAAAAGCAAAGGGGTTTTACTTATGACGGAAAAAAAGATCACACCGCAAGAGAGGTATGCAGCCAAATATAAAAAGCAGTATTCGCTCCCTTGCTTTACTACTACCGAGCAGGACATTATAGACAAACTGGAAAGCGTTCCGAATAAAGCCGGTTATATTAAAAGCCTTATCCGTGCTGACATAGCCGCAAGCAAAAAGACAAAATAAATACCGGAGGCGGCGCAAATGAGGCATTACAAAACACTTACCTGGAACGATAGATTACAAATAGAGGCTTGGCTGCGGGTTGATACGCCCATTAAGGTTATTGCCGAACAGCTGGGCGTGCATATCAGCACCGTGTACCGTGAGATCAAGCGTGGGCAGTATGAGCATCTCAATTCCGACTGGACCACGGAAACACGATACAGCCCCGAAATATCCGAGCAGAAAAAGCAGGACAATTTAAGGGCAAAAGGCGGGGATCTTAAAATCGGCAATGATGTTGAATATGCCAATTATCTTGAGTACAAGGTATGTGTTGAAAAGTATGCACCCGGCGCCATTCTCGGTGAGATAAAACGCAAAGGCTTACAATTTCAAACCTCGATTTCAAAAACAACCTTTTACCGGTAGGTATATTGAAAGCGGCGTTTTCCTTACCCTCACCAATAAAAACCTGCCGATCAAGAAAAACAAGACCGAGCACAAATATGACCGGGTGCAGCGTGCAAAACGCCCGCCAAGAGGTGAAAGCATAAAAAAACGCCCGGAGGAAATTGCAACACGCTTAACCTTTGGGCATTGGGAAATGGACTGTGTAGAGGGTAAAAAAGGTACCCGGAAAACGCTGCTTGTACTTACGGAGCGCAAAACCCGTAATGAGATCATACGCCTTATGAATGACAAAACTGCCGCCAGCGTAATAAAAGCCCTCAACGCTCTTGAAAAGCAACTCGGCTCGGAACTGTTTGCCCAGGTGTTCCAGACCATAACCGTTGATAACGGATCGGAGTTTTCCGACTATGAGGGCATAGAGAAAAGCTTAATACATAAAGGCCATAAACGCACAAAGGTTTATTTTTGCCACCCATACAGTGCTTACGAGCGTGGATCAAACGAAAACCAAAACAGAATGGTACGCCGCCATTACCCCAAAGGCTATGACTTTACCAACACAACACCCGCCGAAATACGCAAACTGCACAAGTAAAAATCATTTCCTTTGTGCAGTTTTAACGAAAGTTGCAGTTTTTCGTATTTTTTCGCACAAACCCCTTGACTTTATCACTGTCCGCTAAAGTGTCAACCGAAAATTTTAAGCCCTCATTTCTCAGGGCTTCAATAGATGCTTCAACAATTTTGTCTCTCATGGAGGAAACGAAATATCCTTTTTTTGTTTCCATTGTACCGTGCTTTCTTCCGGTTGTCAATAGGGTGATCTCAAAATATTCAAGGTCTGTTTTTGGCAGCTGCTGTCGGATCTTGAAAAATCTTCAGAGGCTGTGGGCTGGGTATCAAAGCAGACCGAAGCTTTTACGGTCACCGCTTCAGACGGCAATTTTTCAAAAAAACATCTTGACAGGAAGAAAATTCTGTGCTACAATGCAAAATGTAGTATTATGGAGGGAGTGGCCATTGACGGGACAAGGAAGGGTTTTCGGCTCCTTTGACGGTCTGTTTTTCCGCTTCTTTCCTGCGGATCTTCTGCGATTTCTGCAGAACGGTCCGGCTTATTTTACCTGTTCGCACCAATCAAGGAAGCATTTTCGGGATCATACTTGTGTGAATGCGCAAAGTGCGTTGAAAAAGGATTCTCTCCGGTTTATAATTCAACTGTAACCAGCATGTTGTAGGGGCGGGAGATGTAAATTTTTTTTGAACGGCTCTGGGCACTTCTGTCGGGTAGGGTCTTTTTTGCTTCTGTCGGCTATTTCCCAAATACAGAATACGGAGGAAATTCAAAAAATGGTGAAACCGAAGAAACTGGGAACTGTCACCAGGATGAACTTTGCCAAACTTGAGGATGTGCTGGAAATGCCCGACCTCATCGAGGTACAGAAAAAATCCTACAAATGGTTCTTGGACGAAGGCTTAAGAGAGGTTTTGAACGATGTTTCTCCCATCACCGACTATTCGGGTAATCTGAGCATTGAGCTGGTGGATTACCGTCTGGACGAGAAGCCCAAGTTCTCCGAAGAGGAGTGCAAGGAGCGGGATGTGAACTACGCCGCTCCCTTGCGGGTTACCGTCCGGCTCTACAACAAAAACACCGGAGAAGTAATCGAAAAGGAAATCTTCATGGGCGATTTCCCGATCATGACCCACAACGGTACCTTTATCATTAACGGTGCCGAGAGAGTCATCGTCTCTCAGATCGTCCGTTCGCCCGGTATGTACTACGAATCCGAGATGGACAAGAGCGGCAACAAGCTGTTGGCGGCCACGGTGATTCCCTACAGGGGCGCATGGCTGGAATACGAGACCGATGCCAACAATGTGCTGTATGTGCGGATCGACAAGACCAGAAAGATTCCGGTCACGGTGCTGATCCGGGCATTGGGCGTGGAATCCGATGCCGAAGTGAAGGCCATGTTCGGCGAGGAAGCCCGGATCGTGTCCACTCTTGAAAAGGACGGTATGAACACCCTGGCCGTGGAGACCAAGCATACTCCCGGCGAGGAAGCCCTGAAGGAAATTTATAAAAAGCTCCGTCCCGGCGAACCGCCCACAGTGGAAAGTGCCGTCATGCTCATCAACAATATGTTCTTCGACCCCAAGCGCTACGATCTTGCAAGCGTAGGTCGGTACAAGTTCAACAAAAAGATGGGCGTTGCCGACCGTCTTGTGGGGCAGACCCTGAGCCGCCCTGCGGTTTCGATGATTACCGGAGAGATCGTGTTTGACGCCGGCGAGAGAATGGACTATGCCAAAGCCTTCCAGGCGGAAAAGGCCGGAGTGGAGGAAGCGTGGATCGTTCTCGAAAACGGAGGAGAACTGAAGATCTTTTCCAATAAAACGGTGTATCCTGTATCCATGCTGGGCTACGACCTGTCGGAGGCCGGCATAGGCCCTAAGGAAAAGGTTCCCTTTGAGGCGCTGAGCAAGCTGATTTCCGAAGTCGGCACCGAAAAGGACGCCGTGATCGCCTATGTGAAAGAGCACAAGGCGGATTTCTGGCCCAAGCACATCACGAGAGAGGATATTTTTGCCTCCATCAACTACCTGGTGGGCCTTTACTATGATGTGGGCACCACCGATGATATCGACCATTTGGGCAACCGCCGTCTGCGCTGTGTGGGCGAGCTGCTCCAGAACCAGATGCGCATCGGCTTCTCCAGAATCGACAAGATCGTCAAAGAGCGGATGACCATTCAGGACAGCGAGACGCTGACCCCGGAAGCACTGATTAACATCCGTCCCGTGGTGACAGCCATCCGGGAATTCTTCGGCTCCTCCCAGCTCTCCCAGTTCATGGACCAGAACAACCCCCTTGCAGAGCTGACCCACAAGCGCCGTATTTCGGCATTGGGTCCCGGAGGTTTGTCCAGAGACCGGGCATCCTTTGAAGTCCGTGATGTGCACTATACCCACTACGGAAGAGTTTGTCCCATTGAGACACCGGAAGGACCCAATATCGGTCTGATTTCCTGCCTTTCCACCTATGCCAAAATCAACGACTACGGCTTTATTGAAGCGCCCTACCGTCCGGTGAACAAGGAAACCGGCGAGGTTTCCAACCGTCCGGAGGATGTGGTCTATATGTCGGCCGATGTGGAAGACAACTATGTAATTGCGCAGGCCAACGAGCCGTTGGATGAGAACAACCGGTTTGTCAACAACAAGATCACCGTCCGCTACCGGACCGAGATTCTCCAGGTGGAGAAAAACAAGGTGGACTACATGGATGTGTCCCCCCGGATGGTCGTTTCGGTCGCCACCGCCATGATTCCCTTCCTGGATCATGACGACAACGCCCGTGCCCTGATGGGCTCCAACATGCAGAAGCAGGCGGTGCCCCTGATGGTCACCGAAGCACCCATTGTGGCCACCGGTATGGAATACAAGGCCGGCTACGACTCCGGCGTAGTGGTGATTGCCGAGGAATCCGGCTATGCCGAGAAGGTCACTTCGGATGAAATCGTCATCCGGACCGATGCCGGCAAGAGAACCAGCTACAAGCTGATCAAATTCAAAAAGAGCAACCAGGGTACCTGCATCAACCAGCGCCCGATCATCAATGAAGGCGACCGGGTGGAGAAAGGTGCCGTGATTGCCGACGGTCCCGCCACCTCCGGAGGAGAAATTTCCTTGGGTAAGAACGCCCTGATCGGCTTCATGACCTGGGAAGGCTACAACTACGAGGACGCCGTCCTTCTGAATGAGCGGCTGGTGCGGGATGATGTTTACACTTCCATTCACATTGAAGAGTACTCTCACGAGGCAAGAGACACCAAGCTGGGCAAAGAGGAAATCACAAGAGAGATCCCCAATGTGGGCGATGACGCTCTGAAGGATTTAGACCAGTTCGGTGTGGTCCGCAAGGGCACTGAAGTCCGTGCCGGGGACATTCTGGTCGGAAAGGTAACGCCCAAGGGAGAAACCGAACAGACTGCCGAAGAAAGACTGCTCCGCGCCATTTTCGGTGAGAAGGTGCGGGAAGTCCGGGACACCTCCATGCGTCTGCCGCACGGAGAATCGGGCATTGTGGTGGATGTGCACACCTTCAGCCGAGAGAACGGAGACGAGCTGTCGCCGGGCGTAAACAAGGTGGTGCGGGTCTACATTGCACAGAAGAGAAAGATCTCGGTGGGCGACAAGATGGCCGGCCGTCACGGAAATAAAGGCGTGGTTTCAAGAATTCTTCCTTCCGAGGATATGCCCTTCTTACCTGACGGAACGCCTTTGGATATTGTGTTGAACCCCATGGGCGTGCCTTCCCGTATGAACATCGGTCAGGTGTTGGAGGTACACTTGGGCATGGCGGCAAGAAAGCTGGGTCTGAAGGTCATGACTCCGGTATTCGACGGCGCCGACACCAAGGACCTTGACGAAATGCTGGCTCAAGCCGGCATGAATCCCGACGGCAAGACCGTGGTTTATGACGGCCGTACCGGCGAAGCCTTCGATTCCCCCGTTACTGTGGGCGTCATGTACTATCTGAAGCTTCACCATCTGGTGGATGATAAGATCCATGCCCGGTCTACCGGTCCCTATTCCCTGGTCACGCAGCAGCCCTTGGGCGGAAAAGCCCAGTTCGGTGGCCAGCGTTTCGGCGAAATGGAGGTCTGGGCCTTGGAGGCCTATGGCGCCGCCTACACCCTGCAGGAGATCCTGACGGTCAAGTCGGACGATGTGACCGGCCGTGTGAAGGCGTACGAAGCCATTGTGAAGGGACAGAACATTCCCACTCCCGGTGTACCCGAATCCTTCAAGGTTCTGGTGAAAGAATTGCAGGCTCTGTGTCTGGATGTGAAGGTTTTAGACAAGGAAGGCAACGAGATCGAACTGTCCTCCCTCACCGAAGAAGAACTGCAAACTCCGAACTATGTGTCCGGTGCGGCTTTGGAAGACGCTGTGGAGCCGGGTGAAATGGTTTTGGATGAGAGCGAGCTGGAAGGCTCCTTCCACGAAGCCACAGACGATGAGCTGGCAGAAGCCTATTTCGGCGGTAGCCACACAGAAGATGAAGAATAAGAAAGGGGAAAAGTGAGCTATATGAATATGGATAAGAACATTTTCAATTCGATCAAGATCGGTCTTGCTTCTCCCGAACTGATCAGAAGTTGGTCCCACGGCGAGGTCACCAAGCCGGAAACCATCAACTACCGAACCAACAAGCCCGAACGGGACGGCCTGTTCTGCGAGCGGATTTTCGGGCCCACGAAGGATTGGGAGTGCCTTTGCGGAAAGTATAAAAGAGTCCGGTACAAGGGCAAGATCTGTGAAAAATGCGGTGTGGAGGTCACCACCAAAAAGGTGCGCAGAGAGCGTATGGGTCATGTGGAGCTGGCCGCTCCTGTATCCCACATCTGGTATTTCAAAGCAATTCCCTCCAAAATTGCCCTTTTCTTGGATATTTCGCCCAAGTTCTTGGAGCAGGTGCTCTATTTCGGTTGCTATATCGTCACCGATCCGGGCAACACCCCTCTGCAAAAGAAGCAGCAGTTGACAGACGGCGAATACAAGAAAATGTATGAACTGTACGAGGACGACTTCAAAGTGGGCATCGGTGCAGAGGCCATCAAACAGTTGCTCTCGGAAATTGATGTGGAAAAGCTGTCTGACGAATTAAAGGCCGAACTGAAAACGGCAACCGGACAGAAAAAGTCCAAAATTGTCAAGCGACTGGAAGTGGTGGAAGCATTCCACAAATCGGGAAACCGTCCGGAATGGATGATTCTCGATGTGATTCCGGTAATTCCGCCGGAAATCCGCCCCATGGTTCAGTTGGACGGCGGCCGGTATGCGGCCTCCGACCTGAACGACCTGTACAGAAGGGTCATCAACCGGAATAACCGGTTGAAGAAGCTGCTGGAGCTGCGGGCGCCGGAGCTGATCATCCGCAACGAAAAAAGAATGCTGCAGGAAGCGGTGGACGCTTTAATCGACAACGGCAGACGAGGCAAGCCGGTCACCGGAGGAGCCTCCAACCGTCCGCTGAAATCTCTTTCGGAGATTTTAAGAGGGAAGCAGGGACGGTTCCGTCAGAACCTGTTGGGTAAGCGTGTGGACTATTCCGGCCGTTCGGTAATCGTAGTCGGTCCGGAATTGAAGATCTACCAGTGCGGACTGCCCAGAGAAATGGCTCTGGAGCTGTTCAAGCCCTTTGTGATGAAGCGGCTGGTGGAAACCCAGAAGGCTACCAACATTAAGGATGCCAAAAAGAAGGTCGACAAGATCGACGAATGCGTCTGGGACGCTTTGGAAAATGTAATCAAGGAGCATCCGGTCCTTCTGAACCGGGCACCGACCCTGCACCGTCTGTCCATTCAGGCCTTTGAGCCGGTATTGGTTGACGGCAGAGCCATCAAGCTCCATCCGCTGGTCTGCACCGCCTTCAATGCCGACTTCGACGGCGACCAGATGCCGGTGCATGTGCCCCTTTCGGCAGAAGCCCAGGCAGAGGCCCGGTTCCTCATGCTTTCCGCCAACAACCTGCTGAAGCCTGCAGACGGTAAGGCCGTGGCCGTCCCGTCCCAGGATATGGTGTTGGGTTCCTACTATCTGACCATTGATAAGGCGGGAGAGCCGGGAGAAGGTCACTACTTCATGGACGAAAACGAAGCCATGATGGCCTACCAGAACGGAGAGCTGGGGCTCCATGCGCCGATTAAGATCCGGGTGTCCAAAGAATTGGACGGGCACACCTTTACGGCAATCATTGACGCAACCTTGGGCCGGTTGATTTTCAACGACAACATTCCGCAGGACCTGGGCTTTGCCGAAAGGCCGACTGTGGAAGAGGTTCTTAAGGAGACCGACTGGCAGAAGCAGAAGGAACTGACCAAAAAGCTCTTGGCTCTGGAAGTGGACTTCGTTTGCGGCAAGAAGCAGTTGGGTCAGATCGTGGACCGGACCATCCGGAATCACGATTCCTACACCGCCGCCATGGTTCTGGATCACATCAAGTCCATGGGCTATAAGTATTCCACCAAAGCCTCCATTTCCATCTCCATTGCCGATGTTATGGTTCCGGAGAGCAAGAATGAAATGATCAAGCAGTCGGAAGCCAAAGTGGATGAAGTGCATGAGCACTTCATGATGGGTGAATTGACCGATGACGAGCGTTACTACAATGTGATTCACATCTGGGAGCAAACCACCAAGGATGTGGTAGCCGCATTGCAGGCAAGCTTTGATCGGTATAATCCTATCAAAATGATGGCAGACTCCGGCGCCCGCGGTAATATGACCCAGATGCGGCAGTTGGCCGGTATGAGAGGTCTGATGTCTTCGGTTTCCGGCAGAGGCGTCATGGAAATCCCGATTAAGGGGAACTTCAAGGAAGGACTGAACATCTTGGAGTATTTCATGGCGGCAAGAGGTGCCAGAAAAGCGCTGTCCGACACCGCTTTGCGTACGGCTGACTCGGGATACCTGACCAGAAGACTTGTGGATGTCTCCCAGGATGTAATCATCCGGGAGGAGGATTGCGGCACTACCGACGGCATTGTTGTCTCTGACATCAAGGACGGAAAGGAAACCATCGAACCTCTGAAGGACCGGATCGTGGGCAGATACACCAATGAACCGGTGGTATCTCCCGAAACCGGCGAAGTGCTGGCAGAACGGAATGTGATGATTACCGACGCTTTGGCCGACAGGATCGTGAAGGCCGGCATCACGACCGTCAATGTCCGCACGATCCTCCAGTGCCGCTCCCGCTACGGCGTTTGTGCGCATTGCTATGGCTCTGACCTTTCAACCTCCTGCAAAAAGGTGTCTATCGGCGAATCGGTCGGTATCGTGGCGGCACAGTCTATCGGCGAGCCCGGTACTCAGCTGACCATGAGAAACTTCCACACCGGCGGTGCCGCCGGCTCCGACATCACGCAGGGTCTTCCCCGTGTGGAGGAAGTATTTGAAGCACGGCGCCCCAAAAAAGCGGCAATTATGGCCGAGCACGCCGGCAGAGTTACCATCCAGAACGATAAAAAGACCAAGAATGTGGTTTTGGAGGGCAGCGACGGACAGACCACCACTTATCCCATTCCCTACAACTTTGACCTGTGCGTGCAGGACGGAGACTTTGTGGGACAGGGTGCGGCTCTGACCGAAGGCTATAAGAGCCCTCAGGACATCATCAAGATCAACGGTCTGGATGCCGTCTACGATTATATCATCCGGGAAGTACAGAAGGTGTACCGTCTCCAGTCTGTGGAAATCAATGACCGGCACATTGAGGTCATTGCCAGACAGATGACCAAAAAGGTGAAGATTGAGGAACAGGGCGACACCGATCTGCTCACCGGCACTGTGGTGGATCGGAGCGAATTCAACGAGGCCAATGAGGCTTTGCAGGCTCGGATTGACGCCGGCGAGAGAACTCTTCTGAAGGCCACCTGCTCTCCGGTGCTCCTGGGTATCACCAAGGCTTCGCTGATGACCGAATCCTTCCTCTCTGCGGCTTCCTTCCAGGAAACCACAAAGGTTCTGACAGAAGCGGCCATCCGAGGCAAGGAAGACAAGCTGATGGGCTTGAAAGAAAATGTTATCATCGGCAAGCTGATTCCCGCCGGAACCGGCCTTGAAACCTATCGGAACATCGAAGTGGAAAGCACTGTAGAACGCCCGGTTTATGAGCCTTTGCTGGCACCCGAAAGAGATCGGGACGAAGACGAGGATTTGTCCGACGAAGAACTGAATGTGGAATTGGATGACGAACTCTTGGATGAGGGAGATCAAAGCGAAGAGACTCCCGAAGAAGAGGAACTTTCCGATGAGGAATCGGTTCCGGATGACCTGACAGACGGGGAATTCTCAGACGACGAAAGCGCTTCCGACAAAGCACCTGAAGAAAACAGTTAATACACCAAAAGAGTTGGGCATCACAATGTCCAACTCTTTTTATATACATCCGATAGAAACCCCAAAAAAAAGGGGGGTGTAAAAAACCCGGTGAGAGTTTTTTACACCTCCGATGACTGTCCCGGAATTCATCTGAATTTCAACAAAATAAAGTGACTGGCCGATCCACATCCCCTTAAAAATGTCCGTATCCCCACCGATATTTTTGAGGGGCTGTAAAAACTTGTTTTTACAGCCCCTCTGAAAGAACTTTAGCGTTTATCAAAAGCCGGATTCGCGCAAACACCAAACCGTCGGGAAAAAGTCTTCAAATTGCGTCCAGTTCCTCTTGAGAAATCAAAGGAATGTTCCTTTCTTTCAGCAATCCGGCGGCCTTTTCGTTGTCCGTTGCCCGAAGAACCACGCAGGCGCTGCTCTGCTTTACCGGATTGACAAAGGCGTACATATACTCCACATTCACTCCGCCGCCGGACAGCACCTTCAGCACCTCCGACAAGGCTCCGGGTTTATCAGCCAGTTCCACAGCCACAACTTCATTTACCGCTACGATCACCTTTTCTGCTTTCAGAACCGCTTTGGCCTTCTCGCAATCCTGGACAATCATCCGCAACACACCGAAATCCTGGGTATCCGCAATGGAAATTGCCCGCATATTGATGCCGTTTTCCGACAGCAATGCCACCACATCCGAAAGGGCTCCCTGCTTGTTCTCCACAAAAACCGAAAGCTGCTTTACAAACATTTCTCTGCTCCTTTCTTAATCCACCAGTGTACGCCGATCCACTACACGCTTTGCCTTGCCTTCCGAGCGTTCGATGGTGCCGGGGGCCACCAGAGTGACCTTAGCGGCAATGCCCAGAAGCGACTTGAGTTTCTCGGTGATGTCCTTTTCCACCTTGGTGATTTCCGAAACCGTATCGGAAAATTTCTCTTCGCTCAGTTCAACCTGCACTTCCAGGGTGTCCAAAGCGCCCTTCCGATCCACCACAATCCGATAGTTGGGCGACTGATCCATCTGCAACAGCACCGTCTCGATCTGAGAGGGGAACACATTGACGCCCCGAATGATCAACATATCGTCGGTTCTGCCCATGGGCTTGGACATTCTTACAAAGGTTCTGCCGCAAGAGCACTTTTCGTGAGTAATGGTTCCGATATCCTTGGTGCGGAAGCGCAACAGCGGAAAGGCCTCTTTGGTAATGCAGGAAAAGACGATCTCTCCCTTTTCTCCGTCCTTCACGGGTTCACCGGTAGCTGGATCCAGAATTTCAATGATAAAATGGTCTTCGTTCACATGCATGCCCGTCTGCGCCTCGCATTCAAACGCCACGCCCGGACCCATGATTTCGGTCAAACCGTAAATATCGTATGCCTTGATGTTCAGCGACTTTTCAATATTCCGCCGCATTTCCTCGGTCCAGGGCTCTGCGCCGAAAATACCGGCCCGCAGGGGCAGTTCCTTTGTATCCACGCCCGCTTTTTCGGCATATTCGCCCAAATACATCGCATAAGAGGGTGTGCAGGCCAGAATATCCGACTGAAAATCCTGAAGAATGGTCAACTGCCTTGCAGTATTGCCCGAAGAAACCGGAATGGTGACGCACCCCAGCTTTTCGGAACCGCCGTGAAGCCCTAAGCCCCCGGTGAAAAGGCCGTAGCCATAGGATACATGAACCTTGTCCTTTTTCGTGGCGCCTACAGCCACCAACTGCCGGGCACAGATTTCCGCCCAGCTGTCTAAATCCTTTTCGGTATACCCCACCACGATCTGCTTTCCGGTGGTTCCGCTGGAGGCGTGCAACCGCACCACTTCCTCCATGGGAACGGCAAACATTCCATAGGGATAGGTATCTCGTAAATCCTGTTTGGAAGTAAAGGGCAACTTCCTCAGATCTTCAATGCCATGGATGTCCTCCGGCTTGACACCGGCTTCATCCATGCGCTGACGGTAGAGCGGTACACGCTCGTACACCCGGCGCACCGTATTCACCAACCGCTCGCTCTGCAACCGGTTCAGCTCTTCCCTGCTCGCCGTTTCAATTTCCTTCTGGTAATATGCCATTGGTTGCCTCCTTTATGCTTCACATCCCAGCAGGAATGCTTTTTTATTCATTTCCACAAATTTTGGTGACACCGTCTCCTCAATGGCAGAAATCCATTCTTCCTTGCGGAAAGGAAAATACTTGCTCAATCTGCCCATCAGCACTATATTCACGGCCTTTGTGCTTCCGGCCTTCTCGGCTAAGGTCAGGGCGTCAAATTCGTCGATATACAACCCCTTCCTTCTCAACTCCTCCAGCACATTTTCCGGATAAACCGCCGCACCGGTGATGACCGGCATCGGATCGATCTGCTGGCTGTTCACCACAATTTTTCCGTCCTTCCGGAGCATGGGCGCATGTCTTGCCGCCTCCAGCTTCTCAAAAGAAACTATGTAGTCGGCTTCTCCTTCGGCCACAAGGGGAGAATACACCTTATCGCCGTAGCGCACATAAGTGACCACCGAGCCGCCTCTCTGACTCATTCCGTGGACTTCCGAAACCTTCACATCATAGCCCTGCTTGATGAGGATATGCCCTAAGAGCTTGCTTGCCAGCAGACTTCCCTGTCCGCCCACGCCTACAATCATAATATTTACCGTTTTCATCGCTTCAACCTCGCTCTTCAAATGGCCTTGAAGGGGCAGAGCTGTTGGCAGACCCCGCACCCTACACACTGAGTGGCATCAATGACGGCTTTGCCGTTTTTCATGCTGATGGAGGGACAGCCCAGTTTCATGCAGGACCTGCATCCTCTGCACTTCTCCTCATCCACCTTCAATGCGGGCTTGGCCTTTACATACTTCAACAGCATACAGGGACGGCGGCTGATGATGACCGACGGTTCCTTTGCTGCCAGTTCTTCCTTCAACGCCGTTTCGCAGGCCTGAAGGTCGTAAGGATCCACCACTCGCACCCGCTGAATGCCGATGGCACGGCACAGTTCCTCCAGATTCACCTTTGCGGCCGGATCGCCCTTGATGTTGTAGCCGGTGGTGGGGTTCTGCTGATGGCCGGTCATGCCTGTGATGCTGTTATCCAGAATAATCACGGTGGAATTGGAGGCGTTGTAAGAAATGTTCACCAATCCCGTCATACCCGAATGCATGAATGTGGAATCGCCGATGACACAGACCGTTTTTCCTTCCGTCTCCGGATCTCCGGCTTTGTTGAATCCGTGAATGCCCGAAACCGACGCCCCCATGCACAGGGTGGAATCCAATGCGTTCAGGGGTGCCTGTGCGCCCAGTGTGTAGCAACCAATGTCGCCTAAAACCGTCAGCTTCATCTTGGAAAGCACATAGTAGATCCCTCTGTGGGGACATCCGGAGCACATCACCGGGGGACGCATGGGGATAGGACTGTCTGCCGAAACCGAGGGCTCTTCTTCGTTCAGCAACAGCTTTTTTAAGGTCTTCTGGGAAAATTCTCCGATCATCGGGAAAATGCTCTTTCCTTCCGGCTGCAGACCGATCTTTCTGCAGTGATTCTCGATAATAGGGTCCAACTCCTCCACAACGACCAGTCTCTTCACCGAAGAAGCAAATTTCTTTAAGGACTCCACCGGCAAAGGGTTCACCATGCCCAACTTGTAGACCGAAACGCTGTCGCCGAAAACCTCCTTCACATACTGATAGCAGCTTCCGGAGGTCACGATGCCCAGGTCGGTGCCGCCCATCTCGACCCGGTTAAAGGGACAGGTGTCGGCGTATGCCGTCAGAGCCTCCATCCGTTGTTCCACCAAGGGATGCTTCTTTTTGGCGTTGCTGGGCATCATGATGTATTTGCCCGGCTGTTTTTCATAGGGAGGCAGCGGCCGCTCCAGCCGTTCGCCGGTTTGCACAATGCTTTGGCAGTGGGCGATTCTGGTGCACATCCGCAACATCACCGGCGTGTCATACTGCTCCGACAGATCAAATGCCATTTTCGCAAACAGATACGCTTCTTCCGAATCCGCCGGCTCCAGCATGGGCACCTTGGAAGCCACGGCGTAGTGTCTGGAATCCTGCTCATTCTGTGAAGAGTGCATGGCCGGGTCATCGGCAACACAGAGCACCAAACCGGCATTCACTCCGGTATAGGACAGGGTAAACAAGGGATCCGCCGCCACATTCATTCCTACATGCTTCATCGCACAGGCGGCTCTCGCTCCCCGCAGGGAGGCGCCGAAGCCCACTTCCACCGCAACCTTTTCGTTGGGCGCCCACTCGCAGTAAATCTCCTCATATTTTGCGGCAAACTCGGTGATCTCCGTAGAAGGCGTTCCCGGATAGGAGGATACCACCTTCACACCCGCCTCGTACAGGCCTCTTGCAACCGCCGCATTGCCAATCAACAGTTCTTTCATTTTCTTTTCCTTTTTCCTTTCGCTTATGACCTTCGTGAAGCCCTGAACGGGCTTCTCTCTGCCTCGCCCTGAAATTCTCAAGCCTTATTCTGAGCATCCACCAGATTGGAAGCACCGAACATTTTCCGCAGCTTGGGTTTTTCAATCTTGCCGGTGGCGTTTCTCGGAACCTTTGCCAAAATGAATTTCTTGGGACGCTTATAGCGGGGCAACTGGTGGCAGAATTCTTCCAAATCCTGCTCGGTGCAGTGATGTCCTTCCTTGATTTCCACGATGGCGGCGGCAATCTCGCCCAGACGGGAATCGGGCAGTCCGATCACCGCCACATCCATCACATCGGGGTGAGAGCTTAAAAAATCCTCGATCTGAACGGGATAGAGATTTTCCCCTCCGGAAATGATCACATCCTTTTTCCGATCCACCAAGAATATAAATCCCTCCTCGTCCTGCATGGCCATATCGCCGGTGTACAGCCAACCGTCCTTCAGGACTTCCTTGGTGGCTTTTTCGTCATTGTAGTAACAAACCATCACACCGTCGCCCTTGACGCACAGCTCTCCAACCTCCTGCCCCTTCACCGGGCAGTCCTTTTCGTCCACGATCTTGACCTGCCATCCGTAACCCGGCACACCGATAGCGCCCACCTTTCGGGTGTTTTCCACCCCCAGATGCACACAACCGGGTCCGATGGACTCGGAAAGCCCGTAGTTGGTATCGTATTGCTGATTGGGAAAATAGGTGAGCCAGCGCTTGACCAGACTCTGAGGCACCGGTTGGGCACCGATATGCATCAGCCGCAGCTGATCCAGCTTGTAGTCCTTCAGGTTCAGCTCTCCGCTGTCCAACGCAAAGAGCAGGTCCTGGGCCCAGGGCACCAACAGCCAAAGAATGGTACACTGCTCTTTGGAAGCGGTTTCCAGAATGTATTCCGGTTTGGTTCCTTTTAAGAGCACGGCCTTGCCGCCGGTCATGAGCGAACCGAACCAGTGCATCTTGGCACCTGTATGGTACAGGGGCGGAATGCAGAGGAACACATCCTCCGGCGTTTGCCCGTGATGGTTCTGCTCCACCCTGCAGGAGTGCATCAGTGCCTTGTGCCGGTGAAGGATCGCCTTCGGGAAGCCGGTCGTTCCTGAGGAAAAATAGATGGCGGCGTAATCTTCGTCTGTCAAAGGGATGCCCGGCTCCGTGCTGGGCATATCCGATACCATGTCCTTATAGTCCTCGGCAAAAGCCGGAACCGGGTCGTTGCCTACATAGATCATGGGGCACCGCTTCCCCATAGAATCATAGATCTCCTCCAGACGCCCGATAAACTCACTGCCGAAGACCAGCACATCCACTTCGGAAAGCCGGAGACAGTATTCGATCTCGTTGGAGGTAAAACGATAGTTAAAGGGAACGGCCAAAGCACCCGTCTTGAGAATGCCGAAATAAATCGGCAGCCACTCGATGCAATTCATCATCAGAATGCCCACTTTGTCACCCTTTTTGATTCCTCTGCTTAAAAGCAGATGGGCAAAGCGGTTGGCCTTTTCGTTGAAAACCTGCCAGGTGATTTCCCGCCGGAAATAGGGAGAAGGAGTGGCAGGAATCAGCTCATAATCCTTGTAGGACCGCTTTCTGGTTTCCTTCTGCTCCGGATTGATCTCCACCAGACAAACCTTGTCCGGGTATTGCTGGCTGTTGTGAATGAGAAAATCGGTAATCGGCATAATTGTCTCCTTTGTATGTGCGCATTCCGGCGCCCGGAATTTTCCGTTATAGTTCTTAAATCTAAAAAGTTTCGCTGTTTATGGCAGAAGTTCAACATTTTGATGGAATCTACCGCCAAAAAAAACAATACGGCAACGGCGGTTATCCTTTCTTCTCCATATCGGTCAGCACCGCTTTGGCGCTTGCCGTCACCTGCCGGTCATAGCAGGAGAAGATGGCATCGATCTGCTCTTTGTCCTGCCTTTTGGTGAACAGGCTGATGATCGGAACCAGAATCAAGCCCAGAATCATGGCAAAAGAACCGCTGTGAATCGAAGACTTGAAGAATACCTCGTCCAAGAACGAAACGCCGAAGGAAAAACCTACAAGACTCTTGACCAGCTGTACCACACCGATCGAAACGCCCAGAGCAAAGCTTACATACACCGAGGCCTTGCTGACCTTCTTCATGTACAATCCGTAAAGGAAGGGTGCGATAAAGGACCCTGCAAGAACCCCCCAGGAAACACCCATCAGATCGGCAATGAAAGTCACCGCCGTGCCGCTGGTCGAGTGCTCCTGGAAAATGGCGATCAACGCCGAAACCAGGACAAAGAAGGCCACCAACACCCGAATGGAAATCATTTTGCTCTTTTCGGTCATGGGCTTTTTGCTCAGGGGCGCAATCAGATCCAAGGTCATGGTAGAGCCGGAGGTCAGCACCAACGAAGACAAAGTGGACATGGATGCCGAAAGCACCAGCACCAGAATCACGCCGATCAGAATCGGACCCAACTTTTCAACCATGGAGGGAATCAGATCGTCGTAGCCCACAGCCGGTTTTCCGTTTACGCTCTCGGAAAACAGTCTGGAGAAGCCGCCGATAAAATAGCATCCGCCTGCCACGATCACCGCAAAAACAGTGGAGATGATCGCTCCCTTGCGTATCGCACCTTCATCCTTGATGGCGTAGAACTTGCCCACCATCTGCGGAAGTCCCCAGGTGCCCAAGGAGGTCAGGATGATTACGAAAAACAGGAAGGAAGGATCGGCTCCGAAGAAAGAGGTATACTGCCAACCGGCCGTTTCCGCCAGCTTTTCCATAGAGGCCGAAAAGCCTCCGTTCTGCTGAAGCACCGCCACGACGACGGCGATGATGCCCCCGATCATGAAAATTCCCTGGATAAAATCGTTGATTGCTGTGGCCATATAGCCGCCCACCAGCACATACACGCAGGTCAGTAAGGACATGATCACCACGCACAGCGTGTAGTCCACCTGCGGGAAGGCCATGGTGAAAAGTCTGGAAAGTCCGTTGAAAAGCGAAGCCGTATAGGGCACCAAAAACACAAAAACGATCATGGCTGAAATCAGCCGCAGAGCCTTGGAATCGTATCTGCTTCCGAAAAATTCCGGCATCGTGCGGGAGCCTAAATGGTTTGTCATCAGACGGGTGCGCCGTCCCAACACCACCCAAGCCAAAAGCGAACCGAGGAAGGCATTGCCCAAGCCAATCCAAGTGGAGGCGATGCCGAAATTCCAGCCGAATTTACCGGCATACCCCACGAAAATCACTGCCGAGAAATAGGATGTACCAAAGGCGAAGGCTGTCAGCCACGCTCCGGCTTTGTTTCCGCCAAGCACAAAACCGTTTACGCTCTTGGCGTGCTTTCGGCAATAAAAACCCACTGCGAGCATCAAGGCAAAAAACAGTGCTAAAAAGGTTAATTGGATCCACATACTTGTTTTTCCTTTCTTATTTCAGAGCGCCGGAAGTCCATCAAACAGCTCTTTTCCGCACTTCACAAAAAAGCCGCATGGATTTGTGCGTCCATGCGGTCTTTGTCCGTTCCTGCATTTTTACAGAAGTGGGAGCATCGGTCGTATTTTCGCCACAAATCGCCATTACTTTCTCACCGGATAAAGTAAGAGTACTAGTGATAACAGCAATAGGCGTAGGTATACGAAACCGCATTCTCCATTTCTTCAGACCCTTTATGTCATACAGATTTCTTTTGAAAAATTGCATTCCGAAACAACTGCGTTTATTGTATCATTTCCATCGGCTACTGTCAAGGGTATTTCGACATTTTTCTCAATCTGTTCTAAGTAGATGTGACTCAATTTACCCCAAACAGTAAAATTTCGGTTTTTTCTTCTGAAAATTCTTAGGAAGCATGAAAAACAAAGTCTTTTGAGCAACGGTCGTTCTGATTGGTTTTCCGAAGCAGCGGATTTCGGAATTGGCATTTCGGTAAGTTTTTACATTCTCCTATCGTTCCGGTAAAAGGACGCTCTTCACTCTTTTTTCAGCAACGCAACATACATGGATTCAGGCTGTCAAATAAAGACCGGCTGCTTTTTGAGAAGTGTATTTCCGGCTCTTTTTTCTTGGCAAAAGCTGGCATAAAAGCTTTGGGCCTTCAGATACAAAGCATATTGCTTCTGCAAATCGCCCTTGGGCCATGTTCGGGCCTGTTTGGTCACAATTTGAAGATTTTTGTTTTTCCGTATACCCGAAAGCAGTTTTCTGCCCTTCTCGTTGGCACCCAAAAGGACGGTGAACAATGGTTTTTCTCTGAGAATCTCGCCGGGCGTTTGCAAAACGGTGGAAAGCAGCTCCCTTTTCAGGCGGGCATCCGTATCCGCCGGGGTGCGCACAGCCTCCAAAAGCTCCTTCAAATCGGCACAGCCTCCGCTTTTTTTTGAAAATCGGTCTTTTCCTTGGGAAAGACCGAGCACCGTCAGGATAGCCCTTTCTCCCTTTTCCAAGGAGGCTCCGAAATCCTGCTCCCGGAGCTCTTCCCGGATTGCGCTGGCCGAAATACCCGGGAGCATCCGCAGAGCCTGGTAGGAAATGGGTGCTTTCTGCCGATGAATTTCCGAAATATACTGGGTTCCCAAGATTTCATTGGCGCACAATTCCGGCTCTCTGTCGTAAAGTTTTTTATAGCACAGATCGTTCAGTTTCGGAAAAGGCAATCTTTTTTCTTCCTTTCGCAGTTGTGCCAAAGCCTTCCGATATTCGTCAGTGGCACACCGTTCGGCATATAACGCCAGTTCCTGTCCGGTCTTTTCCTCCGAGCCGAAAAACAAAGAATCCACAACACCCAGATCCTTCAAAATGGAAATGGCCCCGGACGCAAAGCACTCTGCCACCGAAGCAGACCAGGGGTAAGGAAGCTCCAGAACCAGATCTGCCCCTGCCGAAAGCGCCGCCTTCGCCCGGTCATATTTATCGTATACCGCCGGCTCGCCCCGCTGCACAAAATCGCCGCTCATCAAAGACAAAATCACACCTTCTTCTCCGATCAGCTGACGAATCTCCCGGATTTGAAACCGGTGTCCTTGGTGCAAAGGATTGTATTCGCAAATCACTGCTCCGACCTTTGCCTTCTTTTTCTCTTCCATAGATTCGGGTTCCCTTCTCAAGTCTCTCCGATTTTTCTTCCCTGTTGCGTTGCAACACCAAATTCAGATATAAAAGGCTGTCGGGAAAAATTCTCATTTCCCGGCAGCCTCCGTATGGATTCATTTATAAAGTACCCGACTCAACCGAATACTCAGTTCTCTTCCTTCCGTTTCTTTGCCACAACCACCGTTACTGCAATGCCGCAGAGCGCTGTCAGGGCAATAACCACAAAGAAGACGGTATCTGCCACACCGGTGACGGGGGGAACTCTCACATATCCGCAGACATTACAGGTTGTATCCTGATCGTCATCGTACACATGGTCTTCCTTGGCAGTGCTTTGGCCGCAGGCGCATTCGGTCCAGTGTCCGTCAGCATCATACTTCGTCTCGAAGTTATGCGCATGATCGAAAAGATCCACATCCCGGCCGGGCATTTCCTCCGTAGCCGTCGTTCCGTCTGCAAACCAACCGATTGTCCCGTATCCTGCAAGCTCGGTTGCATTTTCGGTAATCAAAGACAGATCGGTTCCTTCCGGAAGGAAGGTGGTGTACAGCAGCTGATCGTTCTCGTCATAGAACCGGACACGGTAGAAGCCATTTACATGGAAGGTGAAGTCCAGATCCACCACATGATCCTCATCCGACACATACAGGAACAGGTTGTCAATGGAAGCGAAACGGGAGCTGAGCTTCTCCTGAATTTTTTCCATGGAAACAGTCTCTGTGATTCTCGTCTGGAATGTGCCTTCGCCCGTGTACCAGTCTGAAAGGCTCGTGAATGTTCCGTATGTAGCCGATTTCTTCACTGCGCTGACCAATTTGGAACGCAACTCTTCCAGCTTCGCACGGTGGGCGTTCAAAAACTCTTCTGCTTTTTCGGCTCCGCCGATCTCGCCTGCATAAAGCATCTGAATCAACTCATCAAGATCTTCATTTTCGATCTGAGCAACCAGTGCTTCCGCATCCACCGTATACAGACCCAACAATTCCAACTTCCGCTCGGTGGTAAAGCTGTCAGAAGCAAGAATATCACTGTAGAAAGAAGTGGCCTTTTCGCCTACGCTCACCGTCGCCCTAATCAATCCGCTGTCCTCTACAACATAGGTCAGCACACCCACCAATTTGGAGGCATAGGAGTTCAGTTTTGAAGTATCGCCGTCCAACTCCACCCGGACGCTGAAATCAAAGTCCACATCGGGTCCGGTGGTAGTGAAATGGAAGTCCAACAAAGTGTCGCCTGCGGACATTCCGGCAACCTCCTCAACGGTGGGCAGTGCCTGCAAAAATGCCGTCTGGATGGCATTGTGGTCAAACTCTTCCACAGGCTCGCCCGTGTAGATCACCGTGCCGTTCAATTTCATCTCGCCGACTTCGCCCAACAGCACATTGGTGAGGAAGGAACGCAGCATCCGGTTCACTCTGGTTCCGCCGGCATCAATCAAGAACTGTGCCTTATCCGTTGCCGCCCAAAAATCGGCATCCAGATACCGTGTCAAAACATCCTCCCGATCGCTAAACAGCCGCAACAGCTCCGCATCGGTCAGCACGCCGGCGTTAACCAAATCGACCAACAGCTCCACCACCGATTGCTTGGACTGGGTTCTGATAACATCGTAGAACGCCGTCGGGATCAGTTCAACCAAAGCATCCTTGCTGACCTCTCTGTTGGAAAGAATCTCTCCCAGACGGCCGGCATCTACAGCAAAGGTCAAAACGCCTTCTTCATAGTAGGTATCGGTATAAAGATCGTCGTACACCTGAATACGGCCTTCATCCGCAAATGAAAGAAATGAAGTCATGCCAAGACACAGAAGAACCGACAGAAAGGCTGCCAGAACTTTTGTGAACATTCTGTTTTTCATCGTCTCACTACCATCCTTATTTGAGTTATTTTATGAAGATAAAACTCTACACGATGTCATTGTAGCATAAGCATCTTAAAAATTCAAGTCTTTTTTTCAAAAAATCAATCTTTTTTGTGTTTATGCTTTTTCCGTACAGCGATCACTGCCGCTGTAAGCGCACCGACGATTCCGAAAAGCATGCCCAAAGCCGGCAATACCACTCTGCTGAAGAACCGACTGCTGTCATACGGAGAAGAATAGGTGGTATCCACCTCTCCTTTTGTGCCTGCCTTGAAAACCGCCCGATAGTCCGCATTTTTGGCCACAGCCTCCTCCAAAACGGGAGACCAGCCAGCGAAAACATAGGTCACTCCACCCTTCTCTTCCTTTTCCGGCGTTTCCGGAAGAACGACCTTTTCGCCGTAAGAATACACGCCTCTTGAAAGCTCCGTTCCGTCCTCGTCAAGGAATCGGACCAGATATTTCGCCTGTCGGAAAGCGGCCTGTGCCGTCACATCGCTTTGCGGCATTTCAAACTCAAAGCTTCCGTCCTCCTTCGGCAGAACGGTGATTTCGCCGAATCCGGTCTGTAAGCTCAAAGCCTCAATGACAAAGCCCAGATCCGCCGAAGCACGCCCCGTCACCTTTTCTCCGGGAAACGCCGCCCGAACATCCAGAACGATCCGACCGTTCTCGGCATCCGCCCCGGTCACCAAATACTTCCTTTCGACCCTGTAGGAAGCGTTCTCTTCGAGCCGCAAAGCGATTCCCTCTCCCGTCTGCTCTGTTTCCACCTCGGCGTTCGTGCCGAAAATGCGGATTTCTCCTTCGGTCAGTTCCCCGCAAAGAACCACCGACAGTCCCTTTTTCGGGAAAACGCTTTCCCCTTCCGGGTTCTCCATGTGAAAGGAGAACTGTTCCTGCTCTTTCTTCAGAGCGACCGCCGAAAGATCCTTGGGCAGTTCTTCAACCGATACCTGCAGGGAAAGCCCTTCAAAGCAGAATCGGATAGCCTTTCCCTCTTTTTCCGCCAAAGCAAGCAGCGTGGAAATCCGGTAGCCGTTGCTCATACTGCCTTTCCCAACGGCCAAAATTCCTTCCCGCTCTTCCACCGGGATGCTTTCGCCTGTTATAAGGTCTGTGGCCAGACTTTCCTTCCGGAACCGGGCAACATACTCTTCGTCTCCGGAAACCGGTTTCAATTCTTCGGACCAGCCCTCAAACCAATAGAAATACCGGCTGTCCCTGTAGTCCGCCACCTCCGGTGCCTGCGGCATCTCGCCCGTGGCATATACGCCGGAAATCTCCCGATCTCCCACCTTGAAGGTGACCACATAATCCACCGATTTTCTTGTATACAGCGCTGTATATTCCCGGTCTCCCTCCACCGCTGTCAGCGCCGGAGTCCATCCCGAAAAGACATATTCATACCCGTTTTCCCTGTAGGAATCCAGCGAAAGACTGCATTGGGGCAGATCTCCGTAGTGCGCCTTGACCGTCTGGCTTCCGGTGTGTGTACGGAAGGTCACCGTATAGTCCACTGCCAGCGCTTCATACGACGCATAAAAATCCGTGTCCCTCTCTAAGACCCCCGGTTGAACCGCATTTCCCTCTTCGTCCACCCATCCGGAAAAACGGTAGGTGAACTGCTTGTCTCCGCTCTTTGAAGGAATGGCTCCCCCGTAGGAGATTTCTTCTCCTTTCGGGATCGTCTGACTGTACAGCAATGTCTTCCGATCCGCATCGAAAAAGCGCGCCGTCGCCGCACCGGAATAGGAAACAGCTTTCGATACCGAGCTGTAAAAGTCAAGCGTACAGCCCTCCTGTACCGCCCGCTTTCCGAGAGTCCCCTGCCTCACTTCCTTTTCCAAGGCCTCTTCTCCCTCGGTAAAGACCGGCATTTTCGGCTCGCTTCCGGTGTAGGTCTCCTTGTCCGCAGGGGCCTTCGGTTCCTCCACCTTTTCCGGTTCCACCGGCTCCACAAGCTCCTCTGTCCAGCTTTTTACCGGCTTTTCCACCTTTTCGGGCGCTGTGGGCTTCACCGGTTTCACCGGCTCCGGAGGCACCGTCTCCGGATAGGTCAGCTCTGCCGGGTCGGCATTGTTCCGGTCGGGAAAGAGCTGAACCTCCTCCACAACCTGAAAAACGGTATGCTCTCTCAGGTTCCATTCGGCATCAAAGGTGGTCTGGTCATCCAATCCCGTGCTGATTACATACAGCTGAGCGATAAACTGGTAATACCGCTCCAATTTTCCCTTTTTGTTCAGGTAAGAACGAACCGCCGGGTTCTTGCACAGAGAAAACAGACTGCTGTACAGCAGAATGAACTGATCCCGGATTTCCTCATAGTTTTCCTTATAGTACCGGAACTTCTCCCCGTCCGTCCCCTGCGCTTTGTAGCCGTTGGTCAGCCGGATCAGCGCCACCGTGGCGTTTCCGGCATTGTCCACATCGTTTTCGTCCACTCCGCCGTAGCTTAACAGCTGTTCCTTGTTCTGAACCACCGTGTCCACTGTCCCGCCCACCAGGGTTTTGTACATGGACCTTCCCGTGGAGTCCACAATGAACACGCTCTCCATGGCCGTAATGCAGGAAGCACAGGCATTCACTAACGCCTCTGTCTGCACATAGGCTTCATATTGTCTTTTGTACTCCTCGCTCTGTTCTTCGTACTGTGCCCATTCCTTTTCGTAAGCCTCTTCCGCCTGCAAATAGGCTTCATAAAGAGCCAACTTTTCTTCGTAGTCCTGTTTTTCCCGAAGGTACCGGTCGTAGGCCTCTTTTTCCGCAAGATAATTCCTTTGCAGAACCAGATAATCCTCGTAATTCTTCTTGTCCTTCAAATACGCCGCCAGATCTGCGTTGTAGCGTGCCAACCCCTCGTTGTAGCGCTTCAGATCGGTTTCGTATGCCGAACGCCGGTCTGCAACCTGTGTTCCAACCGTATACCCCAGGTCTGAAAGCCCTTGGCCGATTCCGGCATCCAAAGAAAGCTCCGCCTTATACTCCACCCGGGCTTCATACACCTTTCCTTTTTCCAGCGCTGCAAAATGAGCCTCATATTTTCCGTTCTCAAAAGAAACGGTGTTTCCGTTTACCGTTGCGCTCCTGGGAATCCACCAAACAGTTATCCCGTTCTCTGCGGTATAACCATAGCTCTTTGCCTGTACGGTCAGTCCGTCCGTGCTACGCTCCACCGAAATACAGCTTCCCGGAACCCGGTCGCTGACCCGGAATCGGATGCCCTGCTCCTCAAAATACAGCTTTTCGGCCGCCGTTGCCTGTATTCCGAAGGCCTGCAACAGTTCCGTCCCGCTTACCGTCACAGGATCCTGATCTCCGGACAGCGCAAAATTCAGTGCCAGCCCCGCCGTCTGTGCCGTCCATTCTTCATTCTCTCCCGAAACAGAAAGCGGAATGCTGCAAAACACGGCCAGCACCGCCAAAAGCAGTGCCCACACTCTTCTGTGTTTCAACATCATCCCACCCCAATATCTGCCAATCGCCCCAGAGCGGACCTACTCCATGCTCCGGTAAACAATCTCCTGCATATCATCCAATTTCTTTTCCATATCCTTTGCCAAAGCCAACTGGGCTTTTGTGCGCACCAGATTGTGCCCCTCATAACAGGTCTTGAAGTATTTGTCTCCGGTCAGATAGTCATCAAGAAACCGGGCTGCCAGCTCTATCGTGATGCAGAAAGAACCCAAAGCCAGGGTACTCACCTCGTTGGGCGTCAGGTCGCCCTTCAGGCAGGATAGGAACCCCTCTGCAAAGGACTTGAACTGCTCCAGATCCAAAGAGACCTTCCTAATATCCTTTTCATCCTCCGCCGTAGTGTTGGCGGAGAAGCGCACCGCATCTCCGAAATCGTAGGCCACCAGTCCCGGCATGACGGTGTCCAAATCAATAACCGTCAACGGGTCCTTGGTTTCCGGGTCGAACAGCACATTGTTGATCTTGGTATCGTTATGGGTTACCCGCAGGGGCAATTCCCCTTTTTTCAGCAAATCGGTCAGACTGCAGGCCTTTTCCCGCACACTCTTTATGTACGAAAGCTCCGCCTGCACCTCTGCAACCCGGCCGTATTCGTCCTGATCCGCATCGGCAAACAGCTGTTCCAACCGTTTTCTCGTATTGTGGAAGTCCTTGATGGTTTCGTGCAGCACCGTTGCGTCAAAATCCTGAAGATCCTTCTGAAAATTGCCGAAGGCTACCCCCGCCAGATACAGGATCTGCACATCGTTGCACACATCAAAGGTGACGGAATCAAAATAGTTGCGCACACGCCAGAAAAATCCGGTGCCCTCTTCAAAATAGTAGTTCTTCCGATCCTTTGTATGATGAAAGTGCAGGGCGTTTATTCCGCCGCGCTTGTGATAAATATGGGTGGTCACCTTGTCGATGTTTTCCATCACCTCGACCGGATTTTTAAACACATAGGTATTGACCTTCTGAAAAAGATAGTCTTTCTTACTGCCGTTTTCACACTCGTAAGTCACCTTATAGGTCCGATTGATGTTCCCGCCGTTTATCTGTTGGGCCTCTATCACCGTTCCCTCAATGCAAAACTGATTCCCGACCTTCTGCAAATCATAGTCCGAATTATTGGTAAAAAACATTCCAGCATTTCCCTCCGCCGGAAGCGGTTCCTTTCTTGCTTATTCTTGCTGCGTGTCCTTCTGCAGACAAGCGCCTGTCTCAACCTGTAAGCACATCCGGTTTCCGCTGCTTTGTCCCTGATTCCTCTGTGGAAGTCAGGAACCGAGCCGCTCTCTGACAGATTTTTTTGCAGAAAACCCGCTCTTTCCGTTCCTCTGCACCGGTTTTCACCGTATCCTCATATCGGTATATCTGTCTTTCCGTCCTTTGCCCGTCAGGCCCGTTTCTTCATCCTGTTCATACACTCTGTTCTGCATTTTAACATATTCTTTCGTATTTTGTCAACCACAAATGTAGTTTTTATATGCACATTTATTTTCTATCTCGTCATTTTTTGACATCCTCGGCGCATTTCTCTGCCCAGGGCATCTCCGAATATTCAAAATAGCTTCGGCGGTACGCAGTTATGCGGAAGAACAAGGCTAAAAAACGACGGAATGCATTGTGCAAATGCATTGTATATTTCAGGTGTTCAAAGCAAGGTTCTGCGACCACACAGTGTTGCCGTATATGCGGAATCAAAGGTCCCTGAATCCGCCAAAAATCCGTTCCTTCCCTGTGCCGGAGACTCTTCCGGAACGCAGAGGAGCCATCGCTTTTTTGGCGACAGCTCCTTTTTTCGTTTTTCCGTTTCTCCGGCCGCTCGGACTTCTGCTTATCCGTCCTCACCCTCTGTGTATTCCAGGGAAAAGAAAGCTGTCCGGCGTTGCCGCCCGTCATTCTTCCAAGCTCCCGGAATTCCGGAGCCGGCAATTCCCTGCAAAAACCGGCCATTTCTTCCGGCAAAGCGCTCAGTCGGGAATAATCAGTCCGTAATCCCCGTCCGCCCGCTTGTATACCACATTCAGATTTCCGGTCTCCACATTGCGGAAGAGGAAGAAATCATGCTCCAGAAGCAACATCTGCAAAACCGCATCCTCCACAGACATGGGTTTGACCGGGAAGGACTTGGTACGCACCCGGAAGGTCGGCAATTCCTCATCTTCTGCGACCGGCTCCTCGGCTACCGGCTTGAACGCCCCTGCCTTCAGGTTTTTCTCCAGGCGTGTCTTGTTCTTGCGGATCTGACGCAGGATCGCTTCCACCGTTTGATCCAAAGCGTTCTGAACCGTGTCGGCCTTTTTCTCCGAACGATAGATCCTGCCGCCGCTGAAGATCGTCAGCTCCACGCTCTCGCCGTCTCTCTTTTTGTCGGTTTTGATCTGCGCCGTTGCGTCTTCAAAAAAACGGTCAAATTTCCCCAGTTTCTTTTCGGTGGATGAAATGAATTCCGCCGTTTGCTCCTGACGCTTGCCCACAAATGTTGTTTTCATTGAGATCCCACCTTGCCTACATATTCGAAAGCGGGCTTCAAAAAGCTCCCCTTCCGTATCTTCAGTATACCACACTTTCCCTCCGATTGAAAGACGGTATTGTTCACAATTTTACAAGGGCAAAACCGTCGTTTCGACGAAATTGAGCAATTCACCTGAAAAATCGTTCAAATCCCATCTGCCGTTCATGAAATTTTCACAATGGGGTGCTATACTGAAGTTGTTTTGGGAATCTTCTGCATTTCCGGATAGTACTAAAGAACACCAGAAAGGATCTTGAAAATGAAAAAAATCCCTGCCATTTTGTCGGTGCTTTCGCTGGCATTCGCTCTGCTTCTGAGCTTTTCCGCCTGCTCCGGCTCCACCACAGCCTCCCAGCGCCCCTTAGAAACCGAAACTCCTTCCGGAAACACCGAATCCGGAACATCCGGAAGCACCACCCAGAATCCGACCAACAGTGATGCCTCCTCGATCGTGCTGAACGAGGGCGGTGCCGATGTAGGCACATCCGGTGCCGTTGTGGAAAACGGCATCGTCTCCATTACCAAGCCCGGCAGTTATGAAATCTCGGGAACCACCTCCTCCGGCGGCATCGTAGTGCTCGTGGACAAGACCGAACAGGTGGAGTTGGTTTTAAATAATGTGAGCATTACCAACCCCAGCGGTCCTGCCATTTATTGCGACAGCGCAGATAAGCTGTTCATTACCGCCAAGGAAGGAACGGTCAACACCCTGAAAGACGGAAAGAATTATCCTGACGGCGACACCGGCCCCAACGCCGCCCTTTACAGCGACGATGACCTGACCATCCGGGGAAGCGGTACACTGAATGTGATCGGTGTGTTCAAAAACGGCATTTCCAGCAAAAACGATATTAAAATTCACGATCTGACCCTGAATGTGGAATCCGTCAACACCGGCATCCGGGGCAAATACAGCGTGACCGTGGAAAGCGGAACGCTGGACATCCAGGCAGGAAACGACGGAATCAAGTCCACCGAAGAGGTCAAAGAGGGCAAGGGCTATGTGGAGGTCACCGGCGGAACCATCACCATCCATGCAGGGGACGACGGCCTTCAGGCGTCCGTGCTTCTCACCGTCTCCGGCGGAAAAATCACCGTAACCGCCATGGGCAAGGTCACCAACGCGCCTACCGAGAATATCACCCCCGGTATCATTTCCGAAAAATAACGGTTCTCGTGCGATTTTGTTGCCCAAAGCAACAGAACGGAATCAAAAATCATAAAAGGCTGCGGCAGGAGAACACTGCCGCAGTTTTTTAAAAAAGCCAAAAGAGAAAAAACGAGATTATAAGCGATTTTAATAGATTTCAAAAGAAAATATAGCTGTAAATCAAAAAAATATCTTTTTTTCCCGAAAAGCCGTTGACAAAGCAATTTCGGTGTGCTATAATACGCAGGCTGAAAGTTGAGAAGCAAATAAATACACGGAGGACTAAGAAAATGTCTACCTTTATGGCTAAGGCAGAGACCATCGAGCGCAAATGGTATGTGATCGACGCAGCGGGAAAGCCCGTGGGCAAGACCGCCGTTGCTGCCGCCAACATTTTAAGAGGAAAGCACAGACCCGAATTCACTCCTCATGCAGACTGCGGTGAATTCGTCATCATCATCAACGCCGGCAAGGCCGTCTTCACCGGCAAGAAGCTGACACAGAAGGTGTACCATCATCATTCCGGCTATATCGGAGGCTTGAAGAGCGTTACCGCCAAGCAGATGATGGCTGAAAGACCCGAATTTGTCATGGAACAGGCGGTCAAGGGAATGCTTCCCAAGAACACCTTGGGCGCTAAGAGCCTGACCAGACTCAGAGTCTACGCAGGTGCGGAGCATGAGCAGGCAGCCCAGAAGCCGGTTGCTTACGAAGTCTGAAAGGAGTAACGAAGGATGACTTATACAAGTGCAAAGCCCTATTTCTACGGAACAGGCAGAAGAAAGAGTTCGGTGGCCAGAGTTCGTTTGGTTCCCGGAACCGGTAAAATCACCATCAACGGACGGGATATCGACGAGTATTTCGGCCTGGGCACCCTGAAACTGATCGTCAATCAGCCCTTCGGCGTGACCAACACCATCGGAAAATACGATGTGGTTTGTCTTGTCTCCGGCGGCGGTATCTCCGGACAGGCCGGCGCCATCCGTCACGGCATCGCCAGAGCTTTGAATAAGAGCGATGAAACGCTTCACACGGCTTTGAAGAAGGCCGGATTCCTGACCAGAGATCCTCGTATGAAGGAGCGGAAGAAATACGGTCTCAAAGCAGCCCGTCGCGCACCTCAGTTCTCCAAGAGATAATGTATCCCGAACGGGACTCTTCAAAACCCCGAAGTCACTGCGGCTTCGGGGTTTTCCTTTTGTCTTGAATTATTTTGGTGCAACTTTCTATAAAAGCTATAAAAGTAAGGTGGATAAAAGTATCGAAAACGACCTCATTTAAGCAATAGAGCGGCACGAATTGTAAATTTTCGTGCCGTTCTATTGCTTTTTTCTGTTTTTTGTGTTAAAATATTAAAGTAGTTAGCTTACTTATGTATTTTCAGGAGGTGATTGAGTGGCAAAAAAAGAATACGCAGAAGGGAGCTTCGGCGCATATTTCGTAAAGCTTATTAAAGACCATGACTATTCACAAGCGAAATTTGCTTCGGACTTGGGCGTGTCGAAAACATATCTGTTCGATGTGTTTAATGGACGAGTAAAGCCACCCACCCCTGATATGCAAGACCGCATTGTTGAGCTTTTACGCCTAACTGATGATGAGAAGAATGATTTTTACAGTAAGGCGGCTGATGGGCGGCATGAGCTACCCAAGGATATTGTGGACTATCTTACGAATAATCAAGCTGAGATTGATAGTCTCAGAGAAAGAATGAGGGCGTAATTATGGCTAATTTTGAGCAGTTAAAGATAAAATATGATAATGAACATCAGAATATTTTGGCGGTTAATTGTTTTCTGCCTGTACACTTGACCTACGACAAACAGGAAACATCATTATACAAAAAAGATGGCTCATATAATGAGCAGTATTATAAGTGGCAATTTTTGAATTGCTTTGTTGAATCTGGCTTATGCTCTAAAGACTATATTGGGGTAGAAGTCCAATTTCCTAAAGGAAACAAAAACGCCGCAGGAATTAAGCTTGATGGTGCGATTTTTGATGATAAGAATTGGTTTTCTCATTATAAGGCGTTACACACCAAGAAAGATGATTCTAAGTGGGACGATTTGAATTGGTTGAAAGAACACTTGATTTGCTGCATTGAATTTAAGAAAGAAGGTATGCTTCGCTAACTGATTTGGGATATTACGGAGTGAGAGGCACATCGTTAGAAAACAATTTTATAAAGAATAGAATTGATAGTGACGAATATGTAGATGGATTTTATAAGCTAATTATTCCAACTAATATATCAAAATATGGAACGGTATCTAAAATCACATATATTGGCACCTCAACATGTTTGAAAACTATCAAGGCTGGAGACATCATCTTTGGCGGAGAAGGATATGGAAAAGGCAAATCATTTGTCGTTATCGAAGAAGATGGAAACATTGCTACCAATTATCACGGAATACGAATTGTCTGTGATTATGAAGTGCCTGTTTCTTCGAAGATTTTTGTGAAGTGTGTGTTATCATACTTGAGAGAGCAAGGGCTTATAGATTGCTACGGTGTTGGAGGAAATGGTGGTCATTTTGCACCAGCGTATTTCCATCTTGCCAAAATTCCAAATTTTCCTGAAAGCATAAAGCAAGAAATAGTTTGCCTGTATCACAATCCGCAAGTAACTTATGATGCTTCAAAATTCACATTAGAAAACTTTTTAGAATATGATAGAGGATTCAATATAAATGCTGGCATTTATGAGTTAGATAAATCTATGAAATATCTGCAAAGTAAGTTGGAACAAGCCATAGAGTGTATCGCTGATGACGAAGAGGTTGATATATCTTTTTAATGGTGTAAACTTGGTGCAAATTTGGTGCAGTATCGTATGAGAAAACCTCAAAAACATCCAACGATATGCGATGCACCCTCACAATATCGCACCACAGGAGCGTTATTCACGATGTGAAACGCCACAAAACACCGCTCAAAAATTCCAAAAGATCCTTCCTGCTTCCCTGCAAAAGCAAGCGCAGAATACAACGGCCCGAAGACCGTGCCCTCTGCGCTTGTATGAAGCTTTTTGAAACCCTCTGAAAATTCAGAGTGCGCCCGACGGCGAGCGACGCTGTTCGGACATTCTATGGATTTTTGGAGGCTTCCTTATGTTATTTCTTCTTGTATCCGCATTTCGGGCAGACGCCGTCCTCGTTCAAAGCAATGCCGCACAAGGGGCAGCGGTCAATTTGCTTTTCAGGATGATACTCCTGGGAAGCCGCATTGACACCGCTGGTGAAGGTAAGCTTCGCAATGTTCAGCTTATCTTTCAGCAGATCGTATACAATTTTGATCATTCCTTCCACCGTCATCGTCTCCTTCGTCACCACCAAACGGCATTCGGGATAAGCGGTCGCCAATTCTGTCTTGAAAGCCGGACCCTTCATCTTGTTCGTCGGCGCTCCGTTCCGGATTCCCTGCGCCTCATAAACGCCCAGAATTGCGGGCAACAGCGGATCATCCTCCCGAAGAATCAGGGCATGATCAAAGTTTTTCAGCACTTCCCATGCGGTTTTCTGAATTTCATTGCAGGGAAACACCATACTGAAGATCCAAGGTTGTTATACTTCTCATAATTTCTTTTCCTTTCATTTTTTATAATATATTCCAAAGGGTATAGACCCATATGGACAATGAAACAAGCTTTATCCGGGACCGGCAGACTCCTTCTGACACTCCGGACAAACACCCCGAAAAAGGATGTCGTAACCGGTAAATTGAAATCCGTGAGCATTGCCGATCTTCTGTTCCAATCCGGAAACATATTCCATATCCACATCAAAAACCCGACCGCATTTCTCGCATCTTACATGACAATGCTCCTGACACCGATGATCGAAACGATCCGCTCCGCCCGGAACCTCCATTCTGCGGATGACCCCCATATCCGACAACAGCTTCAGGTTCCGGTATACCGTCGCTTTGCTGATATTCGGATGCTCTTTCGCAATTTCGTCATAGACCTCGTCTGCCGTGGCATGGCATTGCAATTTGTTTACCGCATTCAAAACCAGAGAGCGCTGAATTGTGTTTCGCTTTTCCATAATTCCCACCAGTTTACCGAAAATCCTTATTTAATGATATTATATATCAATAAGTATAAATTGTCAATAGTTTTTTTTGAAAATTATTCGGAAAGCGGAGTTTTGAGGATCTGCCGCAACCGGGCTTATTTCCCTCCCCCGCCTTGATTCTGAAAAAAATATTTTTTGCTTTTTCCGAAAAAGCAGTTGACAAACACAAGAATATATGCTATACTTCCTTTGTTGCTTGATACGAGCGGACAACGCACGCTGGTGTGGCTCAATGGCAGAGCAGCTGATTTGTAATCAGCAGGTTGTTGGTTCGACTCCGACAGTCGGCTCTATATTAATAATGTGAGAGCATTATTAGTATTAATTTAATAGATGGGTGGATTCCCGAGTGGCCAAAGGGGACAGACTGTAAATCTGCTGGCACTGCCTTCGAAGGTTCGAATCCTTCTCCGCCCACTTTGATGTATATTTTACATCTATTTAACATAATATATATAGTGAATGCCGCGGGGTAGAGCAGCTCGGAAGCTCGTCGGGCTCATAACCCGAAGGTCACAGGTTCAAATCCTGTCCCCGCTACTAAGCCTAGATAGCTCAGTCGGTAGAGCAGAGGACTGAAAATCCTCGTGTCACTGGTTCGATTCCGGTTCTAGGCACTTAAAGCTGTTTCGTGATGAAACAGCTTTTTTTGCGTTAAAAACATTTATAAACACATATTAATTTTTTGTAATGGACAAAGGAGGATATTATGTCAAAAGGAAACATTAATTATAAATATTTAAAAAGAAGAAAGTCATGGTTCAGGAGAAATCTGACACTTGTTATATTTATTGCTGTTGCTGTGATTGCTATTGCAGGAGCAGTAACTGCTGGAATTATGTTGTATCATTATAATAATGAAAAACAGGATGATAATCATGGGAGTAATGATGAACAGACAGTTGTTTCAACAGAAGAGACAACAGCGGCAAGGGAAGTTGTGTGGATTGATAATAAAGAGCCTGAATCAAAAGAACAAGAATACATTGCACCAGAAGGAGTTTATCTTCCATATTTTATTAAAGTAAACAGAGCTGCTAACTGTGCTACAGTGTATGGGATTGATGAGAATGGAGAATACACTATACCAGTCAAAGCATTTGCAACATCATGTGGAAAAGCAGGCGACGAAACTATTGTGGGTGAGAATTATGTAACATCAGATAAGTACGAATGGGGATATATGGTTGATGGTACTTATGGACGTTATGCATTCAGAATAAGTGGAGGTTATCTGTTCCATTCTGTTCCATATTATTCAATGAATAAGGGTGATCTGGAGGATGGACAGTACAATAAGCTTGGTGATTATGCTTCTCTTGGATGCGTTAGAATGTGCGTTAGGGATGTAAAGTGGATATATGATAACTGTCCATCGGGAACAGGTGTAACTATATATGATGATGCAGTTAATCCTGGACCACTTGGTAAGCCGGATTCTATAAAGATTCCAGAGGACAGTGCATATGCCGGCTGGGATCCTACAGACCCTGACGAGAATAATCCGTGGAATGCTTATAGTGCTAAGATAGAAGGGGCAAAGGACATTCAGACAAAGATTGGTCAGAGTGTAGATGTAATGACAGGGGTTACTGCAACTGATACTTGTGGTAATGATATTACTGCAAAGATTGTGACTGTTGGAAGATATACATTTGACCAGACAGGTACTTATGATATTAAGTATGAAGTTACAGATGCAATTGGAAGCCATGATGAAGTAACAGTAAAGCTTATGGTTACAGAATAAGAGATAATGGAGTTGTATTGATGGGAAATATAGATATTCTGGAAAAACTTGAAGAGTATTCAAAAGCTGGTTATGTGCCAATGCATATGCCGGGAGGAAAGCGCAATACTGAATATGCAAGTACTTCAGAACTTGATATTACCGAGATTGACGGATTTGATAATATGCATAATGCGGATGGTATTATTAAAAATGCGTCTGACAGGGCAGCAAAATTGTATGGAGCAGATAAAACACTGATGCTTGTAAATGGAAGTACAGCAGGAATATTATCAGCTATATGCGGTGCGACGAAAAGAAAAGGAAAGATTATCGTTGCAAGAAACTGTCATGTGTCAGTGTACAATGCATTGATTATGGCACAGTTAGAGCCAGTATATGTTATACCGGAGGTTGATAATGATACAGGAATATACAGAGGACTATCATTAGAACAGATTAGAAAATGTGTTGAAAATAACAGGGATGCACAGGCGGTTATTATAACTTCTCCGACTTATGAAGGTGTTGTGTCAGAGGTAAGGGAGATTGCCAGTTATCTGCATGAAAAAGGAATACCACTTATAGTTGACGAAGCGCATGGGGCACATTTTGAATTCAGTGAGGAATTTCCAGAGTCGGCAGTAAAAGCTGGGGCTGATATTGTAATTAACAGTATTCATAAAACATTACCGGCACTTACACAGACTGCACTGCTACATATTTCTGGAAATTATGTAGATTATGATAAAGTGGAAAGATTTTGGAATATATATCAGACAACCAGCCCCTCATATATTCTTATGGCGAGTATTGACAGGTGTATGAGAATTATTGAAGGGCAGGGAGATTATATTTTTAAGGAATATATAAACAGACTTAAGAATTTAAGAGAAAATATTGCAAAACTTAATAATATAAGGTTGATGGATAGTGATGATATTTCTAAGATTATTCTTATATGTGATGATGGAAAGTACCTATATGACAGGTTATTGGATGAATATAAGGTGCAGCTTGAGATGGCATCATTTAAATATGTTATTGCAATGACTTCAGTTGCTGATAAACAGGAGTATTATGACAGATTTCTTAGTGCATTGAAGGAGATTGATAAAAGCTGGAAAGTTGAAAGCAAAGACAGTGAATTTGCTGTAGGGGAAAGCTTAGGGTATGCGATTAACAACAAGCCGGAAGTATGTATGTGTCCGGCAGATGCAATTGATTTAATGGATGAAAATGGATATGAAGATTTATCTGTTAATTCACCTGATATATGTGGTAGAATAAGTATGTCATCGGTTCTTATATACCCACCGGGAATGCCTGTTGTTAATGTAGGCGAGCGGATTACCGGTGATGTATGCAGAATTATTAAGAGTGCGATAAATGCCGGGCTGGAAGTACCCGGTCTTAAGGAAGGAAAGATAAGATGCCTGAGATAGCATTTATTATGGGAAAAAGCGCGTCCGGCAAGGATAAGATATATAAAAACCTAATTGAAGATGAAAGTCTGAAGCTTAATACTGTTATATTGTATACAACAAGACCTATGAGAGCCGGGGAGACCGATGGGGTTGAGTATTTTTTTGTAAATGATGAGACAGCTGTTAAGATGCAGGAGAGCGGCAGGATTGTTGAACTGAGAGAATATAATACTGTGTATGGTGTGTGGAAGTATTTTACAGCTGATGACGGACAGATTGACCTTAACAGTGGTAACAGGTATCTGGTTATAGGAACGCTTGAAGCGTATGATAAATTCTGTGAATTCTATGGAAAACAGCATATTATGCCGATATACATTGAAGTAGAAGATGGATTGAGACTCACAAGGGCTATCCACAGAGAACAGAAACAGGATAATCCACACTATGAGGAAATGTGCAGAAGATTTCTTGCAGACAGTGAGGATTTTTCAGAAGAGAATATTGCTAAGGCTGGTATTACAAGAAGATTTAGCAATAATGGAGAGTTAGAGGATTGCATTAGTGAAGTTAAAAGTGCCATATTAGGAGGTATGTATGGATATTAAGGTTAAAGATATAGCACCGGCTAATCAGACCACTCCGGTTAAAGCACAGGAAAAATCAGATGATAGTTTTAAGTTTACACTGATTAGCAATATTGAGGAGAAAGACCTTCAGGAAAAACTGGGAAATATGATGCAGGAAATTACCGAGCAGGGTGAAAAGATTGCAAAGCATATGGATATAAGAGATATGAAGAAGTACAGAGAGCTTGTTAAGGGATTCCTAAATGAAGTTGTAAACCGTTCACACAAGTTTTCAAGAGAGAACTTTCTTGACAGGAGAGGAAGACACAGGGTGTATGGAATTGTTAAGATGGTAGATGAGAATCTTGATAATCTTGCCAGAGAACTGGTAAAAGATGAAAAGGATCATCTTGCAATAGTCGGAGCTATTGATGATATCAGGGGATTGTTATTAGATATTTCAACATAGGAGCAATATGTGTTATAATATTACAGATAAGTAATGAAAAGAGGAATAAGTATGGGTAATTTTTCAGATATATATGGATATGAGACTATTAAAGAACATTTGCAGAGTGCAATATCTATGGGAAAGGTATCTCATGCTTATGTAATCAGCGGAGGACTTGGTTCAGGAAAGAAGCTTATTGCCAGCACATTTGCACAGACACTGCAGTGTGAGGCGGGCGGTGTTGAGCCTTGTGGGGTGTGCCATTCCTGTGTGCAGGCAGCAGGCAGGAACCAGCCGGATATTATCTGGGTTGGACATGAGAAGCCGGGAAGTATTGGTGTTGATGATATAAGAGACCAGCTTGTATCGGATATGCAGATTAAGCCTTACAGCAGTCCTTACAAGATATACATTATTGATGAAGCAGACAAGCTTACTGTTGCAGCACAGAATGCAATGCTTAAGACAATTGAAGAGCCGCCGGCTTATGGAATTGTTATTCTGCTTGCTAATAATCCGGATGTTTTTTTACAGACTATTCTGTCAAGATGCGTTGTGCTTGATCTTAAGCCACTAAAGGATGATGTAGTTATTAAATATCTTAAAGACCACTATGATAATATCGGTGATTACGAGTGTAAATTTGCAGCAAGATTTGCAGCTGGACGAATCGGCAGGGCAATGACTATGGTTGAATCTACTGAGTTTGCAGAGTTAAGACGTGATGTAATGGATGTTATTAAGAATGCTAAGGATATGGATTCGGCTGATATTATGACATCGGTGAAAAGAGTTACCAATTATAAGCTGACTATTGATGATTACCTTGACCTTATGCTTATGTGGTACAGGGATGTACTTATGTTTAAGAGTACGAATGATACTAATCTGCTCATATTTAATGACCAGATGACACTGATAAAGAGTCAGGCACAGACTATGTCATATGAAGGTTTACAGGATATTATTAATTCTATTGACAGGGTTAAGGTCAGACTTCAGGCAAATGTTAATTTTGATCTGGTTATTGAATTGCTTATTATGGCGATTAAGGAAAATTCATAGAATGGAGAGTATAGATGACTAAAGTTGTTGGAGTTAGATTCAGACAGGTTGGAAAGATATATTTTTTTGCACCTGGGAAATATTCAGTTGAAACAGGACAGCATGTTATTGTTGAGACTGCCAGAGGAGTTGAATATGGACAGGTTGTTCTAGGTGAAAGAGAAGTAGAAGATACAGCGGTTATCCAGCCTCTAAAGGCAATTATAAGGGTTGCAACACCAGAAGATGATGAAAGAGAATTAAAAAATAGAGAAAAGGAAAAAGAAGCATTTAAGATATGTCTTGAGAAGATTGCAAAGCATAATCTTGACATGAAGCTTATTAAGGCTGAGTATACATTTGACAATAATAAGGTGTTGTTCTATTTTACTGCTGATGGAAGAATTGATTTCAGAGAGCTTGTTAAGGATCTTGCTGCAGTATTTAAGACAAGAATTGAATTAAGACAGATTGGAGTAAGGGATGAGACTAAGATTCTTGGTGGAATTGGTTCCTGCGGAAGACCTTTATGTTGTGCCACATTTTTACCAGAATTCAATCCGGTATCTATTAAGATGGCTAAGGAGCAGAATCTGTCACTTAATCCAACTAAGATTTCAGGTGTGTGTGGACGGCTTATGTGTTGTTTAAAGAATGAGCAGGATACATATGAGGAATTAAATAGTCATCTGCCTAATGTGGGAGATTCTGTTACTACACCAGATAAACTGGTTGGTGAGGTTTCAAGTGTCAATGTTTTAAGGCAGAGAGTTAAGGTATTAATAACTCATGATAATGACGAAAAGGAACTTAAGGAATATCCGGTTGAGGAGCTTCGTTTTAAGAGAAAAAGAAGATTTGATAAGGTCCGCATTGATGATGATAAGGAACTTAAGGCACTTGAGGAATTAGAAAGAAAAGAAGGAAAAGCCCATATTAGTGATGATTAATGAACGAATTGATGATTTGATGAGAGATGGACTAAAGCTTATACAGAATACAGATATTTTCTGTTTTGGAATGGACGCAGTGCTGTTGTCTACTTATGCCAGGGCAGGGAAGAAGGACAGGGTGCTGGATATGGGTACCGGTAATGGTATTATTCCGGTGCTTATGCAGTCTAAGAATCCAGGTAGCACATATAGTGCTCTTGAGATTCAGGAGGGAAGCGCACAGCTTGCCAGAAGAAATGTGGAGCTTAATCATCTTGAGGACAGAATCAGTGTTGTTAAGGGTGATATTAAGGAAGCTTCCACTATATTTGGGGAAGCTTCTTTTAATGTTGTGACGAGCAATCCGCCATATATGAATGAAAATCACGGTATTGTTAATCCGGACAGTGCCAAGGCAATTGCAAGACATGAGCTTCTGTGTAGTCTTGATGATGTTATAAGGGAAGCAAGCCGTTGTCTTAAATCTAAAGGGAAAATGTATATGGTTCACAGACCGAACAGACTTGTTGATATATTTGACACTATGAGAAAGTATCATCTTGAGCCGAAGAGAATGAGGCTGGTGTATCCTTATGTGAATAAGGCTGCCAATATGGTGCTTATAGAAGCGGTTAAGGGAGGTAATTCCCAGCTTATTGTTGAAGAACCGCTTATTGTATACAAGACGGACGGTACTTACACTGATGCGCTTCTAAAAATGTATGAATAGATAGAGGTTTATTATGGATAATGAAAAAAATGTAAAGAAAGACGGACCGGGTATGCTGTATCTGTGTGCAACGCCTATTGGTAATCTTGAGGATATTACTTACAGGGTTTTGCGTGTGCTTTCAGAAGCAGACCTGATTGCAGCAGAGGATACAAGAAACAGTATTAAGCTGCTTAATCATTTTGAAATAAAGACACCTATGACAAGCTATCATGAATTTAATAAGTATGATAAGGCAAAGGTTCTTGTTGATAAAATATTAGGTGGAATGGATGTGGCTGTAATTACTGATGCAGGAACTCCGGGAATATCGGATCCTGGTGAGGAGCTTGTAAAGCAATGCAGGGCAGCAGGTATCAGGGTTACTTCACTTCCGGGACCGGCAGCATGCATAACAGCGCTTACAATGTCAGGACGCGAGACAAGAAGATTCGCATTTGAAGCATTTTTACCAGCGGATAAGAATGAGAGAAAAGAAGTTCTTGCAGAGTTAGCATGTGAAACAAGGACTATGATTATATATGAAGCACCGCACAGACTTACTAAGACACTCGCGGAACTACAAGATACGCTTGGCGGTGACAGACAGATTACTATATGTAAGGAACTTACCAAGAGATATGAGAATTCTATGGAATTCACGCTTGAATCTGCATGTGAATATTATGAAAATAATGAGCCAAGAGGTGAATATGTGCTTGTGATTGCCGGTAAAAGCCGAGAGCAGTTAAAGGCCGAGGCAAGAAAGCAGTGGGAAAACATGAGTGTGGCAGAACATGTGCAGATGTATATGTCGCAGGGCATGGATAAGAAAGAAGCCATGAAAGCTGCAGCAAAGGACAGAGGAGTGTCAAAGAGGGATATATATCAGGAGCTTGAAGGGAAAGCGTAAGCAGCTACCGGATAGTGTGCTCTTTGATGATTGCACGTACTGTCTTGAAAAGATAAGGCTTGATAGTATCTATGTCAGCAGGTTCTTTATAAAGAATTGCGCTGTAGCAAGTTGAACTTACAAGCTCAACAATAAGGAAGAGCATTATTTCAGGCTCTTCAAGTGAGATATCCTCAGCGTTAATCATTTCATAATATACATCTTTAAAGTTAATATCATCAGATGCAACCTTAGTTGTGAGAGCTTCCTTGAAGATTCCCCAGCTAAGGTTTTTTGATATAAATGTGAGAAGAGTCTGATTAGAATTCAGTTCATCTACAATATGATTAATTATAAATATTATTTTTTCTTCGAAACCTAACTGTTCGTTCTTTTCTTTAGAAAATTCCTCTAAATCAGCGACGGCATTCTTAAATAATTTACTTGATTCATGTGATATAAGACGGTTTCTTATATCATACTTGTCCTTAAAGTACAGATAAAATGTGCCCTTAGCAATACCTGCTTTCTGAGAAATTTCCGCAATAGAAGTCTTCGTAACCCCCTGGGTAGTAAAGAGATTAAATGCAGTATTCAGCAGAGAAGTAAGTTTCTGTTGTTTGTTAGCTTCAAGCTTTCCCATATCAATCACTCACCTTTATTAGTGTTAATTATTAGTTGGTTATAGTGTGTATTATGAGTTGGTATGGTAATTGATTTCAGGTGCTTTGGAGCCACCGGCACTTAACAAGTTGCAGGAACTGCAACGAGTTTAGTGTCCGCTGTGAGCGACAAGCAGCGCAAGCGTGCCTGAAATTGATTACCATGCCAACTCATTCATAAATACATTATACACCAATCCAATTATAAAATAAATATTAAAAAATGACTTTCGGTCAATTTTCTATTGACTATGTGTTTTGAGGTGCTATAATGTCAACTGAAATTGAAAATGACTATCGGTCATATTTGTTAAAGACATGAATACTTATATGACTAAGGGTTGTTGGCATTTGCATCTTACAGAAAGGCGTGGTTATTTATATGAAAAAGTTTGGAAAAGTTGTTGTTAAGTTAAGAATTCCAATTCTGGTTCTTAGCTTCCTGCTGTTGATTCCATCAGTTCTTGGTTACTTTAATACCAGGGTTAATTACGATATCCTGTATTATCTGCCAAGTGATATTGACACTATGCAGGGACAGGACATTTTGCTTGATGATTTCGGAAAGGGCGCTTATGCAATGGTCGTCGTTGACGGAATGAATAAGTCAAATGTTTCTAAGTTGGTAAAGAAGGTTGAGGGGGTTGACCATGTAGCGTCAGTTATCTCTTATAGTGGAATAGTAGGAGATGATGTTCCTTCAGAAATTCTTCCTGATAAGTTCCGTTCTTATTTTGAAAATGAGGATTCAGGAGCTACGTTGTTTGCAATATTCTTTGATGATACAACATCAAGTGACGATACAATGAAGGCTATTCAGGAAGTAAGAGATGTTACGGATAATCAGTGTTATATTGCCGGTATGTCTGCTGTAGTTACAGATACTAAGACAATGGCAGAAAAGGAGACTCCTTTTTATGTACTTGTAGCGGTTGTTCTTGTATGTATCGTACTTGCTATATTTATGGATTCATTCCTTGTACCAGTATTCTTTATGTTAAGTATAGGTATGGCAATTGTGTATAACCTTGGTTCTAATTATTTCTTAGGTGAGGTTTCATACATAACGAAAGCACTGGCAGCGGTACTTCAGCTTGGTGTAACTCTGGATTATTCTATATTCTTATGGCACAGTTACAAGGAAGCTAAGGAAGAAACTCCGGATAATCATCAAGAAGCTATGGCGGTTGCTATTGGGAATACACTTACATCAGTTGTTGGTTCTTCCATAACAACTGTTGCAGGATTCATCGCACTCTGCTTTATGAGCTTTACACTTGGTCTTGACCTTGGTGTTGTTATGGCAAAGGGTGTTGTATTGGGTGTTATTGGTTGTGTTACAATACTTCCTTCCCTTATTCTTACATTTGACAAGGCTCTTGAGAAGACAATGCATAGAGAGATTATGCCGAATTTTGATAAGCCGGCAAGATGGATAGTTAATCATTCATGGATATTCCTTATAATATTCGTTCTGCTTCTTGGTCCGGCAATCTATGGATATAACAATACTAAGGTTTACTATGATTTATCTGATACACTTCCAGAGAAGCTTAACTGTTCGCAGGCTAACAAGCTGCTTGCCGACAACTTTGACGGAACTAATTCTATATATATGATTCTTGCAGACAGTAATCTTTCAGCAGAGGATTCTAATGCAATGATGAATGAGGTAAATGATCTGGACGGAATTTCATTTGCATTAAGTATTGACTCAGCACTCGGTGGAGAAATCCCTACGGAAATGCTTCCTGATTCGCTTGTTTCAGAGCTTAAGGGTGATGAATACCAGATTATGATGGTATCAACTAATTACACAATTGCTTCTGATGAAATCAATGACCAGATTAATAAGGTTGATGCAATTGCAAAGAAGTATGATGCTAAATCTATGGTAATTGGAGAAGCTCCTTGTACTAAGGATCTTATCACTATTACTGATAAGGATTTTAAGACAGTTAGTGCAGTTTCAATTGTTGCGATATTCTTTATTATTTTCTTCGTATTAAAGTCAATATCTCTTCCGGTTATTCTGGTTGCTGCTATTGAATTTGCTATATTTGTTAATATGGGTATTCCATATTATACAGGAACAACGATACCATTTATATCTTCGGTAGTAATCGGAACTATTCAGCTTGGCGCGACAGTCGATTATGCAATTCTTATGACTACAAGATATAAGAGAGAAAGAGCTGCTGGTAACTCTAAGAAAGAGGCTATATCAATAGCACTTGGAACATCTATTCCATCTATTATTGTCAGCGCACTTGGTTTCTTCGCAGCAACATTTGGTGTAGGTATGATAGCCAGTGTTGATATGATTGCTTCACTTTGTACACTTATGGCACGAGGTGCAATCATCAGTATGTTTGTTGTTATATTTGTTCTTCCATCACTTTTTGTATTGCTTGATAAGGTGATTATTCATACAAGTTTAGGCTTCAAGCCAAAGAAGAACAGTCAGAATTAAATTAGGAGGATTTATTATGGTAAAGAAGAATTTATTCAGATATAGTTCAGTTTTAATGTGTGTAGTTCTTACAGCAGCAAGCCTTGTTGGCTGCGGTGCTAATACAGCTGCAACAACAGGAACAGATACAGCTTATGTAACAGAGATGGCAGCAGGCAGTACAGAGGCTACGATTACACAGGCAATAACTAATGAACTTGCAGTGTCTAACAAGAGCACACTTGCAACTAACACAAGACAGGAAACGGTTTATGTATTCAATGATGCTTCCGGTAACAAGAATCACATCACTGTCAACGAAAAGATTACAGACGCTAACGGCAATGAGACTCTTAATAAGACTGAGTCAAGTGAAAATGCGCCAGTAACAATGAAGGTTACTTACAAGCTTGATGGCAAGGAAATTAAGCCGGAAGACCTGGCCGGAAAGAGCGGAAAGGTTACAATACGTTTTGATTACACTAATAATCAGAAGAAAACTGTAACAATTAATGGTAAGAAGCAGACAGTTGCCGTACCATTTACAATGATTACAGGCATGATGCTTCCAACAGATGTATTCTCAAATGTTGAGGTTACTAATGGTAAACTTACTAAGGTTGGAGACAATATTGTGGCAGTCGGTATGACAATGCCAGGACTTAAGGATACTATGAATCTTAAGTTTAATGATAAGTCACTTGACCTTGATATTCCTGAGTATTTTGAATTAACAGCAGATGTTAAGGATTTCTCACTCGATATGACAATGTCTGTAGCAACATCTAATCTTCTTTCGGATATGAATGCTGATGACATTACTTTAGATGATTTAAAGAAAACTGTTGCTTCATTAGATGATGCAGCAACACAGCTTGCAGACGGAACAGTTACATTACAGGATGGAACACAGCAGTTAAGTGATGCAATTCCAGCACTTACTGATGGTGTTGACCAGTTAAATACAGGTGCTTCTTCTCTTAAGGATGGTATATATGCATACGCAGATGGCGCTGCAAGTGCATATGAGGGTTCAGTTTCACTTAATGACAACATGAAGGCATATGCTGACGGAATCGGAACTCTTTATAATACTCTTAAGGATAACAATCTTGACAGCAGTGTTGCTTCTGCAGCTAAAGGGGCAAGTGATCTGGCAGCAGGTGCTGTAACACTTGATGCAGGAATTGACAGTGCTTTATCTGGTGCAGGACAGTTAGTTACCGGAGCAGATGCATTATCAGGTGGTCTTACAAAGCTTGAAGCTGGTTCTGACCAGTTGGTAGCAGGAACTAATAAGTTAAAGACTGATCTTGAAGCTGGAAAGACAAAGGCAACAGAAAGTTATAACACAGCTTATGGAAGTTTTTATAAAGTAGCATTTGCAGTAACATGCATGAGTCAGGGAATTAATCCTAATTCTGCAACACCACAGCAGCAGGCAGTAATAGCAGCAGCTATGGCACAGTCTGGTATATCACAGACACCTGATGTAACAAGTAAGACACAGTACGCATTGGCAACAGGTTATATATTAAAGAACTATGCATCTGTTAAGCAGGTAGTTGCTGCTACTGTAAGTGCAGCAGCAGGCGGACAGCTTGATGAAGCGACAGTAAGTTCTAAGGCAGATGAACAGATTGTTACAATGACAAGCGGACTTTCACAGGCTTATCAGGCATATGAAAATTGCAATACAACATTATCATCTCTTGAAGATGCCGGATATTTTGATGGTATGAGCGACCTTAATGCTGGAATTAAGTCAGCTAATTCTGGTGCAACACAGCTTAAATCAGGAATTGACCAGTTAAGCACAGGTGCCGGACAGCTAAGTGCAGGTTCTAAGCAGCTTAAGTCAGGACTTGGTACATTAAGTACAGGTCTTAATACACTCAGCACATCAGTTGGTTCGTTCTTAACATACAGAGAAGGAACTCTCTGCTCAAGCTTATATGCATTAAATCTTAATGCAGGAAAACTTCAGCAGAAAGGAACAGCAGTCCTTCAGAGCGGACTATCACAGCTTACAGCTAATAACGCCACGTTAAAGAGTGGAGTATCACAGCTTGCAGATGGAACAGCTACATTAAAGGATAGTTCAGGAACACTTGCAGATGGAGTTACACAGTTAAACGAAGGTGCAATTACATTAAAGGATGGAATGGCACAGTTTAACAGCGAGGCAATTGAGCCTATCACAAAGCTTGTAGACTCAGACGCACAGACAGCCGTTGATACAATCAAGGCGGTAGTTAAGGCAGGTCAGGAATACAATTCATTCTTAGGCAAGTCAGATGACAAAGCCGGAAGTGTAACATTTGTTTACAAGACAGCAGGTATCACAGCCAATAAATAAGCTTTTTTCTTTCAAACACTTTCATATAAAGATGGAACAGCCACCCGCGGGGAAACCCAAGGGTGGCTGTTTCGCTGTAAAAAGGGATATGTGGACTATATTAATGGTACTATAGTGTTAATAAAATAGCATTGAAAATATGATAGTAATACGATACAATTTAATGGGATAGAAATCAGATGGCTACATAATTAAGAATAAGTAATAGGATGCTTTATAATTAAGTTGCCAATGGTTATATAAAATACACACGGAAAGGATAAAAAAGAATAATATCTATAGTAATAGTTATGGAAATGTTTTTTGTGAGCATAGTAGGAAATGAAATGACTATATTGACAGAGGCAAGCAATAATGAATTTATCTATGGATTATGAAATGAAGGTAGGTAAATAGCTGTATGAAAAAGCATTTCATAATTATTTTTATGCTGGCATTGTATATGACGATGGCTTCAGGGTGTGCTGGTGCTAAGATTGTTCCATCACCTAATGAAGACAGGTTGGAGAATAACATTAATGCGTATAATGACATTGCAGAGTTCCTTCTTGAGGATTACAGAAGTAGGGAAATAACAGGTACTGCATTGTATGTTATTACGGATACAGGTATCAGCATAAGAATGGACGATATATTTGAATTTGAAGATCTTGAAATTGATGAAGAACATAGTCGTAATTCACAGAAGATATATGATACATTTTATATAGACCATAGAACATTGGGGTGGGTATGTGTATGTGAGAACTATGTTTTTTTTAATAATGAGAGTGGAAGAGTTAAATATATATACTCAGAAAATGATACAAAACCAGATTTTTTAGATAGACGGGGCGGAGATGGGGATATATATGTAATAAAATTATTTTCAAAATGGTTTTATGGCTGTCAGTTGTAAATGAAAATTAATGTTATTAAATTGATAAAGTGACATAAGAGGAAAAGTTATGAGTAAGAGAGGAAAGAAAGGGGTCAGACCAATATATTTATTGGCGATTGCGTATGTAATTGTTATATATACTATATTAGTAAGCTTTATAGTATTAGATGATGATGAAATAAGAATTGGAGTTTTATGGCTGCCTATATTGGCAGGCTTGCTTAATTTAATATTAGTAATGGTATTGCGAAAAAGATTATCAAGAGAAGAATTACTCAATTGTGCCATAATTGTAAAATATTGTCTGATTCCATTTTATATGCTGGGCGGTCTGGGAGTTTTGGGAGTACTTATCTTATCAGTAATTCCAGTTCCATTCATGATATTTATGGGGCTGGCTGCAGTTTTGATGTTAGTTTATGGCTGGATAGTCATGATATGTTCTGCACCGTTTTCGATTGCATATATAGCAGCTTCTTACAAGGAGGGGGTTCATAATAAAATTTTACTTGTTATAGCCGGTATAATGCAGTTCTTCTTTACTGTAGATGTTCTTTCTATTATGTTTCTTGTGATAAAAGAAAATAAATGGGTGAAAACTTCTATCGCGGTTATTGTATTATTTATTGTGTGTATTGTTGGATTGATTATTAAGATTATTGTACATTAATGGGGATTAGCGCAAGATTCGGGTGATAACGAATGGGAATTTGCGTTATAACACATATAAAAACGACTGCCTTTGAATATCTTGGACAGTCGTTTAGATTCATTTGGTTAATTATTATTCTTATGTTTCTTGATAATCTCTTCATATCTGCGCTGGGAGGCTTTCTCTTCCTCAGTAAGTTCTTCTGGCGCATCTTCAATATCATTAAGCTGTGCGAATACATCAGCTAAATCATCAAAATTGAGCAAATTCTTATTATCTGGCATAAATACCTCCTTTATTAATGCAGTTATTATGGAAGCTGGTGAAAGAAATCTTCAAGCCGTATAAATGTCTTGGTAAGTACCTCAGCTTCTTCCTTGGTTAAATCCTTCGTGATATTCTCAATCATGTCTTTATGAAAATTCTCATGATGCCTGTAAGCTGCAATTCCTTTATCTGTCAGGGAGGCATACACTATACGGCGGTCTTTCTCACCGCGCTTTCTTGTAACATATCCTTTCTTTACAAGTCCGTTGATACCGACCGTCAGAGTTCCCATAGTTACACCAAGTGACTTGGAAATTGTGGACATAGTACGAGGTTCTTCAATTCCTACAGCTTCAATAATATGCATATCTGTAACAGAAATATCCTTAAATTCTTCTGTGATAAGAGCCCTTTCTTCAATGTTCAAGATATCATTGAACAAGTCTACAAGCACAGAATTCAGAGACTCAAATATATCCATAAACACGTACCTTAACCTTACTTATTAATAAAATAATTATATCTTATTAAAAAGTAATATGCAAGTTTGCAATTTGAATAATATAAATGTATTTGACAATAATATAATTGAAAAAGTGTTAATTGAAACAAAATAGTTCACGCAAAAGTGCATAAAAATCGAGAAAAAAATATTGAAAAAATGCAAATGAGTGATACTATAATTATAAGGGGTGATGTAATAATGATTACAAGAAAAGCAGAAAAATATATAAATAATTGGATAAAAAATCCTGCCCGTGCATTATTGGTTACGGGAGCAAGGCAGGTAGGAAAAACATATACTATCAGAAAATGTTTAAGGGATAATAAATGTAATTATGTTGAGATTAATCTGATTCAGAACAGTGAATATATCGCAGCTCTGCAGCAGGCTAATACAATAGAAGAATTGAAACTTAATATATCGGCACTTACAGATGTTACATTTGAAGATAATAAAACATTTCTTTTTATTGATGAGGTGCAGGAGTGTAAGGATATTGTTACCAAACTTAAATTCTGGGTTGATGATGGCAGGATAAAATTAGTTCTCAGTGGCTCGTTACTTGGTGTTGAATTAAAAGATTTAAGGTCAGCTCCTGTTGGGTATATGGATGAGTTTGACATGTACCCATTGGATTTTGAGGAATTTATCAAGGCAAGTGGGGTAAAAACAGAAACAATAGATTATCTCAAAAAGTGTTTTTTGGAAAGGTCGCCAGTTACGGATGTTATAAATAACAAAATGCTGACACATCTTAAGCGTTATCTTGTTATTGGCGGAATGCCGGCTGCAGTAAGTACGTATGTAGAAACTGGAAATGTGGGAGAAGTATCTATAATTCAGGATAATATTATAAGACAGTATAAAGTTGATTTTACCAAATATGAGGCAGAAGATAAGAAGCTTATGCTTACAGCCATATTTGACCAGATACCTTCACAGCTTTTAAGACAGAATAAGCGTTTTAATTATTCCGATATCCAGAAGAAATTACGGTTTGAAAAACTGGAAGATAGTTTTTTATGGCTTAAGTATGCAGGAGTTGCAATTGCAACAATTAATGCCACAGAGCCTAGAATAGCACTCAGTCAGAATGCGAAGAGCAGTTTAATAAAACTGTATTCGTCAGATGTTGGATTATTGACATATCAGTATGGAAATGCTTTGCGTGCTAAAGTACTTTTTGGAGAAGAAAAGATTAATCTTGGTGGAGTTTATGAGAATTTTGTTGCACAGGAGCTGAATGCACATGGTTATCCATCATATTTTTACAATAATCATAATCTCGGGGAACTTGATTTTGTTATTGAACATGAGGGTTCGGTATTGCCGATAGAGGTAAAAAGTGGAAAGGATTATTACGTCCATAGTGCTATAAGTAAAGCAGCATATAATGACGAATATCAGGTAAAGGAAGCATATGTATTTGCGAACTGTAATATAGAAGTGCGGGACAAGATAGTGTATTATCCTATATATATGTGTGCCTTTGTAAGTGATGAATTTGAGTATCCGGTTCTGTCACTTGATATATAAAATAATTATTGTTATAGAAAGTAATATGCAAGTTTGCAATTTGTACAAATGTGGTGTAATATGTCATTGGAATATGCAAAACTGGGTATTTGATACCCTTAATCTATTATGACGTTGGAGGAAGACATGAAATTTATAGCAATTGGTGAATTGATGTTGAGATTATCACCACCTAACTATGAAAAGCTTGTAACTACACATGATTTCAGAGTTAATTACGGCGGAGCAGAGGCGAATGTAGCGGTTTCCCTTGCCAACCTTGGTGTTGATTCAACATTTTTTACAGTATTACCTAACTCAGACCTTGGAAAGTCAACTATTAATTATCTTAAGTCTAATGATGTGCATACCAAGCACATTATAAGATCAGAAGGAAGAATGGGACTTTATTATCTGGAAGAAGGTGTTTCTGTCAGACCTTCACAGGTAATATATGATAGGGCTGATTCTGCATTTGCAGAATACGACTATAAGGATGTGGATTTCGAAGAGATTCTTAAGGATTATGACTGGCTTCATATAAGCGGTATCACTCCTGCACTTTCTTACAACTGCCGTAAGATGATGGATATGGCGGTTAAGGCAGCTAAGAAGATGGGACTTACTGTCAGCTTCGACCCTAATTGGAGAAGTACTCTCTGGTCATTTGAGACTGCAAGAGATGTTCTTAGCAAGTACCTTCCTTATGTTGACGTACTTATTGGAATTGAGCCTATTCATGTATACAGAGAAGATGGAACAGATGTTAAAGATGGTCTTACAATGGACCCATCTTTCAAAGATATGGACAGAGTATTTAAGGCAATAGATGAGCAGTATCACATGAAAGCTATTGCCAGAACTGTAAGATATGTACACTCAGGAAGCAACAACTCTTTAAAGGCTTTCTATTATACTAACGGAGAGACTTATGAGAGCAAGACAATTAATTTTGAGATAGTAGACCGAGTTGGTGGCGGCGATGCATTTTCATCAGGTCTTATCTATGCCCTTATGGACAATATGACTCCTGAAGATACTGTTAATTTCGCTGTTGCTTCTTCAGTAATGAAGCACGCTATCAGAGGTGATACTAATATCACTTGTGTTGACCACATTAAGAGACTTATGAAGAATTCGTCTTTCGATGTGCAGAGATAATTTAATATTAAGATTACCTGTTCCGTGTGTGGAACAGGTTTTTTTACGGAGGCTTGAATTATGAGTATTAATATTTGTCCAATGGTTGCAATGGCAGCCGAGCTGACGAATGTGCCTTTATGGCTTTGTATACCATTTGCATGTCTGCTTTTGTGTATAGCCATAATTCCACTTGTAAAAGGAGAATGGTGGGAAAAGTACAGACCATTTGCTGTAATATTCTGGTCACTACTTTTCATAATTCCGTTCGCAGTTAAGTATGGTGCTGGAACAGCAGCAGAGACTGTACTTGAATGTCTGGTAAATGATTATCTTACATTCATTGTACTGCTTTTTGGTCTGTTCTGCGTAGCAGGTAACATAACAGTTGAGGGAAGCCTCGTTGGTTCACCAAGAGTAAATGTTATTCTTCTTGGAATAGGAACCCTTCTTTCAAGCTGGATTGGAACGACAGGTGCATCAATGCTTCTTGTAAGACCTGTTATTAAGATGAATTCATGGAGAAGAAATAAGGCTCACATTATGGTGTTCTTCATTTTCCTTATATCTAATATGGGAGGAAGCCTTACACCTATCGGTGACCCACCACTTCTTATGGGATTCTCAAGAGGTGTTCCTTTCTTCTGGAGTATAAGATTCTTTCCGATACTGCTCCTTAACATGATTATTCTTCTAACAGTGCTTTATTTTCTTGACAAGAGAGCATACAGGAAGGATATAGCAGCAGGTTATATGCCGGAGATTAAGGAAAATGAGCCACTTATAAGATTTGAGGGATTACATAATATTATATTCATCGTAATTATTGTTGCAGCAGTTATATTAAGCGGAGTACTTCCGGATGTACCATTTTTCCAGAATGCTGCCGGCGAGGTAATCTCAATTCCTATATTTGGAGAGGTTAAGCTTGCAATTACTTCACTTATTGAAGTAGTTATGATTCTTTTAGCCGCATTTTTATCATTCAAGACAACTAATCCAGAGATAAGAAAGAAGAACCATTTCACATGGGGAGCCATTCAGGAAGTTGCTGTACTTTTCATAGGTATATTTATTACTATGCAGCCAGCTCTTATGATTTTAAAGAGCGCAGGCGCAGAGCTTGGACTTACACATCCATCACAGATGTTCTGGGTAACGGGCGCACTTTCAAGTTTCCTTGATAATACACCAACTTACCTTGTATTCCTTACAACGGCTGGTTCAATGGGATTTGTGTCAGGACTTACAACAGCTCTTGGAATTGTTCCTGCAAAAATGCTTACAGCAATATCATGTGGCGCGGTATTTATGGGAGCAATAACTTATATCGGTAATGCACCTAATTTCATGGTTAAGTCAATATCAGATGAAAATGGTGTTAAGATGCCAAGCTTCTTTGGGTATATTGTGTGGTCATTGTGCTGCCTTGTACCAGTATTCCTTATTGACACACTATTATTCTTTATATAATTAGGAGGTGCGCATTATGGCAGATAATGATAAAATAACTGAACTTGCGAACAGAATATACGCACTGGACGAGAAAGTATATAAAGCTACAGGTTCTAATCTGGGACGTGTATATCAGGGAAACAAGGAAAAATGTATTAATGATTTAAGAGATTTGCTTAAATCCAGTGCGGATTCTTCAGTTCTTAGAAGTGAGCTTGCGCTTATAAGTAATATGGCAAGAACCACTAAAAAGAATCCTAAGCTTCATAAAGAAATAATGCATGAATATGGTGAGATATTTGATGAAGCAATGGATATGCAGGAAGCGAGAGAGGGAAATGATATTATTGACCCGGAGCATGCAGAGCTTAATATGTCCAATCTTGCCAACAGATTTGGAAAGGATGACAATCTTATTATATGTATAGGCCGTTCATATGGCTGTGCCGGAACAGATATCGGTTTCAGGCTTGCTGATAAGTTAAGAATCAGCTATTATGATGTATCTATCATGAACGAGATATTACAGCGTAATGAAGAACATGAAGAAACTGACAGAGCATTATTCCAGAATAAAACAGCAAGGACACCGGCTCAGTGGTGGAGAGATTTTAAGAAGTACCATGGTCTTTCAAGGTCTGATGTACAGTTCTTTAATACATCTAAGAAGCTTGTTGATTTAGCAAAGCAGGAACCATATGTTATCATGGGAAGATATGCGGATAATATTCTTACTAAGAACCACATTCCTCATATAAGCATATTTATCACAGCTCCTAAGAAGCTGCGTATACAGAGAACTTACCATACAAGCAAAGAGAAGCTTACTTATAAGCAGGCTGCGAAGTATGTTTCAAAAGAGGATAAGGCACATCTTAAAAGATACGCATTCTATACAGGCAAGAAGTGGGGCGAAGCAGATAACTACGACCTCACAATCAATAGTTCTACTTATGGAATTGACGGAAGCGTTGATCTGATAATGAGAATTGTGGCTAAGAATCAGCTTGACAACTAAACATTTATTATATAAAATCTAATCAAATGCATTGACGAAGACAGTAGGTTGGAGTGAAAAGCATGAGCGAGCCGGGATGGTGAGAGCCGGTGCGAGTACTATCCATCTGAACATCACTTCTGAGCATCTTCGCTGAAATCATCACGAGACTAAGCGGGGACGGTAATCCCATCGTCAGGTTAAAGCCAGGGACGCATATGATAGTATGTCGTAATCATTCAGATTTTAGGATAAGTATGTTACCCCTCTGTTGTATTACGGCAGAGGGTTTTTTTCGTAAGAAATGAGTCTGCAGGCAGCCATCAGGCTTGCTTGTATGACAGATTTATGACGAATGCCCGTAATGTACTAGAAAATATAAGCCACAAGGCAAGAAAGGAAGCTGCAATGATTTATCAGAAAGTTTCTGCGGACATGAAGTTCGTAGACAGAGAAAAAGAAGTTGAAAAGTTCTGGAAAGACAATGATATCTTCCAGAAGAGTATTGATAACAGAAAGGAAGGCCCAACTTACACATTCTATGACGGACCTCCAACTGCTAATGGTAAGCCACATATTGGACATGTACTTACAAGAGTTATTAAGGATATGATTCCAAGATACAGAACAATGAAAGGCTACATGGTTCCTCGTAAGGCTGGATGGGATACACACGGACTCCCGGTTGAGCTTGAAGTTGAGAAGATGTTAGGTCTTGATGGCAAGGAACAGATTGAAGAATATGGTATTGAGCCATTTATCAAGCATTGTAAGGAATCTGTATGGAAATACAAGGGTATGTGGGAGGATTTCTCATCTACTGTTGGTTTCTGGGCTGATATGGATAACCCATATGTAACATATGACAATAACTTTATCGAGTCTGAATGGTGGGCTTTAAAGCAGATCTGGGATAAGGGTCTTCTTTATAAGGGCTTCAAGATTGTTCCTTACTGTCCTCGTTGTGGTACACCTCTTTCTTCACATGAGGTTGCCCAGGGCTACAAGACTCTTAAAGAGCGTACAGCAGTTGTAAGATTCAAGATTGTTGGAGAGGATGCATATTTCCTTGCATGGACAACAACTCCTTGGACACTCTGCTCTAATATTGCTCTTTGTGTTAATCCAGATGAGACTTATGCGAGAGTTAAGGCAGCAGATGGATTCACATACATCATGGCAGAGGCACTTCTTGATAAGGTTCTTGGTGGAATCGAGAGAGAAGAAGGCACACCTGCTTATGAGATTATTGAAGAATACAAGGGTAAAGACCTTGAATATAAGGAATATGAGCCACTTTACCAGTGCGCTAAGGATGCCGCTGACAAGCAGCACAAGAAAGCATTTTTCGTATACTGCGATAATTATGTAACTATGGAAGATGGTACTGGTATCGTTCATATTGCACCTGCATTTGGTGAAGACGATGCAAGAGTTGGTAGAAAATATGACGCTCCATTTGTTCAGATGGTAGATGAGGCTGGTGTTATGAAGCCTGAGACTCCATTTGCAGGAATGCGTGCTAAGCCAACTAAGAAAGAGATGGAAGCAGGCGCTATCAACTGTGATGTTGAGGTTCTTAAGGAACTTGAGGGCAGAGGAATCCTCTTCTCAGCACCTAAGGTAGAGCATGAATATCCTCATTGCTGGAGATGTGATACACCACTTATCTACTATGCAAGAGAGTCATGGTTTATCAAGATGACAGACCCAGAAGTTAAGGCTAACTTAATTGCTAATAATAAGACAATCAACTGGATTCCAGAGACAATCGGTACAGGACGTTTCGGAGCATGGCTTGAAAATGTTCAGGACTGGGGAATTTCACGAAACAGATACTGGGGTACACCTCTTAATATCTGGCAGTGTGAGGACTGCGGTGAGATGATGTCTATCGGAAGTATCGAAGAACTCAAGGAGAAATCAGACAATTGTCCAGATAATATTGAGCTTCACAGACCATATGTTGATGCAGTTACATGTAAGTGTCCTAAGTGTCAGGGAACAATGAAGAGAGTTCCAGAAGTTATCGATTGCTGGTTCGATTCAGGTTCAATGCCATTTGCACAGCACCACTATCCATTTGAGAATAAAGAATTATTCGAGCAGCAGTTCCCAGCTAAGTTCATATCTGAAGCTGTTGACCAGACAAGAGGATGGTTCTACTCATTACTTGCTATCTCAACACTGCTCTTTAACAAAGCTCCATATGAGAATGTTATCGTTCTCGGACATGTTCAGGATGCAGATGGACAGAAGATGAGTAAATCAAAGGGTAACGCTGTTGACCCATTTGACGCATTACAGAAGCATGGTGCTGACGCAATCCGTTGGTACTTCTACGAGAATTCAGCTCCTTGGGTTCCTAACAGATTCAAGGATGAGTGGGTTTCAGAAGGTCAGAGAAAGTTCATGGGAACATTCTGGAACACATATGCATTCTTTGTACTGTATGCTAATATTGATAATTTTGATGCTACTAAGTATCAGCTTGAATATGACAAGCTTTCAGTTATGGACAAATGGTTATTATCAAAGCTTAATTCTTTGGTTAAATTCGTTGATACTAACCTTGAGAACTATAAGATTACAGAGACTGCAAGAGCGCTTGAGGACTTCACTGACGAGCTTTCTAACTGGTATGTAAGAAGAAGCCGTGAAAGATTCTGGGCTAAGGGAATGGAGCAGGATAAGATTAATGCTTACATGACTCTTTACACAACACTTGTAACTCTTGCTAAGATTTCTGCACCAATGGTTCCATTCATGACAGAAAGCATTTATAGAAATCTTGTATGCAGCATTGATAAAAATGCGCCTATTTCAATACATTTATGCGACTTCCCTAAGGTTAATGAGCAGTTCATTGACAAGAAGCTTGAGGAAACTATGGATGATGTATTAGACGCAGTTGTTATCGGACGTGCATGCCGTAATTCAACTAATATCAAGAACCGTCAGCCAATCGGCAAGATGTTCATTAAGGCAGACTGGAAGCTTGATGAGTTCTACACAGCTATTATCGCTGACGAGCTTAATGTTAAGGAAGTTGAATACACAGATGATGTAAGAGCATTTACATCTTACTCATTCAAGCCACAGATGAAGACTCTCGGACCAAAATACGGAAAGCTTCTTAATGCAATCAGAACAGCTCTTACAGAGGTTGACGGTAACGCAACTATGGATAAGCTTAACGAGTCAGGAAGCTTTGAGTTAAATGTTGAAGGTCAGACTATCGAGCTTTCTAAGGACGACGTTCTTATCGAGATGACTCAGAAGGAAGGATTTGTTGCAAGCAGCGACAAGGGTATCACAGTTGTTCTTGATACTAACCTTACTCCAGAGCTTATCGAGGAAGGTTTCGTAAGAGAGGTTATCTCTAAGGTTCAGACTATGCGTAAGGACGCTGGTTTCGAGGTTATGGATAAGATTAATCTCTATGTATCAGGCAACGACAAGATAGCTGATATTGTTAACAGAAATGCCGCTCAGGTTAAGACTGTAGTTCTTGCACAGGATATTATCACTGGAAAGACTGCAGGATTTGAGAAGGAGTGGGATATCAATGGTGAGAAGGTTACACTTGCTGTTGAGAAGCTTGCTTAATGCAGGTAATTGAATAAAAGTTATATTAAGCTGTGTGCTGGTCTTTGAGGCTGGTGCACAGCTTTTTTATGCTATAGAAATATTGATATATATTATTGTAAATGTTACTATTTAATTAAGAAAAATGTTGTATGCGGAGAAATCATAATGATAAAAATTGCAATATGTGATGATGACATTGATTTTATGGATAAGTATGATGAACGGATAATAGACATTTTTAATAAATGTACTATGGGAGATGAAACATATTCGGTCGTCAGATATCATTCGGGAAAGGAACTGCTGGATAATTATAAGAAAGACGGTGCAGATATATTTCTGCTTGATATAGACCTCGGTGACTGTAAAGGATATGAGGTGGGGCGTGAGCTTACATTTAGGGAGTCCGACCCGGCAATTATATATATTACTGGATATTCGGAGAATGTATATAATGCTTTTGTTGGCAGACCGATAGGATTTGTACAGAAGAAATGCCTTGAAAGTGACCTTGAAAAGTTTGTGTATGATGCAGTTTATCATGTTCGTAAGAGGGCGCAGAGAGTAGAGATTACAGGAAAAGATAGAAAATATGAGCTGGCAGCAGATGAAATAGTTGTATTTGAAGTGTATGACCATGAATTAAAGATTACTTTAAAAGATGGAGAAAAGATACTTAGTGGTTCGTTGCACACATATGAAGAGAAACTTGAAGAGTATGGGTTTATTAAAATATCGCGCTCAGTTATGCTCAATCCAAGATATATAAAAAATATATCCGGTGATGAAGCTGTCATGATAAATGGTAGTATTTGTAAAATCAGCAGAAGCAGACGAAAGAATGTGAGAAGGGAATATGAATTATGTACGAGGCGGTAGAAGTGTTTGTAAATATTTTTCAGGCATTTGCAATAACATATTATCTTATAAAATGTCTTGGCGTGAAAGAGGGGAAGAATAGAAAATGTGCATATATAACAGGAGTTATAGTAACAGTTCTGTATCTTGAGATTATGAACAGAATTATTTTTTTTGAGAGCGTGGGAGTGCTTATATATCTAGTTGTATCATTGGCGTTTAGCGCAGTATTCTTATGTGGGAATGTTGCCCAGAAGATTATGTATAATGTTGTGATGATGGTGGCAATTGTATGTGCCGCAATGCTAGGCGCTGGAATTGTAGGAGTAATAAAAGGAACAGATTTCTTAAAAGTAGGACAATATGGAGAATCAAGCAGGTATATTTCACTTGTACTTACGCAGGTGATTTTATGCATATTTTTCTATATGATAATTAAGTTTAAGACAATGAATGAGCATATGGATAACAGATACATGATGGTATTAAGTATAGTTCCGGTTGTTTCAGTAATTATATGCTGTCTGATAGTATATCAGGAAAATAAAAGTGAAAGCATTAGAGCATTATATACGCTGATTGCTGTGGTGGGAATAATCACGGTTAATATTATAAATATGGTACTGATGTCTATTGAACGAAAAGTCTACGAACATAATACAGAGGAAGAACTTCTTGTAGAGGCATACAGACAGAAAGAGAAGGACATTCAGGGGATAATTGAACTTCAGGAAAGATATAGCAAGTATAAGCATGATGAAAAGAACATATTAAGTCTGATTTCGGATTTAGCTGATAAGGGGGAAATGCAAAAAATAAAGAATATTACGCAGAAGTACACAGGTGAGCAGTCTGTAGAAAAGGAAGTAATATGTTCTTCAAATGTTGTACTTAATTATCTTCTTAACAGAAAAATATTACAGTGTGAAGAACTTAGAATTGAGAAAACATGTATTGTATTAGGAAATGTGGAGGAATCAATAGCTGATATAGATATGTATGTAATATTAGAAAATCTTATTGATAATGCTATGGAAGCAAGCCTGAAAACAGACAAACCGGAGATATATGTGATGATATGCAGGACAGAAGATACATTGAGCTTTAATATAGGCAATTCGGTAATGAATGGCATTAAGGAAATAAATACAGATACTCAGACAACTAAGGAAGACAGCAGAAAGCATGGATATGGTTTGAAGAATATTAAAGATGTTGTTGATAAATATAATGGGGAAATATCGTATGAAATGCGTCGACCGGACTATATTATGTGCAGAGTTGAGCTGTCATTGGGAAAGTGAAATACAATTCGCGTTAAAAAATGACCGTTCGCGTAAATCGTATTGAAAAATATTGGGAATGTTGTAAAGTGGAGTCAGAATGTAGTCGGGATAAGAAGGGGGAGATTCTATTGAAGAAGGCAGTATTAGCAATATTAATTGCAGGAATGGCTGTATTAACAGCATGTAGTAATAATAAGACGGTTAAGAATGATGACAATGTTTACAAATATTCTGATTATGAATATAAAGATGAGGCTCAATTTTATATGAAGAAAAATGCTGCGGCTGCGGAAAAAGGCTATTATTATCTTGCAAAGTCTCCAGTTAGCAGTGAAGAATATAAATTTATGTTTTACTACGATATGGTTAATGCCAATAGTGTAGCGTTATGTTCAAATGTAAATTGTACACATGATAATGCAGAGTGCGAGGCATATTTGTCAGATGAAGAATGTCTGGGTAGTACTATATGGTATTATGGTGGAAGAATATACATGATAGAAAAGACAAAGGAGAAGGATATCCTTGTGTCTTATGATAAAACATTAAGAGATAAGAAATCTGAAAAGACATTATCAACAGAAGGTATGTCTTTGTCATCAGCATGGGGTGACATTAAATATGCAGATATTGTCAATGGATATATGTATTATCTTTTATATAGTGATTCGGGGTGTGTAATGTATAAGGTGGACATTAATAGTTCATCTGAACCGGAAAAAGTAAAAGAATATAATGCAGCATTCAATGGTGGAACAGATTTTATAGGGGTTAGTCTTGCGTCACTTAACGCAATAGGTGACAAACTCTATATTAACTGGAGAACAAGTATATCATTAGAGGCAGAAGAATATATCGTGGATTGTCTCGATACTAATACAGGGAATGTAGAAACACTTATTGATATAAGTAGTGATGACGAATTATCTAAGAAGGCAGATTCTAAACACTGGGTTACATCAGAATTATTTTATGATAAAGATGGCAACATGTATTTTGCAGGAGTAGATTCAAGTGCATGGTGTCTTTATAGAATGAATCTTAAAACACAGGAAATAAGTGAAGTATTTAAACTGGATAATAAATCAACCAGAAATTATACAAAACTTGCAGGATATGATGGACAGTATTTTTATGTATTTGATAAACCAGACCTTTCTAAAGGAATAAAAAATATTACAACTGATGATAAAAATATTGTTTATATATTAGATACAAATGGCGAGATAAAAGATACATTAGAATTTAATCAGGAAAGTACTAAGACGACTGCTGATGTAAATATATTGGGAGGAGATAGAAGATATCTGTTAGTAACAACAACAGATACGGATATTCAACAGTTCAAAGCATCTTCAGAATTAATGAGTAAATATGAAGAACTGAAAAAGAGAATGGAAACTGAAGGTTCGAGTAAACTGGCACAGGTATGTTTAAGTGCAGTGTTGGACAAAGCTGACATTGGAACAGGAAACAAGGAGTGGATACAGATTACTCCGGAATAGGAGCAAAATGGAATTATTGAGGGTTTTACGGAAAAGTGTTGTATTTATTGCTATTTTTCTTGGAATAATAATCTGGTTGAGCATTTTTAAGATTAATAATACGAATGATAAAAAAGTATATGCTTATTATAATCAGTTGATGTATGAATATGATAATCAAACGGAAATGATTGAATCCTTAACATACAGCAAGTATGTACATGATAAAACAGATGACTACGAAGCAGACAGGGAATATATTGAAGAAGCAATAAAACTTTTACAGGAAAAATATCAATATGTTTATTCTTCTGATATGTCAAGGGCAGAGAATAATTACAAGAAAATTATTAACAGCACATTATTTGCGGAGGAGCAAAGTTACTATGTACTTAATGCGCAAAAGTATATGGCAGATTTGGAAAGCAGAGGGGAAATCAATTTCTCTATTACTAACACTACTGCTATAGAAAAACTGGTATCAGACAAACAACTTCCAGTTATTTTTCTGGTGATGATGATATTTGTGCTTATAACTTTTATGGAAGAGTTTGAAAATAATATGTTTCTTCAGATTAGAGGCAGTAAAAATTCCAGAAAAGTATTACCGGTAAAAAGATGTTTTATTATATTGCTTATATCAATAGTGCTTTCGTTTGTTTTTAATGGCGTCATTCTGGCAATATATAAGAATATTTATGGCTGTAATATGGGAAGTCTGATACAGAATTCTTATATGTTTAATATGTTCCAATTAAAGACAAATGTAGCTACATTTTTTATTATATATTGTATAACATTTGCGATAGCTATGAGTGTGTTGTCATGGCTGGTATATTTTGTTTTCCTTATTACTGGTAATTACAAATTATCAATAGCAGGAACAGGGTTGTTTTTAGTTTTTGAATATATAATTAATATTAATATATCATCTAAGAGTGCATTTGCATTTTTAAAATACATAAATATTTCAAATGTATTGTTTCCGGGGCAGTCATATTACATATATGAAAACTGGGGAACGGATAATTTTATTACAGATATTCAGAGTACGACTTGGCTTCTGACAATATTACTGGCAATAACAGGATTGATTGGAGTATATATTACATATTCTCATAAATATGCACAGGGCAGGAAGAGTGCCATAACAAAAATAATAGAAAAATGCTCTCAGTTTATCCAGATGTTATTGGGAAAAGTACCTTTATTTGTATCTGAATTATATAAGACCCTTATATTACAAAAGGGAATAATACTTCTTGCTGCTGCTGTTTATTTATTGATATCATGCAGAATGTACAGAGGTGTTGATTATAGTAATACGGATTTTTCAATGAATAATTTTTATTCTATGTTTAGTGGAAATACCGGAGATAAAGAGTGTGAAGCATATATTGAGGAATGTCGTAATGCTGTCGAAGAATTAGGCAAAAAAGCAGAGACAGATGCTAATTATAAATATAAATTTCGTGAAGCAAGTCAGACTCTTGAAAATATGGAGAATTGTCTGAATTATGTAAGAAAAGTTAATGAGGAAAAAGGGATAGAAGCGAGAATTGTAAATCCCGCTGCTTATGAGGATATATTTGGCTCAAGGAAATATCAGAACACGGAAAGTCAGAATCTTGTATGCGTAATATTTCTTATTCTCATAATATCAGGCGAATATGCATATGAAAAAAGATGTCATATGATAGCTTTTCTTAACACTTCAAAAGAGAGAAGCAGGGTAAAGGCTGTTAAATTATTAAAAATACTTATGATATCATTTTTTATATGGGGACTTTCTGCATTTATTGATATTTTTAATATATGTCAGTTGTACAAACTAGAACAGTTGTCAGCACCAATTCAGAGCCTGCAGATTTTTTATGACCTTCCTTTTAATATCAGCATAGCTTGGTATATGGTAATTGGTCAGGCGTTCAGACTTGTTTTATTATTAATAATATCAATTGGAATATATGGAATTACAAAGATTTTAGATTATAAAGGCTGTCTTGTAATTACATTTATGGTGCTTGTTATGCCATATTTGTTATTCAAATTAGGTATTAATTCTATGAAGTATTTATCTGTCGAGATTCTGATGGATTTTGGAAGAATTATAGGAAAATATTGAAAAAGGTTCTAAAATGGAATGTATGTAAAGGAGCGGTCATGGAAAGTAAAAATTTAAAAGATGTATATAATCGTTTAATTGATTTATATGGATTTTATGAAATAAAGAAGGATAGTGATGAGTATAAAATCGCATTAAGATTCATGTCACAAGAGGATTTGTTAAAAGATGATATAGATAATATAAGACTACTTGTAAAAGATGAAGGCGAAGATTATATGTATTTTATCATTAATGAGAAAACAGACTATATTGGTGGCGGCGCTTGTGGTGAAGAAATGATAACAAAATACGAGGCTATTAATCAGGATATTATTCTTTATTATGGATTTTCGGAAGAAGATAAAATAAAACAAACTAATCGTTACAAAATATATATGCGTTTGTGGCAGGACAATTGAATAATAAAGTTTGCATTTGTAAATATTATTATGTATAATTAAAACATCTATTGTGGGGCGGATTTTAGTTTTTACAGGGTATATCGGCGTATTGGGGAGCCGTCCATATTCAGAAGGGAGTTTTAAGTACATGGCGACAAGTTTAACACAGAATTTCAGTAAGGAAGAATTCAAGAAGAATGTAATCAGTAATTGTAAGTCTCTTTATAGAAAGAATATTGAAGAGGCTAATGATCAGGAAGTTTTCCAGGCAGTTTCTTATGCTGTTAAGGATATTATTATTGATAAATGGATTGCCACCCATAAGCAGTATGAGAAGGACGATCCTAAGATGGTTTATTATATGTCTATGGAGTTCCTTATGGGACGTGCACTTGGTAACAATATGATTAATCTCTGTGCTTATGATGAGATTAAGGAAGCACTTGACGAGCTTGGTCTTGATATTAATGTTATTGAGGATCAGGAGCCGGACGCAGCTTTAGGTAATGGTGGTCTTGGCCGTCTTGCTGCATGTTTCATGGATTCTTTAGCAACTCTTGAATATCCTGCATATGGCTGTGGTATCCGTTATAAGTATGGTATGTTCAAGCAGGAAATTAAGGACGGATATCAGGTAGAGGTTCCTGATAACTGGTTAAAGGATGGCAACCCATTTGAAATTAAGAGATCTGAATACAGATATGAAGTTAAATTTGGTGGATATGTACGTTCTTACAGAGATGAGAAGACTGGAAGAGATATGTTTGTTCAGGAAGATTACCGTTCTGTAATCGCTGTTCCATATGATATTCCTGTTCTTGGATATGGCAATAACACTGTTAACTCTCTTAGAATCTGGGACGCAGAGCCTGTTAATACATTTAACCTTAACTCTTTCGATAAGGGTGATTACCAGAAGGCTATTGAGGAGGAGAACCTTGCAAAGAATATCGTTGAGGTACTTTATCCTAATGATAACCATTATGCCGGTAAGGAATTAAGACTTAAGCAGCAGTATTTCTTCGTATCAGCAAGTGTACAGAGAGCTGTTGACAGATATAAGTCAATGAATAATGGGGATGTTAAGAACATTTATAAGAAGGTTACTTTCCAGCTTAATGATACACATCCAACTGTTGCAGTCGCAGAGCTTATGCGTATCCTTATGGATGAGAACGGACTTGAATGGGATGAGGCATGGGATATCACAACTAAGACTGTTGCTTATACTAACCATACAATTATGGCTGAGGCACTTGAGAAGTGGCCTATTGAGTTATTCTCAAGACTTCTTCCAAGAATATACCAGATTGTAGAAGAGATTAACCGTCGTTTCGTAGAAGAGATTAAGGCTAAATATCCTGGAAATCAGGAGAAGGTTCGTAAGATGGCTATTATCTATGACGGACAGGTTAAGATGGCTAATCTTGCAATTGTTGCCGGATATTCTGTTAATGGTGTTGCAAAGCTTCATACAGAAATCTTAAAGAAGCAGGAGTTAAGAGATTTCTATGAAATGATGCCAGAGAAGTTTAATAATAAGACTAACGGTATTACTCAGAGAAGATTCTTAAAGCATGCTAACCCACTTCTTTCTGACTGGATTACAGATAAGATTGGTGATGGATGGGTTACAGATTTAAGCCAGCTTGAGAAGCTTATGCTCTATGTTGATGATCCTAAGGCTCAGCAGGATTTCATGCAGATTAAGTATAAGAACAAGGTTCGTCTTGCCAAGTATATCAAGGAGAATAACGGAATTGATGTTGATCCTAATTCTATCTTCGATGTACAGGTTAAGAGACTTCATGAGTATAAGAGACAGTTACTTAATATCTTACATGTTATGTATCTGTACAATCAGATTAAGAGAAATCCTGATTATGATATGGTTCCAAGGACATTTATCTTTGGTGCCAAGGCAGCAGCAGGATACAAGATTGCTAAGCAGACAATCAAGCTTATCAATAATGTAGCTAACGTTATTAATAATGATGCTTCTATCAAGGGCAAGATTAAGGTTGTATTCATTGAGAACTACAGAGTATCTAATGGTGAGATTATATTTGCAGCAGCAGACGTAAGTGAGCAGATATCTACAGCTTCTAAGGAGGCTTCAGGTACAGGTAACATGAAGTTCATGCTTAACGGTGCCATTACTCTTGGTACTATGGACGGAGCTAATGTTGAGATTGTTAATGAAGTTGGTGCTGAAAATGCACAGATATTCGGTCTCAGCTCTGATGAGGTTATCCGTTTCGAGAATGAGGGCGGATATGATCCAATGGAAATCTTTAACAATGATCAGGAAATAAGAGATGTTCTTATGGAACTTATCAATGGAAAATATTCTCCAGAGGATACAGAGATGTTCAGAGATATCTACAATTCTCTTCTTAACAATGATGGAGGCAGAAGAGCAGATACTTACTTTATTCTTAAGGACTTCCGTTCATATGCAGAGGCTCAGAGAAAGATTGATGAGAGATACAGAGATACTAACGGCTGGGCCAAGACTGTTATGACTAATACAGCCAAGGCAGGTAAGTTCTCATCAGACAGAACTATTGAAGAGTATGCTACAGAAATCTGGAAGCTTACTAAGACTCCTGTTGAGATGTAATATCGGATTTGTCAGAAGATTATTGAATATTTCCCCGCACTTTGTGTGCGGGGATTTTTACATTTAAAAACAGTATAAACTTTACGAATCTGGAAAACATATTAACATCAAAGCTTTGCGAAATGATAGGAGGATGTTAGTATGGCGAATGTAAGAACGCGAGGAACCGACAAGGTTAAGGTTGTGTCAGCGGTTATTACGCTGGCGGTTATTGTTGCGCTTGTGTTTGGGATATTTTCAGTAGCACAGAATGTTAAGAAATCTAAGAACAACAATCTTGTGAATCTGAATGAAACAGAAGGAAATGTGGCTATCAAGACAGATGACGACCCGGATATTCCAGTGGAAGAACCAACTGTTGGTGATGATGATATTATTAATGCCAACGCAAGAGCAAGCATGTCTGATGATGGTGATGGAACTGAGGATGAGGTTACGGAGCAGACAAAGGAGCCGGAGACAGAGGAACAGGCGGTCAAGCCTATGACTGAAGCTGAGGTTATGGCAAATGCTATAAGTAAGTATACATTTGACCAGGGAGAGCTTATATACTGGCCTGTCAGCGGAACTGTTACGCTTGGATATAATATGGATTCTACTGTGTATTTTAAGACTCTTGGCATGTACAAATGCAGTCCTGGTATGGTAGTTGCTTCAGATGTTGGAACTAAGGTATGTGCAGCGGTATCAGGTGTAGTTGTTGATGTTGCAGAGAATACTGAAACAGGACTTACTGTAAGGGTTGCAGCAGGTAATGGATATGAGATGACAACTGGTATGCTTTCAGATGTGAATGTTAAGATTGGAGATACAGTTACAGCCGGTCAGCTTCTTGGTACCGTGGCCGAGCCAACAGCATACTATAAAGAAGAGGGCCCAGGAATATATTTTGCAATGACAAAGGACGGTATTCCTGTGAATCCTATGGATTACCTCGGCGAGTAATTGTTGACAATACGTGTAAAATCAGCACCTGCTTATGATTTTACAAGCAATGTGTGCGGAGAAACAGCCGGCAGTCTCCATTATATAAGTGGGATAACGCCTGAAAGGGCAAAGCAGGTGCTTAATATAGATAAAGGCGGCGGGAATCCGCCGCTTACATATTTTATAGGTGTGTGGTGATTACATAATAGCAACGAAGTTATACATCAGTATGAAGTGGCAGAGGCTTCCAGCCATAACAAATACATGAAAGATTTCATGTGTTCCGAAGTTAGGGTGCTTTGCGTTAAATGCAGGCATCTTAATTGCATATATTACGCCGCCAACAGTGTAGAAGATTCCGCCGGCGAGAAGCCAGAAGAATGCGGCTCCGGCAAGTGCTGAATATATCTGAGGAAGAGCCATAATACATGTCCAGCCCATTACAATGTAGAGAACTGAAGATATCCACTTAGGACAAGTTACCCAGAGAAGCTTGAATGCGATAGCAAGAATGGCGATTCCCCACACAATTCCAAACATAACATAGCCATATATATTATGAAGTACAATTAGGCAGACTGGAGTGTATGAGCCTGCGATAAGAACAGGAATCATGCAGTGATCAAGCCTTTTCAGCACAATATTGACATTACTTGATATATCAAATGTGTGATAAGTTGTGCTTGCTGCATATAGAAGAATCATACTTACCATAAATACAGTCATTGAAACAATAGAAACGGTTGTTCCATAAGAGGCTGCTTTAAGAATAAGTGGGAATAATCCTGCAATTGCACAGAGCATGCCGATAAAATGTGTTATCGAACTGCCAGGGTCTTTAATAATCATCTGTGCCTTTATCTTAGTGTGTATATTATCATTCTGTAAATGAAGTGCTGGTGCAAAAGTTGTCATAATAAATCCCTCCTCCTATAATGACATGTAGTATTAAAAACTACATCTTGTTGACATGATAATATAACAAATGGTTTGATAATGCAAGCGTTTTATATAAAATTAATAATTATTGAAATTTTTACTATAAATAATAATATTTGAATATGAATAAAATAAAAGTTGAAACCGTTGTTGATATAGTGTAAGATATATAATATAATTTATAAATTTTAAGAGGTGTAATATGGAAGCAATTAGAACAATACAGGATTTTAAGGATTTCATGAATGCCAATTATAATAATATATATTCAAATGCAATTAAAGCCGAAGAACTTACATTAGAAGATGAGTGGATGAAAGAAGATGAGTGGGAGGCTGTTTATCAGCAAGAGGAGAAGAATAATGGGAAAGTATAACATAGGTGATGTATGGTGGACGCATTTTCCTTTTGAAAATAGTAATATTGTGAAACATCGCCCGGCAATTGTAATTAATGATGATGAAATCGCTATTTTGGCTATGTATGTTACAAGTAAAGATAAGGAAACTCCTTATAGTATAGAGATAACTGATTGGGAGTAGACAGGACTTAGTAAAGTTTCATGGGCAAGAATTGATAGAATAATAAGTATAAGTGAGTGGAATCTTGACCGTAAAATAGGAAAATTAACAGAAAGAGATTTACTTAAAATTCTACAATTAGTAGCTGAGATAACAACAGAGACTTTTCATGAATTTTCTTTAGCTGCAATAAAAAATAATAATAGATTTTTGCAAATATATGATAATAGATGGAAGTGCTGGCTGTTTCCTTATTTTAGAAGTACACAGAATAATAATAAAGAAAATATTGATTTGAGTATAAGTAATTTACTAAAAATACAATTATCTACCAAATATATAGCTCAAGCAAAGCATTGCAAATATTCTGTAAGTGATGGAGTATATAAGATTTATAATCATAAGTTATATATGATTAGATTAGATGAGTTGCCAGAATATATGGATAAGGATGAATTTGAAATTGGAGATAAAGTATTTAAATGGTTGTCAATCGGAGAGATGGAGGAAGATTTTGATATTATGTCAAAAAATGATGATGTAATAGCTTTTGTAAAGAAAAGGTGTTGCTAAGATTATAAAACTAAAGGCCCCTGATGATTACATGAAAATGTAATTATTAGGGGTTTTGTTATAAGATAAATTGATAGTAATATTATTGACATACCATATAAGTAGGAATTAAAATCTAGATACAAAAAGTAAAGAAAGGACAAACTATGTTAAATCAGTTTTCAAGAACAGAGCTTCTGTTTGGTAAAGAAGCTATGGATATATTAGAGAATTCCCGTGTCGCAGTATTTGGTGTAGGCGGTGTTGGTGGATATACAGTGGAGGCACTTGTAAGAAGCGGAGTAGGTGCGATTGATGTGATAGATGATGATAAGGTGTGTCTTACCAATCTTAACAGGCAGATTATTGCAACAAGAAAAACAATAGGACAGTATAAGACAGATGTGTGCAAAGAGAGAATTCATGATATTAATCCGAATTGTGAGGTTACTGTACACAAATGTTTTTTCCTTCCGGAGACTAAAGATCAGTTTGATTTTTCAAAATATGATTATGTAGTTGACGCAGTTGATACTGTAACGGCTAAGATTGCACTTGTAATGGCGTGTCAGGAAGCAGGAACCCCGATTATAAGCAGTATGGGTGCTGGTAATAAGCTTAATCCGGCGGAATTTGAGGTTGCTGATATATATAAGACATCGGTATGCCCGCTTGCCAAAGTTATGAGAAGAGAATTAAAGAAGAGGAATGTTAAGCACCTTAAGGTCGTATACTCTAAGGAAAAGCCCGTTCGTCCTATTGAGGATATGGGAATCAGCTGTCGTACTAACTGTATATGTCCTCCGGGAGCAGCCCACAAATGTACAGAAAGACGCGATATTCCGGGTTCAACCGCATTTGTACCATCTGTTGTAGGACTTATAATTGCCAGTGAAGTTATTAAAGATATTACACATGATGCAATGGTTAAAACTCGTCATGAAAATGGTGTTGACATTGAAGGCTGATAGTGGTATTTTATATTCAACAACACATTTACACATCAAGTTAGTAGGTTAATGGGAACGCAAAAGCATATTTGCAAATGCATTCAATACAAGGAGGCTAAAATCCTCTCCTCGTCAAAGGACTCGGATTTTGCTTCGCAAAACAAGGAGGATTAGTATGAGTAAAGTAATTAACAGTGCATTGGAACTTATTGGAAACACACCTCTTCTTAACGCAAGCCGTTACGCTAAGAATGCAGGAATTGAAGGAGTTACACTTCTTACAAAGCTTGAGTATCTTAACCCGGCTGGTTCAGTTAAGGACAGGGTTGCCCTTGCTATGATTGAGGATGCTGAGAAGAAGGGTGAGCTTAAGCCAGGAGCAATGATTATAGAGCCAACATCAGGTAATACAGGTATTGGTCTTGCTGCAGTTGCAGTTGCTAAGGGATACAGAGCAGTTCTTACTCTTCCAGATACAATGTCAGTTGAGAGAAGAAATCTTCTTAAGGCTTATGGTGCAGAGATTGTTCTTACAGAAGGCGCTAAGGGTATGAAGGGTGCTATCGCTAAGGCTGAGGAATTAAAGGAGCAGAATCCTGGTTCAGTAATCTTAGGCCAGTTTGTAAATCCAGCTAACCCAGCAGTTCATAAGGCTACAACAGGTCCTGAAATCTGGGAGCAGACAGAAGGAAAGGTTGATATATTTGTTGCAGGTGTGGGTACAGGCGGAACTGTTACAGGTGTTGGTGAATACCTTAAGTCACAGAACCCGGATGTAAAGATTGTTGCTGTAGAGCCAGCTACAAGCCCGGTTCTTTCAAAGGGAGAGGCAGGACCACATAAGATTCAGGGTATTGGTGCAGGATTTGTTCCAGATACACTTAATACTAAGATATATGATGAAGTTATCGCAATCGAGAATGAAGATGCATTCGTAGAGGGTAGAAGTTTTGCAAAGAGCGAGGGTATACTTGTTGGTATCTCTTCAGGTGCAGCACTTAAGGCAGCACAGATACTTGCAGCCCGCCCAGAGAATGCAGGAAAGACAATTGTTGCACTTCTTCCAGATTCAGGTGACAGATATCTTTCAACAGCACTTTTTAATGAACAGTAATATATTAGAAAAAAGGCAGGGACTTGAAATTTAAGTCTCTGCTATTTTTATACCCTTTAGGGTGTAATATACAATTTTGTTGATGAAATATACCCTATCGGGTGCTTTTTGCTTAAAAAATATTGACATTATACCCGAAAAGGTGTAATAAAATGTATATACAGACAAGAAGAGGGAATAATAATGAACAAAATTGCTGAGTTTATAAAACAAAATAGAAAAGCAAATGGTCTTACTCAGGAAGAATTTGCGATTCGTTCAGGATTGGGATTAAGATTTGTCCGGGAATTGGAGCAGGGAAAAGAAACAGTAAGAATGGATAAAGTTAATGTTGCATTATCAATGTTTGGAATGGAAGCAGTACCAGGAAGAAAGGAAAAATAATGGAGATTTTAAGGACTGCCTATGTGTATGTTAGAAATGTATATGCAGGGGAATTATGTGAAACAGATGATGGATATTTGTTTAGTTATGACAGTGATTATATTGAATCTTATGGTGCTAGTGCGGTATCGCTTACAATGCCGCTTTACAAACAGACATATACTTCGAAAACATTATTTCCTTTTTTTGATGGACTTATTCCAGAGGGGTGGATGCTTCAGGTTGTGAGTAGAAATTGGAAAATAAATATACAGGATAGATTTGGTCTGCTTATTGTTTCTTGTAAGGATTGTATAGGAAATGTCAGCATAAAAGAGGTGAAGGAATGAATTGTTTATGTTGCGGAAAAACATTAAATAATGGCGGAATAGACGGCTGGCATAAAAAATGTATTAAAAAATTTTTTGGAACAAATGAGATTCCGGAAATCGATATAAATAAAAATTTAATAGAAAAAATAGCTTTAGAAGCTACAACTAAAGGATATACAGTTACTGGTGTTCAGAAAAAACTATCGTTACATTTGTTTTCTGAAAAGACGAAAGCAAGACTTACTATGGTCAATTATCCAACGGGATTCATTCTGAAACCGCAGGTTGATGAATTTGAGGCGTTACCTGAGGCAGAGCAGCTTGTTATGTGTATGGCAGATATTGTGGGAATAGTAACTGTGCCACATGCGTTAATTCACAACAATGGTAGTTATGCGTATATTACAAAGAGAATTGACCGTAAGATAAGTAAAGATAATGTTCAGTTGATAGCTATGGAAGATTTTTGTCAGTTGGATTTAAGACTTACGCAGGATAAATATAAAGGCTCATATGAGAGATGTGCTAAAATAGTAGACAAGTATTCAAGCAGACAAGGTCTGGATATGACGGAGTTATATCTTAGAATAGTTTTTTCATATGTAGTTGGTAATTCTGATATGCATTTGAAGAATTTTTCTCTTATAGAGACCGAAGAAGGAAGTGGAGAATATATTCTTTCTCCAGCATATGACCTGCTTCCGGTTAATCTGATAATGCCGGAAGATAAAGAACAATTTGCACTTACAATGAATGGAAAAAAGCAGAACATAAGAAGAAAAGATTTTCTGATATATGCTGAGAAATGTGGAATTTCCAAAGTATCGGCTGAAAAAATGATTGAAAGTATTGTTAAGAAGAAAGACAAATTTATTAATATGTGTATGGAGTCATTGTTGCCGGAACATTTAAAGAATGAATTTGTAGAGTTGTTGGAAAAAAGAATAAGTGTGTTAGAAAAATAATAGTCAGGGACTTAATGAAACTTAAGTCCCTGACTTTTTTCGTTAGATATTAAGTAAATCACTATATACTTTTAAAGCACCATCTGTATCATGAGCAAGTACCTTCTTGGCAAGTACTTTACCAAGCTGAACACCTTCCTGGTCGAAGCTGTTAATGTTCCATACGAATCCCTGGAACATAATCTTGTTCTCGAAGTGGGCAAGTAAAGCACCAAGTGTCTTAGGAGTAAGCTTGTCTCCGATAATAATGCTTGAAGGTCTTTCGCCCTTGAAGTTCTTGTTAAGGTTCTCATCTGACTTTCCGCATGCAAATGCGACAATTTGAGCAGCAACATTTGCACAAAGCTTCTGCTGGCTTGTGCTGTCCTGAATTGTAACATCTGTTTCTAACTGGTTGTTCTTAAATCCGATGAACTGTAATGGCACAATGTCAGTTCCCTGATGAAGAAGCTGATAGAATGAATGCTGTCCGTTAGTTCCCGGTTCACCAAAGATAACAGGTCCTGTAGGATAAGTAACAGGCTCACCAAATCTGTTTACTGACTTACCGTTAGATTCCATATCAAGCTGCTGAAGATGAGCAGGGAAACGGCTTAAAGCCTGTGAATATGGAAGAACGGCTGTACAAGGATAACCTAATACATTTCTTTCGTATACACCAATAAGGGCATCTAACATCTCAGGGTTCTTGCGCATATCAGGATTAGCTGATAACTTGTCCTCCTCTGCAGCACCATCAAGGAATTCTGCAAATACTTCAGGTCCGAAAGCAAGTGATAATACTGCACCGCCAACTGATGAAGTAGAAGAGAAACGACCTCCGATATAATCATCCATGAAAAATGCGTCTAAATAATCATCACTCTTGGCAAGTGGTGAAGTCTCGCTTGTTACGGCAATCATATGCTTAGAAGGATCAAGTCCTGCCTTCTTTAATGCGTCCTTAACAAATGATTCGTTAGTAAGAGTCTCAAGTGTTGTACCTGACTTGGAAACAAGTACGAATATAGAATGTGCAACATCAGTAGAAGCAAGCACTGCGGCTGCGTCATCAGGATCAACATTGCTTATGAACTTAGCTTCCATCTTAAATGCATTGTTCTTCTTAGCCCAGTTCTCAAGTGCTATGTACATTGCACGAGGACCGAGGTCGCTTCCACCGATACCAATCTGAACAACAGTTGTGAACTTCTCGCCGGCTGCATTGGTAATCTCACCGTTATGCACCTTGTTAGCAAATTCTGCAATTCTTTCCTGCTGTGTCTTGTAAAATGTTCTCTTATCAACGCCATCAGCTTCAACAGCGTCACCTAACTGTCCTCTTGTCATGTGATGGAGAACAAGTCTCTTCTCACCAGTGTTAACAACTTCTCCGTTATATAAAGCCTTAAACTTGTCTGCAAGCTGAGCCTCATCAGCAAGCTTTTCAAGTGCAGCAAGTACATTTTCATCAACCTGCTTAGATGCATAGTTATATGAAAGGCCGGCAGCCATAGGTATGCTGTAATTCTTAACGCGTTCTGCACCATTATCACCAGACATAACTTCTGTAAGACAGGCTGGCTTAACATCTGCTAACTCCTTGTAAGATGAAAGTGTGTCTAAATTGTTCCATGAAACCATAATCCATATCTCCTTCTCTACAAATATTTAATTACACAATAAATCATAACAAAATTATACTATTTAAGATTGTCGAATTCAAGGAAAAGGAGAAATTAAAAAGAGGAATAAGTCCAAAAACTTATTCCTCTTTGAATCCTTATATTATGCGATTCAATTGGTCTTACAATTAACCAAAGTATCTCTTAAGAAGTCCCTCGAATGCCTTACCATGTCTAGCCTCATCTCTAGCCATCTCATGAACTGTATCATGGATTGCGTCAAGGTTAGCAGCCTTAGCTCTCTTAGCAAGGTCAGTCTTACCTGCTGTTGCGCCGTTCTCAGCTTCAACTCTCATCTCAAGATTCTTCTTAGTGCTGTCTGTTACAACTTCGCCGAGAAGTTCAGCGAACTTAGCAGCATGCTCAGCTTCTTCCCAGGCAGCCTTCTCATAGTAAAGACCGATTTCTGGATAACCCTCTCTGTGAGCAACTCTTGCCATAGCAAGGTACATACCAACCTCTGAACATTCACCTTCAAAGTTAGCTCTAAGGTCAGCAACGATATCCTCGCTTACGCCCTTAGCTACGCCAACAACATGCTCAGCAGCCCATTCTCTCTCACCTGTCTGTGCAGCAAACTTGCTTGCTGGTGCCTTACATACTGGACAGACGAAATCTGCTGGAAGAGATTCTCCTTCATAAACATAACCACATACTGTACATACATACTTCATAATAATAATCTCCTTTCGTTTATAAACATAACAGGCATAAGCCTGAACTCTACTTATCGGAACTTCTGAAAATGTTTCATCAGTTCGTAACTAGAATATAACAGAAATAAATCAGCTTGTCAATAAAAATAGGAATGATTACTATTTTTTATTTTGCTGACTTGTAAAAACGTTAATTTTCCGAAGCACATTTTTCACACAATCCATAGAAGCAGACTGAACCAGCCTCGATTTTGCCCGGAAAATGTGATGAAACATTAGCTCCGAGGTTTTCAAGGATTTCATTGTCAGATGGATTGGTGATATCAATTAAACATTTACACCTTCTGCACTGAAAATGCAGATGCGGCTTCGTATTGGCATCGTAATGAACGAAACCGTCCTCACATGGAACAGTAACGGCTTCGCCATGCTCCACAAGAAAGGAAAGGTTTCTATAAACTGTTCCAAGACTTATGCTTGGAAAATCATTTTTGACAAATGTGTATACAACATCGGCAGTTGGGTGGTCTTTGCGTGACATAAGAAATGTTTTGATAGCGTCACGCTGACGGCTATGTTTAACAGCGCCCATAAAATCACCTCCGGATTATTATTTACTATTATCTTTAATTAAATTCATAATTTTGTCAATAGAATCCTGCTGCTCACTTTTTTCCATATTAATGATGTACTGGTGTCTGTCAGCATAAAGCTTGCGGACTGCGGCAAGTAAGGTATCCTTATTCATATCCTCCTCCGTAAGAACCATGGAATAACCATGCTCCTTGAAAGAATTGGCATTAAGAATCTGGTCGCCGCGGCTTGCATTAGCAGAAAGCGGAATCAGAAGATTAGGCTTCTTGAGAGCAAGCAGTTCGCATATGGCATTGGCACCCGCACGCGAGATAACAATAGAACTGATTGCGAAAAGGTCGCGCATCTGCTCGCTTATGTACTCGAACTGGACATAGCCGGGAGTTCCATTGAGAGAATCGTCCATCTTGCCTTTTCCACACAGGTGAACAACCTGAAAATCCTTAAGAAGTTCAGGTAAAATGCTTCTTACAGCCTCATTTACATGGACAGCGCCAGTACTTCCGCCGACAACAAGAATAATAGGTTTGTCAGTTGTGAAGTTGCAAAGGTCAAGTCCGGCTGCTTTATTGCCAAGCAAAAGCTCCTGTCTGATAGGAGAACCTGTAAGAACAGCTTTTCCTTCAGGAAGGTACTTGAGTGTTTCTGGGAAATTGCAGCATATTTTAGTTGCTTTTCTCATAGCAATCTTGTTGGCAAGGCCGGGTGTCATATCAGATTCGTGGATAATTACTGGAATATGACGGCTTCCGGCGGCAAGAACAACAGGTACAGACACGAAGCCTCCCTTAGAAAATACGATATCAGGTTTGATTTTTTTCATAAGTCTCTTAGCCTGAAAAAGTCCATGAAGCACACGGAATGGATCAGACAGATTCTTAAGACTTCTGTATCTTCTTAATTTGCCGGATGAAATACCATAATAAGGAATTCCAAGATCTTCAATAAGAGTTTTCTCAATACCGGTATAAGAGCCGATATAGAAAACTTCATAGCCGGCTTCCTTAAGGCTTGGAAGCAGGGCAATATTAGGTGTAACATGTCCGGCAGTACCACCACCGGTAAGTACTATTTTTTTCATAGGTCATTCTCCTGAAAATATAATAAAATGTCCGATTTGTTCAAATGTATCATTACATTTTATGGGCAAATCTTTCCTTAAAGCTGCAATGCATACAGAGCGGTTCGACCGCAGTCTTTTTCTTGAATCCTTCCATAAATGCAACGCTTCGTGGGCGTGAAAGGATTTCCTCAAGTGTTGAATCAAGAATATTGCCAAGAGCCATCACTCCATTACCGTCAAGACAGCACGGAACGACAGTGCCGTCACACAGAATAGCCATATGCTGGCGGAGTCCCTGACAGAATCCGCGCTCATTGCAATAAGTGCTGTTCACATCAGGCCATTCAAACGGAGACTGAACATTTATATAAAGATGTCTCTTGATTGTGCAGTTCTTCTCACCAAACAGAAATGGCTCTTTCTTAGTATTCCAGAGTCTTAGTGAAATCTCAGTGTCAGTCTTATCAAGAAGCGTTTCGCAGGATTCAAAAAGATTATGAATGTAAGAATCCATGTCAATGCAGTCGTTATCGTCAGCACTGTGAAGCGACACATTAATCTGATGCACAGGATACTCCAGTAAAACAGGAAGCTTCTCTTTAATAAGAGTGGCATTGGTAGTAAGATTTACTGTCATATCAGCGTCCTGACATATCTTAAGAATTTCACCAAGCTGTGGATGCAGAAGCGGCTCACCTTTAACATGAAGATAAATGTAATTAGTATAATGTCCGATTCTTTCAATCACTGTGCGGAATTCGTCCACACTCATAAAATGTGGTTTTCTCAGAGTTTCCTGACAGAAAGAACAGTGCAGGTTGCAGCTGCTTGTTATCTCGACATAAACTCTTTTAAATCGCGCGACACTATTCATTATCTTTCTTATATTCCTTTAAGGCTTTAGCAAGCTGGTCAGGACATGATGTGTCCTTATAGCCACATTTGATACCGTCCATTCTTTTGATAGCTTCGTCAATGTCCATGCCCTCGATAAGAGCAGCAACGCCCTGAGTATTGCCAGCACATCCGCCAGTGAAATGCACATTAACAACCTTTCCATCAACAACATCAAAATCTATTGCACGTGAACATACGCCTGAAGTCTTAAATTTCATAAAAATCTCCTTACTTATCTTTCTTACATTATTAGTTATTCGGTATATGTATTGTTGTGAGAAATTGACAGATTAGCGCAGAGTGCTTTGGAGTCGCCGGCACTAAGCGTGCTATGCGATAATCTGTCAATTTCTCACAATGTTAGTACACATACCTAATAACAGTATAACACTTTTACATGATATGAAAAAGCATAAGTTGTTTTATTGCAAATGTTCAATTATAATGTATGCAGTTTGAAATGGATATATAAGGAGGATTTATGATAGGCATTATTGGCGCAATGGACGAAGAAGTAGAACAGCTTGTTGAGGTAATGGAGATTACCCGCGAGGAAACTAAGGCATGCATGACATTTAAAGCAGGAAAGCTTGCCGGGAAAGATGTTGTTATTGTAAGAAGCGGAATTGGTAAGGTTAATGCTGCGGCATGCACACAGATTCTTGTCGATGACTTCAAAGCAGACTACATTATTAATACAGGAATCGCTGGTTCACTTAAGGCAGAGATTGATATTGCAGATGTTGTTATTTCATCAGATGTTCTTCATCATGACATGGATGCGACAGGATTTGGATATCCTTTAGGACAGATTCCAAGAATGGATACACTTTCATTTGCAGCAGACGAAAGACTTATTAAACTTGCTGGCGAGGCTTGTAAAAATGCAGTTCCGGAAATCGGAGTTCATGTCGGCAGAGTTGTAAGCGGCGACCAGTTCATATCAGACAAGGCTGTTAAGGAGAGAATCAGCAGCAATTTCGATGGCTTCTGTACAGAGATGGAGGGAGCAGCGATAGCACAGGTTTCTTACCTTAATAAAGTTCCATTTGTAATATTAAGAACCATATCAGATAAGGCTGATGACAGTGCAACAATGGATTACCCGGCATTTGAAAAGCTCGCAATTGCTAACAATGTCAAGGTTATGAAGGAACTTGTTGCAAATATTTAATCAGACGGTGGTTCGACAATATCTGCTTTAATTAAGATGTATAATGCGGTAGTATTCAATGTCATTTGGGAGGTTTGTATGCAGACTGTATTAATAGCAATCAGAAATTATGCAGATGATGACAGCGGAAATGTCGATATACATAGCAGGCTGACTGTAAAACCATTTAAGAAAATGAAAAGTGCAGGACGACTTTTTTTACTAAAAAATGTAGACAGGGAACTTGTGAAACTAAATAAACAGTACAGGGAAATTATTAAAAATGTACGATAATTATGCAAAAATGTGCAGAAACGGAGGATTATTATGAAGATACTTATGTTGGAAACTATGACATACGGGGATGATATTTCGCTTGAGCAGTTTAACAGGCTTGGCGAGGTTGTGACATACAGCTTAAGTTCTTATGAGGAAGCTGTTGCAAGAATGAAAGAGCATAATCCTGATGTCGTTATTATTAATAAAACTAACATGAACGCAGAGTGTATGGCAGCCGCGCCTAATCTTAAGATGGTGGCAGAGGCAGCTACAGGCTATAACAATATTGATACAGAATATGCCAAAGCGCATGGAATAAGGGTTGCCAATGTTGCTGGATATTCAACACAGTCAGTTATACAGCACACATTTGCACTTGCATTTTATCTTATCGAGAAGATGAGATATTATGATGACTTCGTAAAGAGCGGTGAGTATGCCGAGTGGCCTTGCTTCTCACATTTTACAAATGTGTTTCATGAACTGGCAGGAAAGACATGGGGAATTGTCGGACTTGGCAATATAGGAAGAGGCGTTGCTAAGATTGCGGCAGACTTTGGCTGTAATGTAATATACTATTCAGCAAGCGGTCACAGCTATGATGTGCCATACGAAAGATATGAGCTTGATGAATTTTTGAAGAAATCGGACATCGTGTCAATTCATGCACCGCTTAACAAATATACAGAAAATCTGTTTAATTATGAGACATTTAAGAAGATGAAGAGCAGCGCAGTTCTTCTGAATCTTGGACGTGGCCCGATTGTTAATGACGCAGACCTTGTAAAAGCGCTTAACGAAGGCGTGATTGCGGCAGCAGGACTTGATGTAATAACTACTGAGCCAGTTGCTAAGGACAATCCTCTTCTTACAATTAAGGACAGCAACAAGCTTATCATTACTCCTCATGTTGCATGGGCAACCTACGAGGCGAGAACACGCCTGATGGACGAGATATATCTTAATATCAGGGCATATATGGACGGGGAAGAGCGAAATGTTATTGGATAATATATATTTTTATAATGAATATGTGGACTGTGCGGATTCTGGTTATTGCCAGAGTCCGTTTTTTAAAATAAAGAGGTTGACGTTTGTAAAACAAAGTGATATCTTTAGGTTGACAGATGTAGAACGACAGGAGAGGCAGAGATGACTTTAAATAACAGTGAATGGACAATTATGGAGAAGCTATGGGAACAGCCATATACTATGATGCAGTTGTATCATATACTTGAAGAGGAGACTGGCTGGAGCAAAAGTACGGTTGTTACAATGCTTGGAAGAATGGTAGACAAAGGACTGGCTGCCTACCATGAAGGCGGCAGGGCAAGGGAATATTATCCGTTAGTAAGGAAAGAGGATGTGGCATTGTCAGAGACAAAGAGTCTGATTGACAGAGTGTTTAAGGGCTCGGTTAACATGATGATGAGTGCGCTTGTCAGGTCTGATGAACTTAGCAAAGATGAAATTAGTGAGTTGCAGGCTATATTGAAGAAGGCAGGTGAGAAAGCTGATTAATGTGATTATTACATCAAGTATAATGATTGTTGTTATAATACTTTTGCGAAAACTTTTTGAAAGCAGAGTGAAAAGTGGAGCAATCTGTGTACTGTGGGCGTTAGTTGCTATTCGGCTTCTTATACCAGTGCAGTTATTTGGAAATGTTGTAAATGTAACTGATTATCTGACTGAAAATGTAATGAATCTTCAAGGCAGAGACATAACAACCGAAGTACAGGAAAAATCGGACAGTGTATCGGATTCACAGATTGGTGATGATTCGCAGGCAGGAAGCGGTGCACAGTCGGACAGTAATCTGCAGGCAGCAAATAATGCACAGGCGGATGGTAATATACAGATAGGAAGCAGCGTGATGTCAGATGGCAATGCACAGTCAGCAAGTCATGAGCAGTCAGATAAGAATATGCAACTTGTAAATTATATCCGAATTATATGGCTGACTGGTATGGTAGTTATGTTTGCTGTTGTAATTGTGAGCAATCTCATATTTACAGGCAGACTTATGTCAACAAGAAAGTTAGCAGGCAAAAGAGGTAGAATTAACATTTATAATACTGATGCTGTGAATTCAGCATGCCTGTATGGTGTAGTTCATCCGGCTGTTTATGTTAATGATAATGCAGGGTATAATGAATTTATTATAAGCCATGAGCTGACTCACTACAGACACAGAGACAACTGGTGGGCGTTAGTGAGAATGTTGTGTGTATGTATATACTGGTTTAATCCGCTTGTGTGGGTGGCAGCACATTTTCACAAAGAGGACTGTGAGTTGTTCTGTGATGAAGCGGTTATAAGAAATCGCAGTGCGAGCGAGAGACAGAAATATGGTGAGGTGCTGTTAAATGCTGCCGCCAGACATTCCGGCAGATTATCGGATATATATCTTTTATCAGGAGCGTCCTCTGGTTATCGCGAACTTAAGAAGCGGATTGAAAGAATTGCTGGCAGCAGGAAAACATACAAAAGTGCAGCATTTGTACTGGTGATAATTGTTGTGGCTGTTACTGTTCTGGCATTTGGAGGCGGAAGCGTTAAAGGCAGTAGTAAATTGCCGGAAAGCGGAATTGAGACTGATACTCAAAAGGACAATAATAAAATGCAGAATTACCTCGTCACGGAATACAAATATGACCTGACACATGACGGTGTTGATGATGTTGTATCGATGGAGGTATACGGATATGCTGCTGATATCAACAATGTCGATGAGGCACTTAAGGATACAAGAAAATATGTTACAGTGACGGTGAAAGATGGTGTTACGGGGCAGAACCTGTATACAAAAGAAGTTGGAAACAGCCACTCACAAAATGGATTTGTTTCGATAGTTTCAGAAAATGGGCAGTATTATATCATGGACGGAATAAAAGGTGTATGGCAGGGTGATGGTATTGAGAGGTTCACGGTGTATGATTTCTCTACAGGCACGAAAAATGTTGTAGGTGAGTGCAAGGTTGATTATTATGCTTCTGAAGAGTCAGCGGAAAGGGCAGCAAACCGCGGTCAGTTGCTTGTTTCACAGCAGGAAGCTGATGAGATGTACAATAGCAGAATTGCAAGGTGGAATGATGGAGCGGTTGTGCTGATTGAATGTTTGATTTATTAGCGGGGACATAAAAATGCGGATTCCGGTTGGAGTCCGCATTTTCACTATAATTAGATGTTAAAAAGAAGAACGCTTTTTTAAAACGCAATATATCAAATAAGATTGATATTCTTCGCACTAAAATTGATATATTGCGTATGAAAGTTGATATTATTCGTATAAAATGCTATAATTTGCGTAAGATATATTGTTGACGGTGGGAGTGACAGAGGAGGTTCAGATGAAAAGTTGTAAAGAAAAAGCTGCAGAATGGGGAATTTCTTCAAGAGCTGTGAATGATATGTGCAAAAAAGGAAAAGTAGCTGGGGCTGTTAAGGAGAATGGAACATGGAGAATTCCTGATGATGCAGCAAAACCTGCTGATAAAAGGGTTTCAACGGGAAAGTATGTAAAGAAATCCGGGGGAAAGGGCTTGAAGGCACTTCCTATTGGGATATCAGATTATGTGCGTGCACAGTCAGAATATTATTATGTAGATAAGACATTATTAATCAAGGAATTTCTTGACCAGAAGCCATTGGTATCATTGTTTACGAGACCTAGAAGATTTGGAAAGACCCTGAATATGGATATGTTAAGGGTTTTCTTTGAGATATCTGATGAGGATACAAGCAAATATTTTAAAAATCAGGCAATCTGGCAGTGTGGAGAAGAATACCGTTCGCATCAGGGTAAGTACCCGGTGATTTTTCTCACATTTAAAGATGTTAAATTTGATACATGGAAGGCAACTATTGATAAGATTCGTGGACTTTTGCAGGAGGAATTTGGAAGACATCAGGAATTGCTTAACAGTGATAAGCTGTCAGAATATGAAAAGGAATATTTTTTAAAGCTTCTTAATGGCACAGCCAATGAAGTTGAGCTTACTTCTGCACTTGAGCGTTTGTCAAAAATGCTGGCTGTTCATTATGGCAAAGCACCGATTATTATAATTGATGAATACGATACGCCTATACAGGAAGGATATTCAAAAGAATTTTATGATGAGATTATAGGATTTATGAGAAATTTCTTTTCTGGAGCATTTAAAGATAACAGGAATCTTTCATATGGATTTCTTACAGGAATTCTTCGTATTGCACAGGAAAGTATATTTAGTGGACTTAATAATCTGACAGTTAATTCAGTTATGGATGAAGAGTATGACAGCTTCTTTGGATTTACAGGTGATGAAGTAAAGGCAATGCTTGAATATTATGGCATGTCAGATAAGGAAGATGAACTGAAGGAATGGTATGATGGATATTTATTTGGTAACGAGGAAATATACAATCCGTGGTCGGTTATCAATTATATTTCTAAAGGCGGTATTCCACAGGCATATTGGGTTAATACAGGAAAAAATGAGATTCTTGAAGATGTACTTGGAATTGCTACTGATGACATAACGGAGAGACTTTATGCACTTTTACAGGGAGAGCCTGTTATTGCCAGAATTGATCAGAATGTTGTATACAGGTCGATTGCAGAAGATCCGGCTAATATATATAGTCTGTTGTTAGTGGCAGGATATTTGAAAACACCGAGAAAAGATTTGCAGGCAGATGGTTCATATCTGTGCGAAGTTTCCATTCCTAACAGGGAAATTGCAGCGGTTTACAAAAATGAAATCTTATCACATTTGCTGCAGATAGGTGCTATCACAAGGACTACTGCTAACAAGATTGCAGAGAGTCTTTATGCAAATGATTATAAAAAATTGCAGGCTGCAATATCCGAATACATGGATAAATCCATAAGTTTTTATGATGGAGGAGCAGAGGGCTTTTATCATGGTTTAATGCTTGGTCTGATTGCATTGATGGATAACCAGTATAAGATTAAATCCAATAGGGAATCAGGCGATGGAAGATATGATATCAGCCTTATTCCAAGAGAAAACAGGTATCCAGGAATTATATTGGAATTAAAATGGAAGAATGGATTGAGTGCAGATTCACTTGATACATTTGCAGACGAGGCACTGACTCAGATTGATAATATGAGATATGATTCTGAGATGAAGCAGGAAGGAATTAATGATATCCTGAAATTTGGAATTGCATTTTCAGGAAAGAAGGTCAGAGTTAAGACCAAATAGAGCGGGAGGGCAGTTATAAGCCCTCCTGTTCTAATCTTCCTCAATAACCTCAATTTCCATATAAGCAAATTCGATATCTTCAACAAAGTTATCTTTAGTGAAGCGTACTTTCGAGTGGCGCTGGAATTCTGAAACATTGGAATCGAGCCAGATTGGCTCGGCAAGGTCGAATTCATAGCATGCGTCATGAATAGCAGCGAATATTTTGCGGGTTCTGTTTAAATCAGAATCCGCATTTTTAATTACAGTGTCTTTGATAAGATGCCCTCTGTCGTCAAAGAGCTTACACCACATTCTAAACATATCAGAAATCCTCACTATCTATCAGTATTGTGAATGGTCCGTCGTTTTCAAGGCTGACCTTCATATCAGCACCGAATCTGCCGGTTTCAACTTTAGGAACACGTTCACGGCACATTGCGACGAATTTTTCATAGAGGGCGTTAGCCATATCAGGCGCGCCGGCATTGGTAAAGCTTGGACGGTTGCCTTTGCGGCAGTCCGCATAAAGTGTAAACTGGCTTACAATAAGCAGCTCGCCACCGACATCTGCCAGTGACAGATTGGTTTTTCCATTCTCGTCTTCAAAAATACGCATTTTGCATATCTTGTCTACATATTTTGGAAGCATTTCTTCTGTATCGTCCTGACCAGCCCCGAAAAGAATCAGAAGCCCATGTCCGATATTTCCAACAACTTCGCCATCTATCTTAACATTTGCATGATTAACACGCTGTATTACGAATCTCATATTAAACTCCATTCCTGCGCTGTTTTTAAGCGCCTTATGTGAATAATTGAATATTATACGCTTAGTGGAAATGTGTCAACTTGTTAAGGAACATTATTATTATATGAGTTTTATCTTCTGTCTGCCGATTTAGCCGCCGTTTCCTATAAAATTTAAAAATAAGTTAACTTTATAGGTGGAATTTGAGAAAAATAGGTGTATTTTAAAAAAATCATTGTGAAAATGCAGAAAAAGACCTATAAGATGACTTCAAAAACAGAATTTATAGGAACATTTTGCTGTGTAGACAGCTTAAATGATAGAAAATGGCTGAAATGTTCCTATAAGAAAATAAAAAATGCGACTACTGATAGGTATCATGTTGCAATCAATAATTGACAGGTGATACAATCTAAGCAACAGCAACAGCAACAGCAACAGCAACAGCAACAGCAACAGCAACAGCAACAGCAATAAGGTAGGAGGCATGAGTATGTTAAAGAATATTCTGGTAGGTCAGTCAGGCGGACCGACAGCGGTTATTAATTCATCATTATATGGAGTGATTGAGGAAGGACTTAGAAATAAGGAAAAGATTGGCACTGTGTATGGCATGGTGCATGGAATTGAGGGATTTCTGGCAGGCAATTTCATTAATCTTTCTGAAGTGGCAGATAATGAGCCAATTGATAGATTAAAGATAACACCGGCTTCTTTTCTTGGAAGTTGCAGGTATATGCTTCCAGAAGATTTAGGGGATAAGGTGTATGATAAATTGTTTGATACATTTGCACAGATGAACATTGGATATGTGTTCTATATTGGTGGCAATGATTCAATGGATACAGTGTCAAAATTATCAAGAGTGGCATTATTGAAGAAATCGGACATTAGATTTATAGGTGTACCTAAGACAATTGATAATGATCTTGTAATGACAGATCATACTCCAGGGTATGGTTCAACTGCAAAATATGTTGCTTCAACATTAAAAGAAATTATACTTGACGCAACATGTTATGCACATCCGTCTGTGACAATTGTTGAACTTATGGGAAGGCATGCAGGCTGGGTTACAGCGGCCTCAGTACTTGCTAGAACAGAGTATAGCAGAAATCCTTATCTTATATATATGCCAGAGCATGCATTTGATATGGAAGAATTCAAGAAGTCACTTAAGGCGGCACTTGAACAGGAAACTGCAGTTGTTGTGTGCGTATCGGAAGGAATTGCGGACAAAGACGGCAGATTCATATGTGAATATGCAGATGCGGCATCGGTTGATGGCTTTGGACATAAGATGCTTACAGGCTGTGGAAAGTATCTTGAAAATTATGTTAAAGCAGAATTTGGAATCAAATGCAGAAGTATTGAGCTTAATCTTCCACAGAGATGCTCATCACTTCTTGCTTCAGCAACAGATATTGATGAAGCCGAAAAAGCAGGAAAGGCAGCGGTTGTAGCAGCTCTTGACGGTGAAACTGGAAAAATGATTACGTTTGTAAGAGATGATACTAACGGATATGAGATTAATTACGGACTTGCAGATGTGAACGATATATGCAATAAGGAAAAGAAGTTCCCAGCAGAGTGGATAACCGCAGAGGGAACAGATATTTCTGATGAGTATATTAAGTATGTAAGGCCACTTATTCAGGGAACTAATATTGCTGAATACTCAGATGGTGTTCCGGTTCATCTGAAGCCTGCTTATTACAGATAAGATTAAATATTAAATAAAAATAAAAATGACAGCATGCTATTGACAGCGTGCTGTCATTTTTGTAATATAGCAAAGCGACTTAAGATTTTTATTAAAAGAATGGCAGGTTCGTATGTCGTTTTGTTACGAAGGGAGCAGATATGCAGCGAGAGTCACTCCATTGTGGAGAACTTATAAAGCGTCTTAATGATATTCTTGGAAGATGTGCCAATGAGGAGTTAAGAGCAGATGACATGACATCTTCACAGGTTAAGATGCTTATGATAATTAATGAAACTAAAGATGAATGTATTACGCTTAAGGAGCTAGAGAAGCACTTTGGCGTAGCCCAGGCGACAATAGCGGGAACAGCAGCAAGGCTTGAAAAGAAGGGGATGATAGAAAGCTTCTATGACCCTTCAGATAAGAGAGTCAAGCATGTGAGAATAACAGACAAGGGCAGAGCCATGTGCGTTCATGCAGGCAAGGCAATGCATGACAAAGAAAAATGGTTTCTTTCAGCGCTTTCTGCTGATGAAAAAGAAGAATTACACCGTCTGTTACAAAAAGTATACGATGATGTGAATAACTGTGAAAGGAAGTGTAAGAAATGTTAAAAACTTTATCGGCATATATTGGTGAGTATAAAAGAGTCTCGATAAAGACGCCAATATATATAATTGTTGAAGTTCTTATGGAGATACTTATTCCGTTTGTTACGGCAAGTATTATCGATAAGGGTATTCAGGCGGGAGACATGAGCAAGGTGTTAATGTATGGCGGACTTATGCTTGTGCTTGCATTTATAAGTCTGTTTGCTGGAATTCAGGCAGGAAAATATGCGGCTTTGGCCTCTACCGGATTTGCATGTAACTTAAGAGAGGGAATCTATTCGAATATCCAGAACTTCGCATTTTCTAATATAGACAAATACAGCACAGCAGGTCTTATTACCCGTATGACTACTGATGTTACAAATGTGCAGAATGCATATCAGATGATTTTAAGAATTGCAGTAAGAGCACCACTTATGATGATATGTAGTATGGTTATGTGTTTTGTTATCAATCCTACATTAAGTCTTATATTCTTAGGTGCGCTTATTTTTCTTGGGTTTGTACTTTTCTTTATTATATATAAGGTGACTCCAATATTCACAGAAGGTTTTGCCAAATATGATGATTTAAATGCAAGTGTCCAGGAGAATATCACAGGAATCAGAGTTGTCAAAGCATTTGTAAGAGAAGACCATGAGAATAAGAAATTCAGTAAGGCTGCCGAGAATCTTTATAAGATATTTGTTAAGGCAGAATCATGGCTTGCTTTCAACAATCCTATTATGATGTTTGTTATATATGGAAGTATTATTGCGCTTTCGTGGTTTGCGGCACATTTTATTACAGATGGAACTATGACAACGGGTAATCTGACATCAATGTTCAGCTATGTAATGAGCATGATGATGGCACTTATGATGCTTTCTATGATATTTGTTATGGTATCAATGAGTGCAGCGAGTGCAAGACGAATTGCTGAGGTTCTTAACGAGAAGGCAGATATAACTAATCCTGAGAATCCGGTGATGGAAGTACCTGATGGAAGAATTGATTTCAACCATGTGAACTTCACATACAAGAAGGACAGCGACAAGGATGCCCTTGAAGATATAGATATCCATATAAATGCGGGTGAGACAATCGGTATTATCGGCGGAACTGGTTGTGGTAAATCAAGCTTCGTTAATCTGATAAGCCGTCTGTATGATGTTAAGGACGGTTCCGTATGTGTAGGCGGAATTGATGTAAGAGACTATGACCTTGAAACCCTTCGTAATGAGGTTTCAGTTGTTCTTCAGAAAAATGTGCTTTTCTCAGGAACTATTCTTGATAATTTGAGATGGGGCGATGAAAATGCGTGTGAGGAGGATTGCATAGAAGCCTGCCGTCAGGCCTGTGCAGATGAATTCATTGAGAGAATGCCTGACAAATACAATACATGGATTGAGCAGGGGGGAAGCAATGTTTCCGGTGGACAGAGACAGAGACTCTGTATTGCAAGAGCACTGCTTAAGCATCCTAAGGTTCTTATTCTTGATGATTCAACAAGTGCTGTTGATACAGCCACAGACGCTAAGATTAAGAAAGCATTTGCAACAAAGATACCAGGAACTACCAAGATTATCGTATCACAGAGAATTTCAAGTATTCAGGACGCAGACAGAATATTGGTGCTTGAGAATGGCTGTGTGAGTGGTTTTGATACTCATGAAAATCTTGTTGAGAACAATAAGGTTTACCGCGAAATCTACGAGGTCCAGACACAGGGCGGCGGTGATTTTGACGAGGCAGGAGAATAGGAGGCAGCATATGGATAAGAATATTGATATGAAGAATAAGAAGAATAAAGAAAATCCACTTCATCTTATGAAGAGGCTGCTTGGATATATTTTAAAGAATTACAAGTTTTCGTGTATAGCAGTGCTTGTGTGTATTCTTGTTTCAGCGCTTACAACACTGATAGCAACGCTGTTTATCCAGAAGCTTATTGACAGTTATATTATTCCGCTGACACAGTCAGCAGTACATGATTATGCACCGCTTGCAGGCGCACTTATCAAGCTCGCTGCAGTTCTTATGGTCGGTGTATTATGTTCATATTGCTACAACAGAATTATGGTAAATGTTGGTCAGGGAACTTTAAAGAAGTTGAGATTAGAGCTGTTTACTAATATGGAGTCACTTCCTATTAAGTATTTTGATACTCATGCACACGGCGATATCATGTCAGTATATACTAACGATATTGACACATTAAGACAGCTTATAAGTCAGAGTATACCTCAGGTTATCAATTCATGCATTACACTTGTATCTACATTTGTAAGTATGATTGTGCTTGATATTCCGCTTACAATCGTATCGGTTGTGATGGTTGTTATTATGCTTTATGTAACTTCTAAGCTGAGTGCACTTTCCGGAAAATATTTCGTTGAGCAGCAGAAGGATATCGGTAAGGTTAATGCTTATATCGAGGAAATGATGGAAGGACAGAAGGTTGTCAAGGTGTTCTGCCACGAGGATAAGAGTATTGAGCAGTTTAAGGAGATTAACAACAGGCTTCGTGAGAGTGCCAATAACGCTAACAAGGTTGCTAATATCACAATGCCTGTTAATGGTAATATAGGTAATATCAGCTATGTATTATGTGCAATAGTTGGTGGTATTCTTGCTCTGAGTGATTTTTCAGGACTTACAATTGGTACACTTGTTGCTTTCTTAAGTCTTAACAAGAGCTTTACACAGCCTGTAACACAGATAAGCCAGCAGGTGAGCAGTATCGTTATGGCGATGGCTGGTGCCGGAAGAGTATTTGAGTTATGTGACGAGAAGCCGGAGGTTGACGAAGGTTTCGTTGAGCTTGTAAATGTAAGATACAACAAGAACAATGAGCTTATTGAGACTAAAGAAAATACTGAGATGTGGGCATGGAAGAAGCCGGCAAAGGACGGCAGTAGTGCAGAGTACACAAGACTTGCTGGTGATGTAACATTTGACAGAGTTGACTTTGGCTATAATCCGGACAAAATGGTACTTCACGATATTAAAATGTATGCTACACCGGGACAGAAGATTGCATTTGTCGGAAGTACCGGAGCAGGAAAAACTACAATTACTAATCTTATCAACAGGTTCTATGATATTCAGGATGGTAAGATCAGATATGATGGAATTAACATCAACAATATTAAGAAAAATGATTTAAGACGAAGCCTTGGTATCGTTCTTCAGGATACTAACCTATTTACGGGTACAATCATGGATAATATCAGATACGGAAGACTTGAGGCGAGTGATGAGGAATGCATCGCAGCAGCAAGACTTGCCAATGCTGACGGATTCATCAAGAGACTTCCTGATGGCTATAACACTGTGCTTCATGGCGGAGGTGCTAATTTAAGCCAGGGACAGAGACAGCTTCTTGCAATTGCAAGAGCAGCGGTAGCAGACCCACCTGTACTTATTCTTGATGAAGCTACTTCATCTATTGATACAAGAACAGAGCGACTTGTCCAGAAGGGTATGGATGCGCTTATGTCAGGAAGAACATCATTTGTTATTGCACACAGACTTTCTACAGTCCGCAATGCAGACTGTATTATGGTTATGGAACAGGGAAGAATTATCGAGCGTGGAACACACGACCAGCTCATGGAAGAGAAGGGCAGATATTATCAGTTGTATACTGGTAAGAGCATATCAGCGTAGAGACAGAAACAAAAAAGCAGGTGAGGAAATTCCCTACCTGCTTTTTGTTATGTAATAATATTATTATGAATTAATATTAAGATGTCTTGGAAGACCGTCTACCATGATTGGTGAAAGCTCAGCCTGGATAAGTGGTCTGATGTAGTGGATGAGGTCGTCTGTTACGAAGTCATCATCTGTAATCCACTCAAGAGGAACTTTCTTCTCGATGTTAGCAATCTGGTGAACATCGTTAGTCTCTGTGATGCACATATATGGGTCATCAGAAACTCTCTTAAGAACGACAACCTTACCTGTCTCGCCTTCAAATGCAGCCTTAACAGCAGCACCACCAACGTTGTATGCTTCTGTGATATCTGTACGGCTTGTCATATGAGCTGCACAACGCTGAAGTGTTGAAAGCTCGATAGCACGAGTCTTGATGCCAAGTTCAGCACCAATTTTGTTAGCAAGGAATTTAGCTGAACCAGCAAGCTGCTTGTGGCCAAATGCATCTACGAACTCTACATGCTCTGAAAGCTCGAATACATATCTTCCGTCAGCAACCTTAATACCTTCTGAAACAGCGATAACCATTGAACGGCCCTTAGCTGCAATTTCTTTAACTCTTGCCATGAAATGGTCGATATCAAATACTTTCTCTGGAAGGTAGATAAGGTCTACACCTTCGCAGTCATCACTCTTTGCAAGAGCAGCAGCGGCTGTAAGCCATCCAGCGTTACGTCCCATAATCTCTACAATAGTAACTGTAGGATAATCATATACAAGACCATCTCTGATGATTTCCTTCATAGTAGCTGCGATAAACTTGGCAGCAGAACCAAATCCTGGTGTGTGGTCTGTAACAGCTAAGTCATTATCAATAGTCTTAGGTACACCCATGAATTTAATATCGCTTCCGGTAACGATTGCGTAATCAGATAACTTCTTGATAGTATCCATTGAGTCGTTACCACCAATATAGAAGAAATATTTGATATCAAGATCATCAAGAATCTTGAAAATCTTATCAAATGTTTCTCTGTCTTCGCTTATCTCAGGGAGCTTGTACCTGCATGAACCAAGATAAGATGAAGGTGTTCTCTTTAATAAATCGATATCCATTGTAGAGTTAATCTTCTCTGAAAGGTCAACATACTGACCATCAAGAAGTCCCTTAATACCGTGGAGCATACCATAAACTTTCTTAGCTCCTCTGTCTATGGCTGTCTTATATACCCCAGCAAGACTTGAGTTGATAACAGAAGTAGGTCCTCCTGACTGTCCAACTATAACATTACCATCCATATTATATTCTCCTCCGAATCATATTTCTGCATAAAAATGCAAGTGATTATGTGCATAGTTTAGCACAATTTCTATAATCATACAACTTAAATGTTGAATATATTAATAATTATATTTATGCAAATGTACAGGCATTTATGATATAATTCTTTCCGGGTATTTTTAATTTCGTATACACAAGTTTGCGTGCCTGTGTGGGCAGGCAGGAATGGAGAAATATATGTCAGTTAAGATTAATTCTTACAAAGGAAGAAGCATTAGACCGGTATACAAGGTGAGAATTAAGAAGGATGAATATTCTAATGCGATAGACAGGATATGTAATAGATATAAGTTAGGACACATTAAGCAGAATGAGTCTGGCAGGGAATATAAGAACAGGATGAATAAGATGTTTTCAGATGATGTGATACAGAGTATGAAGAAATATTCGCATCATGGACGTACAAGCCTTTTCGGGCACAGCGTACATGTTTCTTATTATAATTATCTTGTGTGCAAGAAATTACATCTTGATGAGAAGGCAGGAGCTAAGGCAGGACTTTTACATGACCTGTTTCTGTACGACTGGCACAAGTATTCGCCTGGGAAGGGTGAGAGACTTCATGGTTTTGAGCATCCTACAAAGGCACTTAAGAATGCAGGAAAGTATTTTGATATAACAGAAAAAGAGGGAGACATGATTGCAAAGCATATGTTTCCATTGACAGTTACACCACCAAAATATAAAGAAACATTTGTTATTGTACTTGTAGATAAATTCTGCAGCTTTAATGAGGTGCTGGATGATTTCATACACAGGAAGTTCTGTGGAGCAAAGGATACAAGAATTAAATGGTTTGGTGCAGGTAAGGGAGAGAAACGATGAAATATTTAAGTGAAGAGCAGAATAAATGTTTTGTGGGAACGGGAGAACTTAATAAAGCTGGTGATAGTCTGGCTGTTTTCCTTGACAAATACGACCCTGATAAATATCAGAATCCATGCAACACTGTGGATACGCTTGTATTTACAAAGGAAGATTCACAGGTTAAGAGGATTCTTCTTATAAAAAGAGGAAATCATCCATGTATTGGATTGTGGGCGTGTCCGGGAGGCTTTGTTGAGTTTAAAGAGAATCTTTATGATGCGGCTTTAAGAGAACTTCAGGAGGAAACTGGTCTGCATGATATTGAAGCAGAACAGCTTAAATCATATGGCGATTATGACCGTGACCCAAGAACAAGGATTATTACAACAGCATTTGTTGCATTGATAGATGAAGGCAGCCAGAAGGCTCAGGCTGGTGATGATGCAAGAGAGGCCGGATGGTTTGATATATCAGATGAACTGGTTAATAAGACAGAGGATAAGTCACTTGTTAAGGAAGAATGGCTGTGCAGGCTGTCCAATGCAGATAAGAATATTAATATCTGTGCAAGAGTGGAAGTTACCTATAGAAAAGGTATCCTTAAGGACCGCACATATAAGGTTGTTAACGGCGATGGGCTGGCAGCAGATCATGCGGCTATTATACTGGAAGGATACCATCATGTTAAGGAGGCACTTAACGCATGAGTGAGAAGATAAAGAAGAACGAGAAAGCTAAGAAGCAGACATGGAGGGCTGGCAATATGCTCTATCCTGTGCCTGCTGTTATGGTAAGCTGCGCAAGAAAAGGGGAGAAGCCTAATATTATCACGGTTGCATGGGCAGGAACTGTATGCTCTGATCCGGCGATGGTTTCAATATCAGTAAGAAAAGAACGCTACAGCCATGACATTATTAAGGAAACAGGGGAATTCGTTATTAATCTTACAACAAGAAAGCTTACAAGAGCCACTGATTATTGTGGAGTAAAATCGGGCAGGGACGTTGACAAATTTGCAGATATGCATCTTACAGCAGCGCCGTCAGTTAAGATTGAAGCTCCGGCAATTGCAGAAAGCCCTGTCAATATCGAATGCAAGGTAAAGCAGGTGTTAGAGCTTGGAAGCCACGATATGTTTATAGCAGAGGTTATGGCTGTAAATGTAGATGAAAGCCTGTTAGACGAGAAGGGAACACTGCATTTGTCAGACGCAGACCTTATCGCATATTCGCATGGAAGATATTATGGACTTGGTGATTTCATAGGTAAGTTCGGATATTCTGTGCAGAAGCCGTCTAAGACAAAATCTTCCAGAAAGAAAAAATAGGGTTTACAAACCAAATATCATATGTTAGTATAAATGTTACGAAATTGTTACAAAGATATTACAAGAAGATGACTATATATTAATATAATATTTGGAGGACATTATGGAACGCTTGTCAAGATATGGCAGACGAATGAGAATAACACTCATTAAGACAATGACGGTTGCCTGTTTTGTATGTATTATTGCTATTCCATTTTTATCAAAGAAATTATTAAAAACGGAAGCTAATTATTACAGTATTACAATTAATGGAATAAAGGTCGGAGCAGCTAACACAGAACAGGAAGTTATTGTTGCACTGGCATCAGCAAGGCAGGAACTTAGTGCACAGTATGAAGAAATTGTGTATATGGATCCTGATATAGAGATTGCCAAAGAGAATAAAGCAGTTGCACAGAGAATGAGTGTGGATGAGTTGTCTGGTGCAATATATAGTTATATGTTTGATAATGTTATGGATGTTGATTTCCATATGAATTATACAGTAAGACTTGGTGATTTTGTTGTAACATTGGAATCAAAGGATGCAGTTGTTTCTTTATTTGAGAAGCTTATTGCCAAATATGATCCTAATAATGCTTTTACAGTATCACTTGATACGGTTGATGCAGCGACAGGTACTTATGGAATAAGTGTGAATGAAAAGGCTACGGAAACTACAGCAGCAGAGATTGTATCCTCTGCAATTAGTGGTACAGCAATTTCACAGGACGGAGAGACAGTAGCTAATGGAGATGGTCTTACTGGAATTGGATTTGATGTTGATGTAGTTGTTGTGGAAGTTCCTACGGATAATGCAACTGTAACATCAGTAAATGACGCTTATGAGAGCATTACTAAAGAACACGAAGAAAAGACAGTATATACAGTTGAAGCTGGTGATACATTATCGGTTATTGCACAGAATAATGGACTTACAATGTCACAGCTTCTTGAGCTTAATTCTAATCTTACAGAGGACAGTGTAATTGCACCGGGGGATTCAATTGTTGTTACAGTTCCTAAATCAGAGATATCTGTTCTTACAACTTATCAGATGACTTATGAAGAAGATTATGAAGCAGAGCCTGATTATGAGGATGACAACACTAATTACAGAGGAACTAATACAGTTATTTCTGAAGGAACCGTTGGTCACAGATCTGTTATAGCAGAAGTTACCTACACTAATGGTAACGAAACAGGCAGAACATATGTTAAGGAGACTATTATTAAAGAATCCGTTCCGAAGACTATTGCAGTCGGAACGCTAACACCTCCAACATATTTAAGACCAATATCAGGAGGAACCTTATCATCCGAATTTGGTTACAGATGGGGAAGTTTCCACAAGGGTGTTGACTGGTATGTTACGCAGGGTACAACAGTTACAGCCGCCGCTGCAGGAACGGTTACCAGAGCCGGATGGTATGGCGATTACGGATATTGTGTTGATATTACACATAGTAATGGCACTATGACAAGATATGGTCACTTAAGTTCAGTGAAAGTAAGCGTTGGTCAGAGTGTTTCTCAGGGACAGGCTATTGCAGCATCAGGTAATACAGGCTATAGTACAGGCCCACATCTTCATTTTGAAATATGGGTTGGAGGAACTGTAGTGAATCCGCTCAATTACGTTAATAAGAATTAATAAGTATTGAATAGGCTGCCCTGTTAAGGACAGCCTTTATTATGTAAATAAATGTATTTTAAATGCATATAATAAAATAAGGGTGAAATTGCCATATTTTTATAAATGTATTTTCAGGGAAAATCTTTACAAATCGAAGTTCTGTGATATACTTTATAAGATGTGACTATTATGTTTAGAGGTGCTATATGGAACAATATGTTGTCAAGGGTGGAGTGCCACTCAGAGGAAAAGTTTCCATTGGTGGTGCGAAGAATGCAGCTTTAGGTATTCTTGCAGCAGCAATTATGACAGATGATACTGTAACAATTGAAAATGTACCTAATGTTAGAGACACAAGAGTTTTACTTCAGGCTATAGAAGGAATTGGTGCTAAGGTTAAGTATGTTTATAACAATTCCGTTCAGATAAATGGTGGTTCAATCTGTGATACCAATGTAGAATATGATTATATAAGAAAAATAAGAGCATCTTACTATCTGTTAGGTGCTTTACTTGGTAAGTACAATGAGGCTCATGTTGCACTCCCAGGAGGATGCAATATCGGAAGCCGTCCAATTGACCAGCATATCAAGGGCTTTAAGGCACTTGGTGCGGATGTTGATATAGATTGTGGAGTTGTACATGCAAAGGCAGAGAAGCTTACAGGAGCTCATGTTTATTTTGATGTTGTAACAGTTGGTGCAACAATTAACCTTATGATGGCTTCATGTATGGCAGAGGGAGACACTATTCTGGAAAATGCGGCTAAGGAACCGCATATAGTTGATGTAGCGAATTTCCTTAATTCTATGGGTGCTAACATTAAAGGTGCAGGAACTGATGTAATCCGTATCAAAGGCGTTAAGAGACTTCACGGATGTACTTATTCTATTATTCCGGATCAGATCGAGGCTGGAACATTTATGATGGCAGCAGCAGCTACACATGGTGATGTTGTTATTCAGGATATTATTCCTAAGCATATGGAATCAATATCTGCAAAGTTAATTGAGATGGGATGCAGGATTGAGGAAGGTGATGACAGCTTAAGAGTTATAGCAGAGGGCTGTACACTTAGGAGTACTAATGTTAAGACTTTGCCATATCCTGGATTTCCAACGGATATGCAGCCACAGATTTCAGTTGTACTTGCACTTGCTGAAGGTTCAAGTATGGTAACTGAGAGCATATTTGAGAACAGATTCAAATATGTAGATGAGCTTGGAAGAATGGGTGCCAAGATTAAGGTTGAGGGTAACACAGCCTATATTGAAGGTGTTAAAAGTTTTTGTGGTGTGCAGCTTAATGCTCCGGATTTAAGAGCTGGTGCGGCACTTGTTATTGCTGCGCTCGCAGCAGATGGAATATCAGAGATTGATGATATTGAGTATATCCAGAGAGGTTATGAGGATTTTGAAGGAAAGATTACTAACCTTGGTGGAATTATTAAAAGAGTTGATTCAGAGAGAGAACTTCAGAAGTTCAGGCTCAAGATAGGTTAATTGCAGGCTGTAGCGGATATTCCGTTACAGCTGTTTTAATTTATATTTAATAAAATTAATACATTTGTAATGTTGCAAATATCCATGTATATGGTAGTATTGAGAGGAAAAGGGGTTAATTATGAAGCTAAAGAATAAGTTGTATATTTCTTTCTGTATTATGGTTATACTTCCTGTGCTACTGAGTGGTCTTGCTCTGGGAGGTCTGTATTGTGTACAGAAGGAAAGCATTGAGAGAACATATAATGTAGATGATGGGGCAATTCTCGTTGGCGTATATTCACCTATAATACTTTTTGGAAAGATTACTGACAGCATATATAAGGATATGAAGACGGAGGTTGATACTTCGCCGGAGCAGTTTACTAATAAGGAATATCTTGATGAATTATCAGGAGAGCTGTCATATAAGATGTCCTGTCTTGTTGTAAGAAGGAATGGAATTATTATATATAATTCAACAGAAGCACCAGACAGCGAAATTGTAAAGATTCTTCCTGATTATTCTGCTGATGAAGAGAATGTTTCTGATGTTGGAACTTACAAGGGTGGAGAGTACCAGAGTCTTATAAAACAGCTTAATTTTAAGGATTCAGAAGATAATTTTTACAGCGTGTCAATTGTTACTTCATTGAAACAGATTCTTCCACAGGTTAAGACATTTATAATGCAGGTTATATTTGTTATAATTATGGTGTTAATTATTACAAGTCTTGGACTTACTCTGTGGATATATAGTTCTATTGTTAAGCCACTTAATAAGCTGAAGCTTGCAACTGATAATATTAAAGAAGGCAATATGGATTTCGAGATGCCAAAGGTATCTAATAATGAAATCGGAGATGTATGCCGGGATTTTGAGGAGATGAGAGTCGTACTTAAGCAGAGTGCGGAGGATAAGATTAAGTCTGATGCCGAGGAAAAGGAGCTTATTAGAAATATTTCACATGACTTAAAGACACCGCTTACGGCTATTAAAGGATATGTGGAAGGATTGCGTGACGGAATTGCCAACACGCCTGAAAAGCAGGCTAAGTATATCCAGACTATTGCTAACAAGGTTAATGATATGGACAAGCTGATTGATGAGCTTACTATATATTCAAGGCTTGATACTAACAGGGTTCCATATACATTTGTCAGATGTAATGTAAGTGACTATTTTGGAGACTGTTGTGAAGAGATAGGCACTGAGCTTGAGGCAAGCCAGATTGAACTGGAATATAATGACCATCTTACTGAGCCGGCATATATGAATGTTGATCCGGAGCAGCTAAAGAGGGTTGTTAATAATATTATAAGTAACTCGGTTAAGTATATGGCTGAGGGACGACAGGGAAAGATTAAGATTGACCTGTACGATGAAGGCGACTACATTCATGCAATATTCTCAGATAACGGTATTGGCATTGCAGCTAAAGATGTTGAGAGAATATTTGAGCGTTTCTATAGAACTGATGAATCAAGAAACAGCAAGCATGGTGGAAGTGGTATAGGCCTTGCAATTGTTAAGAAGATTGTTGAGGACCACAAAGGAAAGATATGGGCAGAGAGTGTAGAGGGCGAAGGCACGACCATGCATCTTAATCTGCTTAAAGCAAAGGATGAAGAGAATCCTGAGAATGCATAATGAAACTACACGAAAGGGGACTGGCTATGAGCAAGATATTAATTGTAGAAGATGAAGAGAGTATTGCAGATATTGAGAAGGATTACCTTGAACTTAACGGATATGAGGTTGAGGTATGTAATGATGGAACAAGTGGTCTTGCGGCTGCACTGCATGAGGATATTGATATGTGTATCCTTGATATTATGCTTCCCGGAACTGATGGTTTCGAGATATGCAAGCAGGTAAGAGAAGTTAAGGATATTCCTATTATCATGGTATCTGCCAAGAAGGAAGATATTGATAAGATAAGAGGACTTGGAGTTGGTGCGGATGATTACATGACCAAGCCATTCAGCCCTAGTGAGCTTGTTGCAAGAGTAAAGGCACATCTTGCAAGATATGACAGACTTGTAAGTAATTCTAAGAACAATAACAATATTATTGAAATCAGAGGAATCAAGATTGATAAGACAGCAAGAAGAGTATTTGTTAATGGTGAGGAGAAGCCTTTTACAACGAAGGAATTCGACCTTCTTACGTTCCTTGCAGAGAATCCTAACCATGTCTTCACTAAGGAAGAACTTTTCAAGGAAATCTGGGATATGGATTCAATCGGTGACATCGCAACTGTAACTGTCCACATCAAGAAAATCAGAGAGAAGATTGAGCTTGATACAAGCAAGCCTCAGTATATTGAGACTATATGGGGTGTGGGATACCGCTTTAAAATGTAAAAGATTAAACTTATAGACTATGTCATATTACATGCTGATTTTGAAAACATACTAATTGACCAATGATATGTAGATTAGTGGGTGTTTATTGCATGTAAACAAATTGAAGTTATGACAAAGACCTACGAAAAGATGTTGATAGATTCTTTTTGTAGGTCTTTTTTCTTGTTTCAAGTAGCTATTTCAGTGGTTTATGCGCTAATTAACCTACGAAATTATAATAAGAAAAGTGTTTCATGGGTTTTTAGCAAGGAGTGAGTGTTAGAATGACACGCAGGAAACCTACTAGGTATGCAAAGAAAACTTGTTGTGTAGGTTATTGGACGCAGGCTGTAAATGGTTGGACTTTATCAGCAAAATATTGGACGGTACGTCCATGAATTACATATAAAAGTCCGAAAGTGAAAAATGCAACGTGTCATCAAAGCAAAAACTCAGGTGCAACACTGTAAGTTTTGTTATCAACAGTAAGTGAAACAGCACACAGCGCAATCTGGTTTCTTTTAAGTGCCACTGCTTTAACGGCGTTATCCATGTCGCAATCAGCAGTGGCATATTTATAATCTCCAACAAGCGGGTTCCTGCGGCTTGCAAACTGTACTCTTATCTGGTGATGTCTGCCGGTAATCAGATGTATTCTTACATGTGTAATGTCTTTAACTTCATCATAAGATATCACTTCATATTCAAGCTTTGAAAGCTTTGCTTCTTTATCATTAGCAGCGGCGTCTGCCGGAACTATGGCTGATGTGTTCGTTCTTCCATCTTTCTTTAAATAATCAACAAAAGTTCCTTTTGGTTCGGATGGTTTTCCACATATTAAAGCTTCATATTGTTTATTAAATCCGCCCTCCTTCTGCATTAGTGTGGAATACTTTGCTGCTGCAGACTTATTCTTTGCAATAAGCACAAGTCCTGAAACCGGTCTGTCAAGGCGGTTGATTATTGCTGCATATGCAGACTTTCCCTGTGAAGCGTTGTAAGTCATAACTTCGCTTACAAGGTCTAAATCAAATCCTTTCGCACCCTGGGATAGCTGTCCGGCTGGTTTATTCACTATAATAATGTCTTTAGTTTCGTGTATTATATTAAGCATGGTTGTGTCCTTTTAATGTTTTTATTAAGAATACATGCGTTTTAATAATTAATCAACAACATTCGGCGAATAAATGTCCTAGCCATGCACACACTAATTAAACGATAAGTATTAGCAGGTGCGAGGTGGCATATGGGTGAAAATGTGTGGGATTTCAGGAAGCGGCTGACGCTTCTTTTGGCGAGTGCCGTTATTATTGCGGTGGTTTTCTTTATATTTAAAGTACTATTCTATTATGTGTGGCCTTTCTTGCTTGCATTTTGTTTTGCGGTGCTGCTTCAGAAGCCGATAGTGGGGCTGGCGAAACTTTTAAGGGAGAAAAAGATGCTTGCTGCGAGTATAGTTGTAACAATGGTAACGCTTATTATTCTTTCAGTGCTGTTGTATGTCGGTTATATGGCGTTTCGCGAACTTAAAGATTTCATAGCCAATTTTGATGAGAATATTAACAGCCTTGATGGGCAGTTTAAGCTTGTATGCTGTCGTATTGATGGCTGGATTAAGTTAAAAGAAGGCTGCAGTTACGCATTTTTTGAAAAATGTAAAGGGATAATTATAGATGGAGACGGACAGCAGATGTTCTTTACAATTATGAGAAAACATTCTGTTCCGGTTATAACATGGTGCGTTATGGCGGTTGCCGGACTTGTGGTGTGCTTTATTGGAACGATATATGCGGCGGCTGGAATTGAGAAGTACAGAAGCTGGCGGGAGAACACTATATTTAAGGACGAAGTCGGGGCGGTGCATGTGGGGCTTCGCAATTTGATAAATGTATATTTCAGGGTGCAGCTTATTATAATGTCGATAAATATTGTGGTGTGTTCAACAGCATTTTTAATGATAGGCAATCCATATGCGATTCTTCTTGGTGTGCTGACTGGTATTATTGACGCACTTCCGATATTTGGTACGGGAACGGTACTGATACCGTGGGCTGTGGGAAGCCTGCTTTTCGGACATGTGAAAAATGCGGTGATTCTTGTGGTGTTGTATATTGTCACATATTTTGTGAGGGAGATTATGGAGTCAAAATGTATGGGTGACAGAATGGGAATTGCGCCATTTACAATGCTTGCGGTTATATATATCGGGATACTTGTGTATGGGGTTGTAGGATTTATTCTTGGACCAATATCATATTGTATAATAAAAGCACTTGTTCTTTACTTGAAAAGCATTTTAGAACATGATAAACTCTAGTGGTGCCGTCAATGGCAGGCGGACAATGCGAAGCAGCATTCGCATCAGGCTCCGTATGAAACGGGGCTGTAATGTCATAGAAAGAGGTTTATTATGGCAGAAGATAAGAAATTAGTAGAAGCGATTACATCCATGAAAGAGGATTTCGCTCAGTGGTACACAGATGTGTGTAAGAAGGCAGAGCTTATGTCTTACTCAAGCGTCAAGGGATGCATGATTTTTAAGCCGGCTGGATATGCAATCTGGGAGAATATTAAGAATGAGATGGACAGAAGATTCAAGGAAACAGGTGTTGAGAATGTTTATCTTCCAATGTTCATTCCAGAGAGCCTTCTTGAGGTTGAGAAGGATCATGTAGAAGGATTTGCACCAGAAGTTGCATGGGTAACTTATGGCGGACTTAATCCACTTCAGGAAAGAATGTGTGTAAGACCTACATCAGAGACACTTTTCTGTGATTTCTATAAAGATGAGATACAGTCATACAGAGATTTACCAAAGGTATATAACCAGTGGTGTTCAGTTGTAAGATGGGAAAAGGAGACAAGACCATTCCTTCGTTCAAGAGAGTTCTTATGGCAGGAAGGCCATACAGCACATGCTACAGCAGAAGAGGCTGAGGCACGTACACAGCAGATGCTTAACCTTTACGCTGACTTCTGTGAGGAAGTTCTTGCAATTCCTGTAATTAAGGGACGTAAGACTGATAAGGAGAAGTTTGCAGGAGCAGAGGCTACTTATACTATCGAGGCGCTTATGCATGATGGCAAGGCTCTCCAGTCAGGTACAAGCCATAACTTTGGTGATGGATTTGCCAAAGCATTTGGTATCCAGTACACAGACAAGGATAATAAGTTAAAATATGTTCACCAGACTTCATGGGGAACAACAACAAGACTTATTGGTGCTGTTATTATGACTCACGGTGATGATTCAGGACTTGTGCTTCCACCTAAGGTTGCACCTGTTCAGGTTGATGTTATTCCTATTATGCAGAAGAAGGCAGGCGTTCTTGACAAGGCTTATGAAGTTGGACAGGCTCTTAAGGCAGCAGGGCTTCGTGTTAAGGTTGATGATTCAGATAAGAATCCTGGCTGGAAGTTCTCTGAGCAGGAGATGCGTGGTATCCCTGTAAGAGTTGAGATGGGACCAAGAGATATCGAGGCTAATCAGGCTGTTATTGTTCGTCGTGATACAAGAGAGAAGATTACTGTATCTATCGATGAGCTTGCAGACAGAATTCCAGAAATTCTTGATACTATCCAGAAGGATATGCTTGAGAGAGCAAGAGCTCACAGAGAAGCTCATACATATACAGCTCTTAATTATGATGAATTCAAGGATACAGCAGCTAATAAGGCTGGATTCATCAAGGCTATGTGGTGTGGAGACCAGGCTTGTGAGGACAAGATTAAGGAAGATACTACATGTACATCAAGATGTATGCCATTTGCACAGGAGAAGTTAAGTGATGTGTGCGTATGCTGTGGTAAGCCGGCTAAGGCTATGGTTTACTGGGGTAAGGCATATTAATCATAATTATTTATAGGATTTTTGAGAATGGAGTCCCTTTCGGCAGTATTGCCGGAGGGGGCTTTTTTATAATCTGGAGGGGATTTTACATTTATACATATTCTTGATAAAATATATATTGACATATAATTGAAAATATGATAACAATATATTAAAAGAAATGTTTCTTATATCTGACGCAATTGACATGATTTTATCTAATCAGGCAGTTGCTTATCAAAGCTGGATAGTCATTCAGCAATAACCCATTAACACATAATTGAATAATGCAGGCTTGTTTTAGATATCTGTAGATGCTAATATATTTATATAGACAATATTAGTATATGTGCGTGGATATCTGCCTGTGAAAGAGACGAGGAGGATATCT
>ERZ857757.51-NODE-51-length-148655-cov-7.129711_pt1 | contig 148655 bp, 140 predicted proteins | sample MGYA00519764_ERZ857757 | MGnify/ENA primary metagenome ERZ857757 (study PRJEB31778, sample SAMEA3449359) | human gut metagenome | biome: human gut; feature: human-associated habitat; material: faeces | place: United Kingdom | collected 2010/2012 ...
AATTTAAAATTCTTTTGCCAGGCTTTTCTTCTAAGAAAAGCCGCGTTCCCAAAAAGTAAAGAGCCTTCTCTTTACTTCTTTAACGCCTCCGCAAGCGGCCGGAGATCATCGTCAAGGACAAATACGCAATTTACACCCGCATCCGTAGAAAGCGATGTCCAATAAGCATTGGTTAAATAGGTGTCATAAAAGCGGATACGGCCGTTTTCTTTTTGAATCAGATAAACACAGGCATCCGAACGTCCTTCATTGAAAAAGGAAACGTATTTTGAGCCCCACATGTCCACAAATTCATTGAGATAAAGTTTGCCATCAATCGCAGGAAGTTGAAATGAATGCGTATATGCCGCAAGAGAAGCCGGGTTGCTTTTCGGACCATAGGCAGCATAGACATGGTTGCCGCGTGAATAGAAACCGTATAACGAATAATTCTCGGCTTCGTTGGATGTAAGCGAAAGAGCTTCTTTGCGGATATTTTCGCCGTTCAGATCACAGGAATACAACGAGGAAGAATCGTTATAGTAAAAACGGCCGTTGCGCAAAGAAAACCCGGAAAATGCGCCTACCCAATAGCGCCCGTTGCCGGCCGTCCAATCATTCCCGATTTCCACTAATGTTTCAGTTGTTTGAATGGCATCGTTGTAACGGACAACAGAGTCTGTCGAAGAGGAGATGTAATAGGAATAGAAACCGTTAAAATAGATTTGCGAGCAGGCATCGTTCCAATAGGCATTGTCGAAACTTGTACTGTCGCTTTCAAGCGGCGTAAAATCGTCACGATCGGGATTTAACTCCAACAGCGCGTCATTGCTCTTTAAAAAGTAATTGTGCCGCACGTTGCCCAAACGGTCAGTCACCGGGTCATCCCACGTCACATCCACATGATACCATTTGTCATTGATACAGACAGCGTTCCAGATGTGCTTGATCTTTTCGCTTGTAACAAACCCGACCTTAACGCCGGCGCGCGAGGCAAGCGCATAGAAAGCCGAGGAATACCCCTCACAGACAGCTTTTCCGTCCACAAAAAGATCATGCGCATTTCGTTTGGCAAGTGTGGTATCATAAGCCGTATACAGTGCCAAACGGTCATGAATCAAAAGAACTTTGTCCTCGTCGAACGCAAGCTCCTCCAAGCCTTCCGAAAGCTCATCCATAACAGCGTTGATTTTGGCAATCTCGGCGTCGATCTCCGTTTTGTCGGTGGTTAAATAGTCCGGTTTCACCGCTGTTACCGTCGTTCCGTTTGTGTAGTAAGTAAACGCATTTCCACAGAAATACAGTTCCGGATACATGTATGAGGTAAGCGAATAAGCGTCTTTAAACTCATCAAGCGTCAGTTTGTAAGAGGAAAGATCGATTGTCTTTGTAAGCGATAAAAGTTGTCCATACAAGTAATCATAGACCGGTTCCTCCGACAGTGTCGCACAGTCGCTAACATCGGGAATGTAGTCAACCAACCGGTTTCCCGAGGCGATTTGAGGTTGTATTTGCTCAGCTTTTACCGTAAAGCCGAACGCGCATACAAAGCAGGCAAGCAATACAAGGATTTTTTTAGAGGTCATAGGGCATTTGTCCTTTCTTTATATTCACCCAAAAAGCTATCGGGTGGAATCCAAATCATAATGACTGCGGAACGTGCGTCCGTTTAAATAATTCAAAAGCGATGCGTCGGTTCGGAAACAGAATTTCAAATAATACGAGCATAGCATCTGGTACTGCTTTCCGGTCGTTTTTTTATGGTTGACACCGTACTTCCCGTCCCCGACAATGGGATGCCCGATATAGGCAAGATGTGCGCGGATCTGATGAGTACGCCCCGTGATAAGCTCCACTTCCAAAAGGCTCCGGTCGTCATAGGATTTCAAGACGCTGTATTTGGTAATCACGGTTTTGATATCGTCGTCATACCGCACATGGCACATTTTTTTCAGTGCTTGACGCGAAGAAGCAATCATAACACGGTTTTCCGCCCTATCTTTATAGAGGAAATCGGATAATGTGGCGCTTTTCTCTTTCGGAACACCGTAGACCATGCACAGGTATTTTTTTTCGAGCTCCCTGTCGCGGATTTTTTGATTGAGCACGGCAAGCGATTTGGCATTTTTGGCGGCGATGACAATACCGCAGGTATTGCGGTCAAGGCGATTGCACAAGGCCGGTGCAAAAGATGTTTCCGTTTTCGGATCATATTCGCCCTTTTTGTAGAGATAGCCGCACAAGCGGTCAACAAGGCAGGTCTCTCCGGCATTTTTCGGCTTTTCACCCGGCATATCCGCATGGACAAGCTCTCCTTGCGGTTTATCGATCAAAACGATGTTTTCGTCCTCATAGACGATTTCTTCCGGTTTTAAGTCAAGTTTGGGGCTTGCCAGACGGTCGGTATCAGCGCTATTTTTCCCGTCCTCTGCAAAGAATTCGTCCGGAATATACAACTCGATTACATCGTTTTCCGCAAGGATCGTATTGGGTTCGGCTTTTTTGCCGTTGAGTTTAATGCGTTTGGTTCGCAAATATTTATACAAAAGCGACGGCGGCATGCCGGTAAGCGCTTTCAAGAGATAGCGGTCAAGCCGCTTATCCGCGTCGTTTTTATGGATATATAAAGTATGAATCTTTCTCACCTCGGAAGACATATCCGGAAAAAGCAAAGCGGACGGCTGAAAAAACAGCCGCCCGTCATGGGTTTTGCTTGAATTTTAGCCGGGGAGCCGTGTGGTGCCAGTGAAAACCCTGCGTATAGCAAGGGCGGTGTCCTGTCCGTGGCTATGTGCTACCAACGTCTGTCTGTCTCCGGTTCTTTTTCCGGCTTATTTCATCCGGGAATCGGGAGAAGACAGGAGGTCTGCATCCTGCTTTCGGAACTTCGGACTCCATTTTCATGATGTGGGTTTATGTGAGCAAACATCACGCACCCTCCAGCAAAACGTAAGCGTTGCCTTACGTTTTGATTGCACAAACAGTATGTGCGAAGAAGCGTTTATTTATTCGTATCTTCCGGTTCTTCCGTATCCGCATCGTAATCGATCTCGGACATGAATTCGTCTTCAAAAGCGTCAGCAGCCTTATCAAATTCCTCATCATCCTCAATGGTAATAAGAAATTCTTCGCCGTTTTCGTCTTTATCGACTTTCAAGATAACATATTCTTCTTCATCGCCGTCTACCGGAATGAGCGCCACATAGGTGTTGTCGCCCAGTTCTATTCTGCCGATAAACTCAAAATCGCTTTCATTTCCTTCTTCGTCCGTAAGAGTAAAAACTTCTTCCTCGAAGTCAAACGTTTCATCTGCCACTTGTATTCACTCCATTCTGTTATGGTATTATTTTACCGTATTTTTCCGATTCTGTCAAGTCTTTTCTGCAACATCCGTGCAGATTTATTCGACATATAAACCGTTTATCCGACCGGCTTCGACCGGTTTCATGCATTTTCGTCATTTTCCGACAAAAGAGTGCGATTTTTGACTTTTTCCCAATATTCCTTTGCCGCACGTTCAGTCTTATTATCCGCATATTTGTAATAGGTGCGGTTTTTGATATCCTCCGGCAGGTAGGCTTGGTCATACCAATGATTCGGACATTCATGCGGATAGACATAGGCGCGGTTTTTATTGGCGGAGGGTTGATTGGAGTCGCGGATATAGTCCGGCATGTTCATACCGCGTCCGGCATGGATATCGGCCGCCGCGGCGGCATAGGCGTTATAGGCGGAATTGGATTTGGGAAGTGTGGCGAGAAAAACGACCGCTTCGGCAAGCGGAAGTTTCGCCTCCGGCAGTCCCAGCTGCACAGCATTGTCACAGCATGCCTTGACCACGACGGCGGCCATGGGATAGGCAAGGCCGATATCCTCCGACGCGATGACAAGAAGGCGGCGTATCGGTGAAAGTAAATCGCCCGCCTCCAACATTTTTGCAAGATAAAAAATGGCGGCATCCGGGTCAGAGCCCCGAATCGATTTCTGAAAAGCAGACATCAAGTCATAATGCTCATTGCCGTCTTTATCCATTTTGAGCGCATAAGCCGAAATACTTTGTGCCGCAAGCGTTTCGTCCATTTCTTCGCCTCTTGCGCCATAGCAAAGCTCCAGTGCACCGAGCGCACGCCGGACGTCGCCGCAGGCGGCGGAGGCGATATAAGACAGCGTCCCGGCGACGTTTTTCGGCAACGTATCCGGATTTTCCTTATGATCCTCTGCATAAAGGATTCGATAAGCACGTTCCAATGCACGCCTAATCTCCGGCGCGGATACCGGTTTGAATTCAAACACCGAACAGCGTGAAAGCACAGCCGGATAAACCGAAAAATACGGGTTATCCGTTGTGGAACAGATAAGGGTTATGCGGCCGTCCTCAATAAATTCAAGAAGACTTTGCTGCTGCTTTTTATTGAAATACTGAATCTCATCGATATAGAGAAGAATGCCCTCCGAACCGAACAGAGAGCCGGTTTCGTCAAGAACCTTTTTGACATCGGCAAGAGACGCATTGGTCGCGTTGATCTTGCGCATAGTCATGCCTGCGCCGGAGGCGATGATATTCGCCACCGTCGTTTTTCCGGTACCGGACGGGCCGTAGAAAATCATATTCGGAATCTTTCCCGATGCGACGGCGCGGGAAAGAAGCGAATCCTTTCCGAGCAAATGCTCTTGGCCGACCACATCGGCTAACGTTTTCGGGCGGATCTTATCCGCAAGAGGTGATGTCATACTGTCTCCTGCCTTATGGGCGTTTTGGGAGTGTGCCGCAAAAAAGGTGCTTTTCAACACGCTTTTGCGGCACACTGCTCTTTATTATTTAGTAATCTGCTTCAATGGTTTCACCGGCGGCGAGCTTGATAAGCCGTTCGGCCGCTTTTGTGATATAGGAGCGGTTGGTATAGAATTCTGCCGCACCGTCAAGCGTGATAAGGTCGCGTGTGGTCGAAATGACGTCAAACGAATAAGACGCGTTTTCGCCGTACTTGGTCGTGACCGAGAAACGGAATTCGTTGTTTCCGGTTACTTCCGAGGCATTTGCATAGCCCTCGATCCGGGTCGATAAAAGTGAAATATAGAATTGGCGGAAAGAGGCGGTATCGATGATCTTGCCGCTTTCGGTTTCAGTCACTTTCAGATCCTGTCCTTCTCCGTCAAGGACAAAGTGGCAGGTAACGCCCGGTACAGACGCCGTAAGCTCCGTGATATCCTTTATATTGATCTGGAAAATGCCGGCATCGATAAAATCCAGCAATTCATACTCCAGAAACGGGGCGTTTTCTAACGGCAACACGACGATATCGTCCATCTGCGGCGAATAGGCATAGTAGCAAACCGCTCCGTCCGTATCGGTAAAGCGCGTTCCGGTCAGAAAACGGTACGATTTTTCCCCAACCGCAAAACTTACGTCGTTGGTAGCAACCGTAAGGCCGTACTTATCAAAAAGCAAAGCGGCGTTTTCCTCGCCGGAAGAATAGACGTTGGTTTCGATGACCTTGGAACCGGAAAGCGTGCCAAGACTTGCCAGAGCGTCATAATACTTGGAAAGCGACGCGGAATAACCGGCCGGATAGGTGATTTTATGAAGGTCAGTATCCCCGGTACCGGTTCTCTGCTCTTCCGGCACAATAGCGCTGGAAAGGAACAGTTCGCCGTTTTTGCGGATAGAAAACGACTCCATATACTGATATTCGCTTTGGGTCAGGGTCGGCGTGATCATGGGATTAAAAAACGTTTTCTCGTCCTCAAAGAAGATAGCGACCGAGAAATCGACCACATACACAAAGGGCTTTGAGGTATCCTTGGCATAATAAGCCGCCCCTGTGACAAGCTGGTTTCCGAATAGGACGGTATGGCTGGCGCCACTTGTATCGGTCACAGTGACGGTAAGCGGATGAGACGCGGTATCAAGGCCGAAATCGACAAGCGATGAATCGTCCTCATAGCGTCCGTCGAGCTTTTCGACCGAGAGCATATAACGCGCCTGGAATTTTAAGTTTGCAAGCTGCTCCGCGTTATATAAGAGCATTTCGTCCCCCTCAAAGACATATTCGCCGGCGGCGCTGTCTTTGCGAAGCGTATAACTCCCGGATTCGCCCGAAACCGTCACACTTGCAAGGTCATCGAGCGCGATTTCCGGAAAAATGAACGGACGTGCGTTACAGGTGATCTCACTGTCTGCCGAAAGTTTCAGCGTTTCGCCGTCATTTTCGAGGACGGTCACGCGGTTGCCGCTTTTGGCGGTATAGGTATATTCGAGCTTATCCCCGTCGTCGTCATACAGCGGCACTTCGACCGTTTTTGTACCATTTAACAGTGAAAACGCAATATAAACGCCGGCAAGCACCACGGCGCATATGCCGAGAATAAGAATAATGATTTTCTGTTTGGACAGCAGATTGGATTTCTTTCCGGTTGAGTTGGTTTGTTGATTCGGTTGATTCATTAGGCTTTCTTCCTCTTGATGTACACGACAGTTCCGATAATGGCAATAATAAGCGGGATCAGCACGGAAAGCATGACCGTGTAGTTTTTGAAGTTTTCCTGGGTAACGGTGATGGCGGTATCCTCCACGACCTTGTAGCTTATGCCGGTCACAACGTTGGTATTTCCCATGGCGGCAAAGGCGCTTTTCAAGATATCGGCATTGGAAAAGGACTGTTCGGAAACATAGTTCATAAAATCAGCCGAGCCGCAGACCAAGAGGTTGGCGCGGTATTCGTTGCTGTCGTAGATCTTGGTATAGACCGACAGCGTCATGACCGGCATCTCTCCCTCCTGAGTCACGGTTCCGTCATGCGAACGTCCCGAGGACGCCGAGGTCGAATAGATGACCGAAGCATTTTTTTCGGCTTTTTCGGTGAAAGTGAGCGTTAAAGGAGTTGCATTTCCGAAAACGGTCGCCTGCACGCCGCTGTTTGTGATAGCGGAATGGATGCTCTTGCCGTATCCGTCGTCAGTGGACGGCGTACCAATAAAATATAAGCCGTATGCATCCAAGGCACGGGAAGAGCTTTCCACGGCGATATCACCGGAAACATAATCCACGCCCCAATCGTCCGAAAGGAACCCGGAAAATTCGGTAAGTTCCGGTGTTTCGGGGCTGATGAACACCATAACGTTTCCATAGCTCTTGGTAAGGTAGTTGTTCAAAAGTCCGATCTCGTTGACACGGCCTTCTTGGGCGGCAGCAACGCCGGTATAATCATACTTGGGGTTACTGATGATCAGAAGATCGTAAGCGGCAAGCTGTTCGTCGGTAACGGACTTCAAATCCACATCGCTGACCTCATAGCCCTGTTCACGCAAAAGCGACTCCACCGAGCTTCTTTTTTCTTCCCCGTGACCAGTGATAAAGCCGGCTTTCTGCGGTTCGCCGACAGCAGTCTGCATGATAGCGCCGGTAAGCTTGTTCTCGCCGTCATAGGCGAAAATGCTCCGTGTTTCGGAGGATAACTTGAAGAAGCGCACAAGCGGATACACGATATAACGTTTGGTTTCGGGACAATTGATAATGACGGAATTCTGCGAGATAGTGTCCGTCGAGGTCTTTTTGAATTGATTGAAATATACCGGATCTTTAACGCAATCGCGGTATATCAACGAAATCCGGTCGTTCAGGGTGCGGTACTTTTCGGCAAGACGCTTGACGTAGGTCAACTCATCAGAGTCGCTCACCCTGTCCTCCGTCACACAGAAGATGATCTCCACCTTGCGGTCAAGATTATCAAGGACATTTACGGTAGATTCGGAAATATCATAAATTTTTTCGCCGGTAAGGTCGATGTAAAAACCGCCGTTATAGTCGGCAACAGCCGTAAACACGGCATTGAGAAGTACAACGAACGCCACGAAAACGACGGTGAAAATAACAGCCACCGAGCCATACTTAAAGCGTTTGGAGGCAAAGACCGATTTTTTCGCGGAATGCTGCGTTTCTTTTTTCTGCATATTTTTTTCCTCTTTCACGGTTAAGCCCACCTTCTCTTTTCATATACGCGGATGGTAAGGAACAAAAATACCACCGTCAGGCTGAAATAATAGACGATCGCGGTTATATCAAACACTCCGGACGTGAAAGGATAGAACCGGTCAAACACGGAAAACCACTTGATGACCGTGCGGATAACGCCGTTTCCTATATAACCGGGCAACAGGCTGAAAAGAAAGATCAGCACAAACACGCCGATGGAGGAAACCGCCGCAACGATCTGTGTTTCGGTCAGTGCCGATAAAAATAAGCCGATAGCGATGAACACGCCGCCGATAAGCAAAATTCCGACGGTACTGCCGATAACGGTCGGCATATTCAGTTTGGAAATAACGTCCTTTTGATTCTGCGCAAGCGTGAAAAGTGCGGAAATATTCACTGCACACGACAAGACAAGCGTTCCGGCAAACAGCGTATAGGCCGCAAAAAACTTGGCCGAGATCATGCCCATTAAGCTGACCGGAGAGGTTAAAATAATCTGTTCGGTCTTGCTTTTGCGTTCTTCGCTGAGAAGTTTCATGGTCAAAAGCGGAATCAGAACGGAAAACGAAATCAGCATGGTAATAAAATAGATACGCGTTGAAGCCGTCTGCATACCGAATGTGGTAATAGAAAAGAGTATGCCCGACAGCGCGAAAAAGATAGCCGAGAACACATAGCCGGACGGCGTGGTAAAATAGGCAAGCATTTCGCGTTTATAAATAGCGCTCATTTCGCTTCGCCTCCTTCGGTGTTTTTTGCATTTGTATCCGTATCGGACGCGGCGCCGGTCAGGGTGATGAACACATCTTCTAAGTTTGCGCCGACCGGTTCAAGACCGACCAAAAAGTTGCCGCTTGCCACAACTTTTGTAAAGAGCATTTTCCGGATATCGACGTCGTTCTGCGATTCGAGAAGATACGAATAGGCGTCTCCGTCCCGTTCGGCAAGCATATCGCAGGAAGTGACCCCCGGAATCGATTGCAGCATACCGGAAATCTCTTTGGGATTTCCCGTAATCTTGGCGACTAATTTCCGCGAGCCGGTGAGAATATCCAATTCATCCGTCTTAGCGTCGGCAACGATTTTCCCCTTGTTGATGATGACAATACGGCCGCAAACCGACTGCACCTCAGGCAAAATATGCGAGCTCAGAATAATGGTGTGCTTTTTGCCGAGTCCGGTGATCAAGTTGCGGATCTCAATGATCTGCTTCGGGTCAAGACCGACGGTCGGTTCATCGAAAATCAGCACGTCCGGATTCCCAATAAGAGCCTGGGCAATGCCGACACGCTGACGGTAGCCTTTGGACAAATGACTGATCGGGCGTTTGTACACATCCTCAATGCGGATCACCTCACAAATTTCGCCCAAATGCGCTTTGCGGTTCAACGTACACTTTTTTAAGTTGTAGACGAAATTCAGATACTCCTTAACCGTCATATCCGGATAAAGCGGCGGATGTTCCGGCAAAAAACCGATGTGTTTTTTTGCCTCCATCGGGTTTTCAAGGATATCGATTCCGGCAATTTTGGCGCTGCCGCCGGTTGCCGAAAGATATCCAGTGAGAATATTCATGGTCGTGGTCTTCCCTGCACCGTTCGGGCCGAGAAAACCTAAAACTTCGCCCTCGTTTACCGAAAAGCTGATATCGTTTACGGCGAAGTTCTGACCGTATTTTTTAACAAGATGACTGATTTCGATCATTGGCATTGTTTCCTTTCGGTCATTTCCATACTGTTACTTTTGTATTTTAACATATAAATTGAATTATTTTGAGAATTGCTCATGAACAAACCGTCCGACTGCGTGAAAAGAAAGTGATATTATGTGCGCATTCCCTGAGAACTTCCGCGGCGCGCCATTTCCTTATCGATTGCATTGAGTAATTCAAACTTTTTCAAACTCCATAGCGGGGCAATTAAATCCGCCCTTGCCCCATCGCCGGTCAAACGCTGCATAACGATTCCCGGCGAAATGTATTCCAACTCGTCGCAGACAAGAGAAACATATTCGTCTTTTTCCAGCGTCCGGAATTCTCCGTTACGGTACATGCTTTCGCACACCGTACCGCGCAACACATGCAATAAATGCAGTTTGATTGCCCATGGATCCAAAGCGGAAACGGTTTTGACGCTTTCCAACATATCCTCGCGCGTTTCCCCCGGAAGTCCGTTGATCAAGTGGACGCACACGGCAATTTCCCTGTCTTTCAGTTCCGAAAAGCAAGTTAGGAATTCCGCGTAATCGGTCTTGCGGTTAATGCGCTCTCCGGTGCGGTCGGAAACGCTTTGAAGTCCGAGTTCCACTGTTAAAAAGGTGCGTTTGGCAAGTTCCGAGAGTAAATCATAAACCTCCGGCGCAATGGAATCGGGACGGGTGGCAATGCTGAGGGCGACAACATCCTCTTGGGCAAGTGCAGCCTCATACAGCGCGCGGAGCCGTTCGATTGGTGCATAAGTGCCCGTTCCGGCTTGGAAATACGGCATATATCTGACGTTTTTCCATTTGCCTGCCATAAGTTTCTTTCCTTTGGCAAACTGTTCGGCGATACTTGTATCCGGGTCTCCGGCAAAATCGCCGCTAAGCTTATCCGAACAATAGATGCAGCCGCCATAAGCCTTGCTTCCGTCCCGGTTGGGACAGGTAAAACCGCCGTTCAACGTAATTTTCGCAATCTTACAGCCAAACTTATGCTTTAAAAAGCTGTCGAAGGTATAATACCGTTTGCCGTCGGGATAGCAGAAATCCGTATTCATGGCTCAATCAACTGCTTATAAACGGTATTTTTCGGGACGCCGCGGTCACGTGCGCATGCTTTTATGGCATCCATGCGCGAAAGCCCCTGCTTTTCATAAAAAGCAACGTGTTCTCCGACCGTCATGCCGGCAAAGAAATCGTTTTCCGTTTCTTTTGCTCCCTCGACGATCAGCACATATTCGCCGCGCGGCTCTTTTTCAAGGAAACGTTCACAAAGCTCCGAAAGTGTGCCGGTAAAGAATTCCTCATTCAGTTTGGTAAGTTCGCGCGCTGCGCAGACACGCCGGTCTCCCAGCACGTTCAAGAGCGTTTGAACCGTTTCAGAGACACGGTGCGGCGCTTCATAGAAAATCACCGTTTTCTTTTCGTTTTTATAGCTGTCAAGCACTTGCCCGCGCTCTTTTTTATCGGCCGGCAAAAAGCCCTCAAAGCAAAAGCGGCGTGAGGGAAAGCCGGATCCCGAAAGCGCCGTCACAAAGGCGCACGCCCCCGGCAGCGGCACGACGTTTATGCCGTTTTCGCGGCACTTTGCCACAAGATCTTCTCCCGGATCGGATATGGCCGGCGTTCCGGCGTCAGTCACGATAGCGCCGCTTTCGCCTGCTTTCAGACGTTCGACGATCTTTTCGCCCTGAGATGCCTTATTATGCTCATGGTAGCTGACAAAGTTCACGCGGATTTCATACAGGCTCAAGAGTTTTCCCGAAACGCGCGTATCTTCGGCAGCGACAAAATCAACGTTTTTCAAAACCGTAAGCGCCCGTTCAGTCATATCGGAAAGGTTGCCTATCGGCGTAGGAACGACATATAAAGTTCCTTTTTCTACAACAAAAGACAAGATACTGCTCCTTTTTTCCGGGCAAGCGGAATGTGTTAATCAAGCATTTCCTTTGGTACGGGGCGGTCCTTATAATAAAAAGCACGGTCATGCTCGGAGATCTCACGCAAGACCCGACAAGGATTGCCGACTGCCACAACGCCGGCCGGAATATCTTTTGTCACGACACTGCCGGCGCCGATCACCGTGTTATCCCCGATATGCACGCCGGGCAGAACGATGACCCCTGCGCCAAGCCAACAGTTTTTACCGATATAAACCGGCAGATTGAACTGATACTGTTTTTCACGAAGTTCCGGTAAAATCGGATGAGCCGCCGTCGCAAGCACAACATTCGGTGCAAGCATCGTGCCGTCGCCGACATAGATATGGGTATCGTCCACAAGCGTCAGATTGAAATTGGCATACACGTTTTTGCCGAAATGTACATGCTTTCCGCCCCAATTGGCATGGAGCGGCGGCTCGATATAGCAATTCTCGCCGATTTCGGCAAACATTTCCTTCAACAGTTCCGTGCGGCGCGCGGATTCAGACGGACGGGTTGCGTTATAATCGTACTGTTTTTCAAGGCATGCCGTCTGTTCGGTCATGATATCGGAAACGGACGGGTCATAGATCTGTCCGCTGTGCAAGAGTTCATTCGGTTTCATATTTTTCCTCCGCAGAAAGATCCGTTGTATTGTCCGGTGCGCTTACCTCTTGGTCGGTATCGGAATGCTCGTCCGCTTCGGTCGGGACAGCGCTTTTTTCGTCCGATACGGCTTCTAAGGAAAGCTGGCCGGGGATATTTTTCTGCACTTCTTTTTTCTCAGCCAAGAGCAGTTCGTTTTTGTGCTCGTTTATCTGTTCGGTAAACGCGGCAAGCTCCGGAATCTGTTCCAGCTCGTCAATCGATTCAAGGCCGAATGTACGCAAGAACGCCGGTGTTGTGCCATACAGCATCGGACGGCCGGGCGCGTCAAGTCTCCCCTTTTCTTCAATCAATCCCTTATCGCACAGCGATAATATGACGGACGGTGACTCGATGCCGCGCACTTTATCGACAAGCGCACGTGTTGCCGGTTGATTATACGCGATAATCGAGAGCACTTCAAGAGCCGCACGCGATAACGGCTGACTGCGGCGGATCTCCAAGGTATTCCGCACGATTTCGGCGTATTCGTTTTTGGTGGCAAGCTGTGCCGCACCGCCAAGGATCAGCACCTCGATAGCCGAATTTTTATAGCGCGGTATCATGGCGTTTAAAATTTTCGGAATGTCTTTGACCTGTGCGCCGATCGCTTCGGCAAGCTTTTCAAAGCTGATTGGACTGCCATAAGCAAACATAGCGGCTTCGGCGGCTTTGGTATAATACTCTTCATCGCAGAGAAGCTCGGTTTGATATTCTTTTTCGGCCGGCAAATCGTTTAGCTCCTTTTTTAAAGGTTTCATATTATAATACCACAAAATATGCCATTTTGCAAGACTTTTTTACAAGGGAGGCGGTTCAGGCATCCGGCACGCGTTCTCACCCGAAAGAAGTGTAGCGCATATTCTGAAAATGAGAGGCCGCGCATGCGGTTTTTCATGGTTTAACGAACGCGGCAGAAAGTGAAAGCCGCGCTATGAAAGGAACTGAAATATGGATAAAAAAGTACAAAACGCATTAAGCGGCACCAAGACCGAAGAGCTTTTAAAGCAAGCGGCACGCGGTGAAGCGCAGGCGTTTACACGATACATGCTGTTTTCCGGTATGGCGGATGAAGAGGGATATGAGCCGATCCGCCGGTTATTCTCCGAAACGGCCGGAAATGAAAAAGAACACGCTGAATTATGGTACGGTTATTTAGACGAAATCGGAAACACCGAAGAGAACCTTGAAAGCGCCATATCCGGTGAACGGTTTGAAAGCGGCACATTCTATCCGAACGCGGCACGAGTAGCCAAAGATGAGGGTTTTGACGAAATCTCCGAAAAATTCGCCATGACCGGCTCGGTAGAGGGAAACCATGCGGCAAGTTATGCCAAGATGCTCGACATGCTTCGCGACGGCAAGCTGTATACCGGCAATGCAGATACGGTCTGGGTCTGCTTAAACTGCGGCTATCGCACCAAAGGCAACGAGCCGCCCGAAGAATGTCCGTTATGTTCTTATCCGAAAGGTTATTTTGAAAGGGCAAATTAAGTTTTGCCTGAAAAAGAACGCGGCTTTTCTTAAAAGAAAAGCCTGGCAAAAGAATTTAAATTTTTTGCTGCGCGATGTCACAGAGTATTCTGTGACATCGCGCAGCTTTTGTTCTTCGAAGTCCCAACAGCAAGCACAGCCAAGGGTGCTCCCCCCTTGGCTTAGACCTGATAGTATTTTTCGGCGTATCGCACGGTCTCCATCGCGTCATCGGCATACGCATCGGCATGTATCTTTTCGGCATAGTCCCCGGTGAGAACCGCACCTCCGACCACAACCTTTGTATCCGGCTCTTTTTCATGAAGCAGCGCAATGGTCTCCTCCATAGCCGGAACCGTGGTCGTCATGAGCGCGCTTAATCCGACAAGCTTGCAGCCGGTTTTGCACACCGCCTCCAAAACAGCCTGTGGCTCAACATCTTTTCCGAGATCGTATACCGTAAAGCCATAGCTTTCCAACAACACCTTAACAATATTTTTGCCGATATCGTGGATGTCCCCTTTAACCGTCGCTAAAATCACAGCGCGCCGTGTGTCCGTTTCCCCTTTGGGCAGCGTTTGCTTGATCACCTCAAAAGCGCCGGCAGCAGCCTCCGCACTCATAAGAAGCTGCGGCAGATAAGCGCGTTTTTCTTCAAATGCCTTGCCGATCTTGTTGAGTGCCGGAACAATATGCCCGGAAATGAGCGATAACGGCGGTTCGGTTTTGACAAGCTCTTCGGCAAGCCGCACCGCTTCGGCACGAAGTCCGTTCACCACAGCCCGGACAAGCGGTTTTTCACCGGAATCGGAAGAATCAGACGCATTCTGCGCTTTCGGCGCGTTTGCGGCAACCGACGTCGATACAGTCACCGCCGGCGTTTTCGCCGCATAGGCAATGTAATCGGCACAGGCAGTATCCAGATCATGCAAGGCCCGATAGGCATGGTATACATCCGTCATGCCGACCGAAAACGGATTCATGATAGCGCAGTTTAAACCGTTTTCCAACGCGGCGGCAAAAAAGGCGGCATTGATTTTCTCGCGCGATGGAAGTCCGAACGAAATATTGGAAACGCCAAGACTGGTTTTCAAGCCGCGCCGGGCAAGCTTTCGCACGGCTTCCAGCGTAACAAGCGCGCTTTTGGAATCGGACGACACGGTAAGGCACAGCGGGTCAACAATGATGTCACACGGCTTTATACCGTATTTTTCGGCGTACTTTACTATGCGCAAAGCAATTTTCACACGCCCGTCCGCCGTTTCCGGTATGCCCTTTTTATCCATGGTGAGGGCGATAACGGTGCCGCCATACTTCTTTACTAACGGAAAGACCGCACCCATACTCGCCTTTTCGCCGTTTACCGAATTGACGAGCGGCTTGCCGTTATAGCGGCGCATGGCGCTTTCAAGAACGGACGCGTTGTTGGAATCAAGCTGTAACGGCAGATCGGTCACGGCTTGCAGGGATGTGACCGCTTCTGACATAGCGGCGCGTTCATCGATATCGGGGAGTCCGACATTGACATCCAGAATATGCGCGCCTGCGTCCGCCTGCCGCAAAGCTTCGTCAAGCAGATAGCTCATGTTCCCCTCTCGGAGCGCCGCTTTCAATTTGGGTTTTCCGGTCGGATTGATGCGTTCCCCGATGAGAATCGGCTGTTTATCCACCGCCACCGCATGGGTATACGAGGAAACAACCGTCTTATTCTTCGCGCACGGCGGCGCATACGGAATATTTTGGGTACGTTTGACGGTTTCGGCGATATAGTCCGGCGTTGTGCCGCAGCATCCGCCAAGAATGCCGAATCCTTTTTCGGCAAGGCGCGCCATATAGTCCGCAAAAGTATCTTTATCAATATCATAGACAGTTTGTCCGTTTTCCACGCGCGGAAGTCCGGCATTGGGATTAACGATAAGCGGCACGGAGGCATTCTCCGTAAAGCGGTCGGCAATTTCCAGCATGACATCCGGGCCGAAGGAACAGTTCATGCCGAGCGCATCCACGCCAAGTCCCTCCAAAAGTGCGATCATAGCTTCCGGACTGGCGCCGGTCATCAGCTTTCCGCCCTTATCATACGCATTGGTGACAAAGACCGGCAGATCGCTGTTTTCCTTTGCGGCAAGAACGGCGGCTTTGGTTTCATAGCTGTCGTTCATGGTTTCAATTAAAACCAAATCGACTCCGGCCTCAACTCCGGCGCGAACGGTATCGGAAAACAGTCTCACGGCATCTTCAAACGCAAGGTCGCCGAGCGGTTCAAGCAACCGTCCGGACGGGCCGATATCAAGGGCGATATATTTATCCGTCCGCGTTCCGATAACATTTCGCACACACCTGACAGCGGCAGAAATCATCTCTTTGTACGTATCCGGATATTTATCGCTGTTGACACCGAACGTATTGGTCGTGAACAGATCTGCCCCAGCTTCAAAATAGGCTTTATGCGCGGCAGTCACAATTTCCGGCCTTGTCAGATTCAGCGATTCGGGAGCCTGTCCCGCTTGAAGTCCCATATTCTGCAACAGTGAGCCAAAGCCGCCGTCGCAATAGAGACGTTTTTCTTTTAAAACTTTGCGCAGGTCACTCATAGGATTCCTCCGTTCATCTGATTTAGGAAAGGCTCTTTTTGATTCCCATGACGGCGGTCACCGATTTGAGCGGCGTCATAAGAAACGATTTGTTTAACGTGATACCGAGCTTTCGTCCGGCATCCAGCGCGGCAAGAAGCGGCGGTTGAACATCTAACGGCAGATCGCCGTAGCCCGGACTGAACCGCGGCAGGCAATCAAGACCGGCGCTGATCTTCTTGTCTGCATAATCGCAGGCGGCCTCAGCATAGGCTGAGGCGAGCGCGTCGGTAATAAAATGTTCGGCCGGCGAAAGCCTTGCTAATTTTTCCAAAAGCCGGTCAACGCCGATTCCGATGGTTACGGCAAAGAGAAAGGCCTCGGGTGCGCCGGAAAGGTTCCGGTAAAGCGCATGCGTTTTAATGTTTCCAAAGCCCAAATTCACCGTATCAGGTTCGGGATAGGTCACATGGACGCGCAATGCGCAAAACCGACAGTCGAGTGTTTCCGCAAGTTTTGCTTTGCATAATTCAATGGCGGAATCGGTATAGCCGCGCGCCGTATGAAGCCGGGCGGCGCATTCGGCAGGATCCAATATCAGCTTTTCAGCCGGAACGGTTTCAAACTGCAAGAGGTTCATTTGAGTATCTCCGAAAGATTTGCCTGAATGGCGGCGGCGACATCCGGTTTATTCATGCTGTAAACATGCACGGCATTTATGCCGTTGGCAAAGAGGTCGATGATCTGCTCGGTGGCATACGCGATTCCGGCTTGTTTCATAGCTGCCGGGTTTGAGCCGTACCGATCGACAATGCGCACAAAACGCTGCGGCAGAGCCGATGCGGAGATCGAACAGATTCTTTTGATCTGCACTGCATTTGTCACCGGCATGACGCCGGGAATGACCGGCACATGCAGTCCTGCATTCAGGAAACGGTATAAGAAGTTATACAGAATGTTATTATCGAAAAACATCTGGGTCGTCAAAAATTCACATCCGTTTTCGATTTTGGCGCGCAAGCCCTCCAAGTCGGCCTTGCTGTCGGCGCTTTCCGGGTGTCCCTCGGGGTAACACGCACCGCCGATACAAAAACCGCCGAAAGCGGATATTTCCGCGGCAAGCTCGCTTGCATGCCGGAAATCGCCCTGCGGCAGGTCGCCCTGCGGCAGGTCGCCCTGCGGCAGGTCTCCGCGCAAAGCGAGAATATTTTCGACGCCCTGCTTCTTCAATTTTTCAAGTTCTTCACGGATACGCGCCCTGTCCGAAGAAACGCAGGTCAGATGAGCAAGCGGTGTGACGCCGCGTTTGCTTAGCGCCGCGCAGATATCCGCCGTATAATCCGATGTTCCGCCGCCTGCACCGTAAGTCACGCTCATAAAACTGGGCGAAAGGTTTGCAATGCCGGCGGCGGCTGAGAGCACACTTTCAAATTTGTCGCTTGTCTTGGGCGGAAAGACCTCAAAGGAAAGACTGGGTTTTCCGGAACGGACAATATCGGTAATTTTCATAAGAAACCTCGCTGATTTAAAGCTTATATAGCCGCAAACGCCGTGTCCAGCGCCGCAATCAGATCTTCTGCCGATTCGATTCCGATAGAAAGGCGGATCGTGCCGGGCTTGATTCCCTGTTCCGCTAATTCCGCTTCGGTAAGCTGGGAATGGGTCGTGCTTGCCGGGTGGATGACAAGCGATTTTACATCGGCAACATTGGCAAGCAGGGAGAAGATCGGGAGGTTATCGATGAATTTCTTCGCTTCCTCTGCGCCGCCCTTGATCTCAAACGTAAAGATCGATCCGGCGCCGTTCGGAAAATATTTCTGATACAACGCATGGCTCGGCTCACTTTCCAGCGACGGGTGATGAACAGCCTCCACTTTGGGGTGCTTTTTCAGGTAATCGACAATCTTCAGCGCGTTGCTTACATGCCGTTCGACGCGAAGAGAGAGCGTTTCAAGACCTTGCAGGAAAATAAACGCATGGAAGGGCGAAAGCGTTGCACCGGTATCGCGCAACAAAATTGCGCGGATATAGGTGACAAACGCCGCTTTTCCTGCCGCCTTTGCAAAGGAAACGCCGTGATAGCTGGGATTCGGCTCAGAAATCCACGGATAACGGCCGGATTTCTCCCAATCAAAAGTTCCTCCGTCGATAATTACGCCGCCGATAGCCGTCCCGTGTCCGCCAATGAATTTGGTAGCCGAGTGAACGACGATATCCGCACCGTGTTCAATCGGACGGATCAGATAGGGCGTGGCGAATGTGGAATCGATCACAAGCGGAATGCCATGCCGGTGCGCCACTTCGGCTACCGCTTCGATATCGATAATGTTGGAGTTTGGGTTTCCGAGCGTTTCAATGAAAATAGCCTTTGTATTCGGCTGGATAGCGGCTTCAAATGAACCTTCGGTTTCCGGATCGACAAAGGTAGCTGTAATACCGGAGGAAAGCGGCAAAGTATGCGCAAGCAGATTATACGTGCCGCCGTAAATGGTTTTAGAGGCTACGATATGTTCGCCGCTTGCCGCAAGAGCCGTAATGACATAATCGATAGCCGCCGCGCCCGAGGCGGTAGCGAGGGCGGCGACGCCGTTTTCCAAGGCGGCGATACGTCTTTCAAAAACGTCCTGCGTCGGGTTGGTCAGGCGTCCGTAGATATTTCCAGCGTCGCGGAGCGCGAAGCGGTCGGCGGCGTGTTCGGCGTTATGAAAGACAAACGAGGTGCTTGCATAGATCGGTACGGCACGTGCGTCGGTTGCAGGGTCTGCCTGCTCTTGGCCGACATGCAGTTGTTTTGTTTCAAAGCCCCAGTTTTGAGAATTACGGATATCTGCCATTTTCTTTATCTCCTTTTTGATTGTCCGGTTTGTTTTTTTCTGGCTTTATTATACACGATACAAACGGATTTGTCCAATACATAAAAAATATGCGGAGATATAGTTTTTGTCTATACCTCCGGCGTCAACGTCCGATACGGACGAAGATATTTTTCAATTTCTTCGATATAACGCTTTCCCATACTGCTAAGCACGTTGTTTTTGCGCACGATATAGCCGATTTCCATATGCGCGTCCGGGCTTTTTTCGGGCATTTCCAAGGGAATGGCCGCATAATCGCCGCCGTTCAGTTCTTCGCAGATAATGCCCGAACAAAGCGTATAGCCGTCTAATCCGACCATGAGATTGAGCATGGTCGCGCGGTCGCAGGCCTTGATGATACGCGGATAATCGCAGGTACTTAGAATCTCTTCGGCAAAATAGAATGACGCGTTATCGCCCTGTTCAAACGACAGGCAGGGATAGTCTTTTAACTGTTCAAAGCGAATGCTCTTATTCCGGGCAAGCGGATGTTCTTTCCACAGATACACATAGGCTGCGCAGTCGATGAGTTTATGAAATTCCAGTTCTCCCGAACGAAACAGCTTTCCAAGGGTCAGACGGTTAAAATCGTTCAGGTACAGGATGCCGATCTCACTGCGGAGCGTACTCACATCGTCGATGACCTCCTTGGTACGCGTTTCGCGCACAGCAAGTTCATATTCGGAGGTATCGGTATGTTTGACCATTTCGACAAAGGCCTTGACGGCAAACGAATAGTGTTGGGTGGAAACGCAGAACTTCTTTTTCAAGCGTCCCGAACCGTCGTATTTTTCGCGCAATTCTTCAAACTGAACGTAGACGCGTCTGGCATAGGAGAGAAATTCCGCACCGTCGGACGTTAACGTCATGCCGCGCGGTGTGCGGTTAAAGACCGTGATCCCAATCTCCTTTTCCAGTTCGCGTACAGCTCCGGTGAGAGAGGGCTGCGAGACATAGAGAATTTCCGCCGCTTTGCTTAACGAGCCGGTTTCCGAAACGGTAATCACATAATGAAGCTGTTGCAAGGTCATGGGAAAATCTCCTTTCACAAGCGGTTCCGGAGGGTTTAGCGAATCAGTTCGCCCAGTAACGGTTCAATGGCAAGTCCCTCGCGCACAGGCGTGCCGAGTGCCGTCGTATAGCGCGATGCCTTATAAATAAAATCGCAGGCTTTCCGGACGCTGTTTTCGGGCGTTAATCCCGACATGGCTCCGGCTAAGATGATCGACGCAAAAATATCGCCGGTTCCGGGGTAGTTATTCGGGTCGCGCGGGGTAAAATATTCGCCGTGCACACCGCTTTTTTTGTCGTAATACAGCACGCCGACTGCGTTTTCTCGGTGAATGCCGGTAATGTACACCAAATCGCCCGAAAGGCCGGCAAGTTCCTTTGCCATAGCGGCAAGCTCTGTTTCGTCAAAGTCCGGACGGAAAGGTTTATCTAACAGAATGCACGCTTCGGTAAGATTGGGGGTGATAATATCGGCGTCCGAAATAAGAATGCGCATTTTACGGCACATTTCAGGCGTATAGGTAGCATAGGGTGCACCGTCGTCGCCCATAACCGGGTCGGCGAGGAACAGACAGTGCGGGTTGCGCTGTTTGGCTTTTTCGGCAAACGCACGGACAATTTTGATCTGTCCGGCACTGCCTAAAAAGCCGGAATAAACTGCGTCAAATACCGTATCCAGTTTTTCCCAATGAGCGGCGATAGCAGGCATTTCTGCCGTCAGATCCAAAAAGGTAAACCCGGTATAGCCGCCGGTATGTGTGGACAAAAGCGCCGTCGGCAAGGGACAGACCTGGTTTCCGCAAACCGAAAGCACCGGCAGTATCACGGTTGTCGCGCAGCGTCCGATACAGGAGACATCGTGAATAGCGGCAATTTTCGGCGGCATGCCTTTTTTGAGAAGAGACGCCGTTTTCGGCGTCTCTTGGTTTTGCAGGTTTTTAGTCATAGCTTTATTCTTTGGAAGAATCATCGGAATTTTCGTGATTTTCCGGATCTGTGTTTGTTGCCTGGTCGCTCTCGGTTGTTTCCTCGGCGATACGGCGGCGAATATTGTCGCGCGATGTGCTCTGCATTACATCCGAGCCTGTTTCGGTTTCCCCGTTTTCTCCGGCTTCGTCGGTTTCCGGCAGATTCTGATTTTTTGCCGCACGGTGTGCCTCATCGTTCTGCTTATTGCTCTTTTCCGCTTTCTTCTTGACGATTTCTTCCAGTTCCTCGACTGTCGGGTCGCCGTTCATAACGGCTTTGAACTGATCTTCGTCCATAATTTCATGCGTAATGAGATATTCCGCAATAAAGGAAAGTTTATCCATATTATCGCTTAAAATCTTTTCGGTACGGCGATAAGCGCGTTCGACAATGGCACGAACCTCGGCGTCGATCTCCGACGCGACGGTTTCGGAATAGTTGCGCGAATGCGTCATACTCATGCCTAAGAATACTTCTTCTTGGTTTTCGCCGTAAACGATAGGCCCTAAGTTTTCGCTCATGCCGTATTTGGTGACCATACTGCGCGCGATATCAGTGGCACGCTGGATATCGTTGGAGGCGCCGGTGGAGATATCGTCAAGCGTCAGTTTTTCGGCAACCCGGCCGCCCAATAAGGACACAAGCTCGTTTTCCATATCGCCCTTGGACATGTAATCGCGGTCTTCTTTGGGCAGATACAGCGTATAGCCGCCGGCACGGCCTGCCGGAATAATAGAGATCTGATGAACCTCATCATGACCGGGAAGGAAGAACGACGCCACGGCATGGCCGGCTTCGTGGTAAGCCGTCAGTTTTTTGCTCTTATCCGAAATGACCTTGGATTTCTTGTGCGGTCCGACAATAACCTTTACCATGGCCTCTTCCAGCTCTTTCATGCCGATCAAATGCTTGGATTTGCGCGCCGCAAGGAGAGCGGCCTCGTTCAAGAGGTTGGCAAGATCCGCTCCGGTAAAGCCGGCCGTCGTTTTGGCAATGACCGACAGATCCACATCTTTTTCAAGTGGTTTATTGCGTGCGTGAACCTTTAATATTTCCTCTCTGCCGCGGATATCGGGATAGTTGACGGTGACCTGACGGTCAAAGCGTCCGGGACGGAGAAGCGCCGGGTCAAGGATATCCGGGCGGTTGGTAGCGGCAATGACGATGATACCGTCGTTTTCGGCAAAACCGTCCATTTCGACAAGCAACTGATTCAGCGTCTGTTCGCGCTCGTCATGTCCGCCGCCGAGACCTGCGCCGCGGTGACGGCCGACCGCATCGATCTCATCGATAAAGATAATGGCAGGGGCAGTCTTTTTGGCCGTGTCAAACAGGTCGCGCACACGGGAAGCACCCACGCCGACATACATTTCCACAAAATCCGAACCGGAGATCGAGAAAAACGGAACATTCGCTTCACCGGCCACAGCCTTGGCAAGCAGCGTTTTACCCGTGCCGGGAGGGCCGACGAGCAGCACGCCGCGCGGAATCTTCGCGCCGAGTTCGGTGAATTTTTTCGGATTTTTTAAGAAATCCACAACTTCTTTGAGTTCTTCCTTTTCCTCATCCGCACCGGCAACATCCGAAAACATCACTTTATTCTTGCCGCCGAGGTTGACTCTGGCACGCGATTTTCCGAACGAATTGATCTTTCCGCCCTTGCCGCCCATGGTGGCGTTCATGGCGAAAAAGGCCAGCACGCAGAAGAAAACGATCATCAGAATATACGGAATGAAGCTGAGCCAGAAAGAGGTTTCTTTCGGCGGCTCATAGTTATAACTCTTGATATCGTTATCGGGGTCGTCGTCGTGGTTCAGCGCATTGACGATCGGTTTGATATCGCGCTCGAAAAGTTCCAGACTGCGTAATTTTACCGAAATTTCTTTGCCTTTGACGGTAATACCGCTTGAATTTGTTTTATCGCGCGTTTTGATATCCAAGATATTTGACGCGGTAATATTATACGACTCCACCTCGCCGCTTTCAAAAAGTGCGACGATCTCGCTGTATTCCGGGTCTTTTTCCTTTTTCTGTCCGAGCAGAAAAGAAGAAGCCATGAGCAATACAGCAATCAAGACGACATAAAACAGAATGGTTTTTCCGTTATTTTTCATCTATTGAATCTCCTGTTCAAAATGGTAATACAAAGCTGATTTTAGGTTGAATAGTTGAAGAAAGATTTATTGTTTCATATATATACTGATCCGGCAAAGGTCGGCTGAGGTGCACAAGGCGCGCGAATGCGCGTCGCTTAGCGCTGTGCGCGGCACAAAAAGGATCTCACATCCATCTGCTGTACAAACGATCGGAAGGATCCCCCGCAGCTGCGCCGGAATTTTTTTCTTTGTAAAAAGTTCTTTTAATTTACGCGTCATGCCGCCGCATTTTACCGTATCCCCCTCTTTACGCGAACGCACACAAAGCGAGCCGCAAAGGCAGGTTTTATCTAAAATAGCGCTGTCGTAAAGGGTGAAACCTGCGCGGTGTGTCATGCTGTCTTTGTGCAAAAGCGCGCTCACATCGGTACACTCTACGGCAAAGGGCGTATCCGGAATCGGGAAAAAACCTTCGTCAACCGGATAGAAATACGGTTTATTTTCGGGTTTCTTGCGGCGCACAGTCAGTGAAAAGAAAAGACGTCCGTCTGAAAGATGCGCACTGATTCCGCCCGGCAGGCAGATCTCCGCATTCTTTCCGTTTTCGGCTGACTCACGCACAAGCGACGCGACAGCGGTAATATGCACGTTTTCCGGGGTATCTGCTGCACCGGTTTTGCGGTACAAAAGCAAAATGCATTGGCGCAGTATCGGTTCATCTAATGCGGCAAGTTCGCTTATTTTGTCGGTTAAGCTATTGTTTGCCGTTTTTTCAATAAATATTTGTGCGTCGCGCAAAGAACGGCTTGTCGCACAAAGTCCGCTTTCCAGCGACGGATTCACCGTCTTTAAAAGCGGCAGAATCTTGTGACGGAAATAATTCCGTGTATATTCATCCGAAAGATTGGTAGAATCGGTAACATAGCTTTGTCCGACAGCCGAAAGAAAAGCTTCGATCTGCGAACGTTCGACCAAAATCAGCGGACGGATGAGCGTAATTCCCTCTGCAAGCGGACGCTTGGGCGGAATGCCGGAAAGACCGGCAAGACCGGCGCCGCGTGTGAGGTTGAACAACATCGTTTCGGCATTGTCGCTTGCCGTATGAGCGCACGCGACAAAGGGAATCTCCCGTTTGCGGCAGATCTCTTCAAAAAAGGCATAGCGGACATCGCGCGCGGCAAGCTCTGTGGACACTTTCCGTTTTCGTGCGATCTCGCCGACATCGGCTGTGCAGAGTTCAAACGGAATGCCGTTTTTCCGGCACAAATCCTCGGCAAACGCCGCGTCGCGTTCGGCTTCTGCGCCGCGAAGCATATGATTGACATGGCAGGCGCAAAGCGAGAGCGACGGATAAAAACGTTTAAGCGCCAGCAAAAGCGCCACACTGTCCGCACCGCCGGAAAGCGTAACAAGAATGCGGCTGTCCGATGAAAACAAGCTATATGTTTGATTGGCTTCGGCTATCTTACGCCGCAGAAGGATGTCAGTTTGCGGCATGACTTGTATCCATGGTCATAAACTTGGTGTACTGTCCGAGCCAGCCGAGCGTTACCGTTCCGGTCGAACCGTGACGGTTTTTCGCAATGATACAGTCGGCGATATTTTCCTTTTCGGGATCGTCCTTATAATAATCGCGCGAAAGGAACATGATGGTGTCAGCATCCTGTTCGATACCGCCGGAATCACGCAGATCGGAAAGCATCGGCTTCTTATGCTCCTTTTCGGAGGCACGGGAAAGCTGAGCGCAGGTAATGACCGGAACTTCAAACTCTTTGGCAAGCAATTTCAGATTTCGTGAAATGTCCGAGACCTCCTGAACGCGGTTTTCGGTGCGTTTATCCGACTGCATGAGCTGCAAGTAGTCGATAATGACAAGTCCCAGATTTTTGATGCGCCGGAGTTTTGCTTTCATGCCGGTCACCGAAATACCGGGAGTATCGTCGATAAGAATATTGGTTTCAGCAAGGAGCCCGGCTGAACGGGCAAGTTTTTCCCATTCTTCTTCGGACAGATTGCCCGAACGCATATGATAGCTGTCGATACGCGCTTCGGAGGCCAACACGCGCGAAACAAGCTGTTCGCAGGACATTTCGAGCGAAAACACGGCTACCGCCTTATGTGGCGATTTCTGGGCAACATTGGCGGCGATATTCAAAGCAAAGCTTGTTTTACCGACGCCGGGACGCGCGCCGATGATGATAAAATCACCCTTGCCCATACCGACAAGATATTTATCGATATCAGCAAAATAGGTCGGCGTACCGAGGGCGTCCGTACCGTTCTTTTTCAGTTCCTCCAAATGGTGGTAGAGATCAACGATAACGTCGCGGATATGAGAAAGCCCCTTGGTTTCGTTCTTTTCAGCGATATCGAAGATAAGCTGTTCCGAGCGATCAAGGATATCCTTGGTTTCGCCCTCGGCGGAATATGCCATTTCGCCGATCTCATTCGAGGCTTCAATCAAGCGTCTGAGCACGGCTTTATCTTTGATTATGCGCACATAGTCCATGAGGTTATTCATATCCGGCACGGACTCGGCAAGCGTTGTAATATAGGCTTTTCCTCCGGCTTCATCGAGCGTTCCGCTTGTTACAAGCTCTTCAAGAAGCGTGACCTCGTCAAGGTGCGCGTCGGCGCGCGCAAAGATATTGCGCATAGCTTCGTAAATGCGCACATGCTGTTCGAGGTAAAAATCGTCGGCACGGAGGATCGCCGCTATTTCATTCAATTTTTCCGGATCGAGAATGACGGTGCCGAGCACCGACTGTTCCGCTTCCTTGGAAAAAGGCATTTTCCGCAAGTTTTCTTCGGAAACCAAGAGTTCGCTCACGGTTGAAACTCCCTTCCCTATCTGCGTGCCACCCGGACACGCAAGTCTATTTTAGTCTTTCTGTGTGACGATGACGTTAAGCTTGCCGGAAATTTCCGGATAAAGTTTAACATCCAAGCTATACGAACCAAAGGCTTTGATAGCATCGTCCAAAACGATCTTTCTCTTATCGACAACGATCCCGTGCTGTTTTTCAAGCTCTTCGGCGATATCTTTCGAGGTGACCGAGCCGTAAAAACGGCTGTCAGCGCCTGCTGTTGCATAAATTTTCACCACAAGGCCGGAAAGCTTTTCGGCGGTTTCCTTGGCGGCCTGCTTTTCCATTTCTTCATGGTGTTTCTTGGCGGCCTGCTTGTTTTTATAGTCATTCATGATCTTGGCATCGGCTTCCACGGCAACTCCTTTGGGAAGAAGAAAATTGCGCGCATATCCGTCGGACACATCGACGATCGTGTCTTTTTTGCCTTTTCCTTTGACGTCCTGTAACAATAATACTTTCATGGTGCATGCTCCTTACGTGATTCATAAAGAAAAAACTTTTTATCACTATACTATACCACACGCACGGCAAAAAGTCAACGAAAAATCACAAAATCCTTGCAGAAACCGGAGACTTTTTATTTATTTACATTTCATTCACGGATATATTCACGGCAGGTTTCAGTTTTATATTATACTATTGAAACATTCTTGCAAAAAGGAGAAAACTCTGTGGCAGGCACCTGCAAACTGTGTCCACGCGAATGCGGCATAAATCGAAGTGAAAAATACGGACGCTGCGGCGTATCGGACAAAATAAAACTGGCGCGCGTCGGGCTGCACGCCTGGGAAGAACCGTGCCTTTCCTATGGAGCCGGGAGCGGAACGGTCTTTTTTTCCGGCTGTGTACTCGGCTGTGTCTTTTGTCAGAATCATGAGATATCGCGCGGCAAAAAAGGACAAGACGTTTCGCCGGAAATTCTTGCCGGCGAATTTCTTCGCTTGCAGGACATGGGAGCGGTCAACATCAATCTTGTCACGCCGACACACTTTTCCGACGGCATTTTAAAAGCGCTTGACAAGGCAAAGCCGCGCTTGCACATCCCCGTTATTTACAACTGCGGCGGTTATGAAAAGCCGGAAACGCTCCGGAAATTTGACGGCTATATCGATATTTTTTTGCCGGATTTCAAGTATTTTTCGCGTGAAGCGGCGGCAAAATATTCCGGTGCGCCGGATTATTTTGACATATGTTCGGCTTCTCTTGAAGAAATGTACCGGTTAGTCGGCTATGCGCGGTTTGACGCGGAGGGACATATGACGCGCGGTGTTTTAACGCGGCATCTGATACTGCCGGGGCTTTCGCGCGACAGCATGAAAATTCTCGACTATCTTGCGGCTCACTACGATGTAAGCAAGTTTGCGATAAGCTTAATGAGTCAATTTTTCCCGACACAGACCTGTGCGGCGTATCCGGAAATCAACCGGCACGTCACAACGCTCGAATATGACCGCGTGGTTCGCCATGCCGAAGAACGCGGCTTTGTCTGCGGCTATTTGCAGGAAAGAACCAGCGCAAAAGAAGAATATGTGCCGGATTTTGATTATAAGCTGAAATCTGGAATACAATGAAATGCGATAAAGAAAGGTGAGAAACCATGGAGCTTACAGAAAAAACATTAAACGAAGAATACATTTATAAAGGACGTATTATCAAGGTACGGCGCGATGAAGTGGAACTGCCCAACGGACACAAAAGTGTGCGCGAGGTAGTGGAGCACTCCGGCGGTGTATGCGTGTTGCCTCTAACAGACAAAGACGAAGTGATTTTTGTCCGTCAGTTCCGGTATCCCTACAAGGAAGTTTTACTTGAAATTCCGGCCGGAAAGCGCGACCATGGCGCAGAAAGTCCGCTCGAATGCGGCAAACGCGAGCTTGCGGAAGAAACCGGCGCGACGGCTGAAAACTACGTCTCTCTCGGCGAACTTTATCCGTCGCCCGGCTATTGCGGCGAAGTCATTTTTATGTTTCTTGCCACACAGCTTTCGTTCGGAAACACAAATCCCGATGAAGATGAATTTTTAAATGTTGAAAGAATCCCGTTCGACAAGGCGCTTGACATGGTGCTTTCCGGCGAGATCAAAGATTCCAAAACGCAGTGCGCGCTCATGAAAGCCGCCGTTCTTTTGGGAAAACTGCGCAAATAGTATAAGGAGTACAAAACTACATGGAACAGAATATAAACACGGTTGAAGAAAAAATTGAAAACGCGGAAAAAACTTTACGCGAAAAAGGGATCTTTGACCGGATCGACCGAATTGCCTTTGAAAATCAAAAAAAAGCTATGGCGGCATTCCGGAAACACAAGGTATCCGAGAGCTATTTCATGCCGTCGTCCGGTTATGGCTACAATGACCGCGGACGCGATGAATTAGAGGCCATTTATGCCGATGTGTTTGAATGCGAGGCGGCACTTGTGCGGCACAACATTACAAGCGGCACGCAGACGCTTGCCATCGGATTATTCGGCCTTTTGCGTCCGGGCGACACGCTTTTTTCCGTCACCGGAAAGCCGTATGACACCCTTGAAGAGGTCATCGGACTTCGCGGCGAACCCGGAAACGGTTCGCTTGCCGATTTTGGGGTAAAATACGCGGCGCAGGAAATGACGCCGGCCGGAGATGTCGACATAGAAAAAATGCGCGAATTCTTAAAGAACACGCCGTCGGTCAAGGTCGTATTCATCCAGCGTTCCAAGGGGTATTCCGTTCGCAAAACGCTGTCTGCCGAGGAAATCGGGCAGGTTGTCCGGGCGGCCAAAGAAATACGGCCGGACGTATTCGTTATTGTAGACAACTGCTATGGAGAATTCTGCGACGAGCATGAGCCGACCTATTACGGAGCGGATCTTGCCATGGGATCGTTAATCAAAAATCCCGGCGGCGGCATGGCGGAGACCGGTGGGTATCTTGCCGGTTCAGCAAGAGCGGTTGAATTATGTGCGTATCGGCTCACCTGCCCCGGAATCGGTGCGGAGGGCGGTGCAACGCTCGGCCAGACCAAGAGCATGTACAAGGGGTTATTCTATGCGCCGCACACGGTTGCGCAGAGCTTGAAAACGGCGGCTCTTGCGGCAAAAGTTTTTGAAAATGAGGGATTTGCGGTCTGCCCGACTTCTGAGGAAATTCGTCATTGCATTATTCAGACGGTATCTCTCGGTTCGGAAAAGAATATGCTTGCTTTCTGCCGCGGCATTCAAGAGGGTGCGCCGGTAGATTCGCACGTCACGCCCGAGCCTTGGCAGATGCCGGGATATGCGGTGCCGGTTGTCATGGCGGCAGGAGCGTTTACACAAGGTTCGTCGATTGAACTTTCGGCGGACGGGCCATGTATTGCTCCGTACACGGTTTACATGCAAGGCGGACTTACATATGAAAGCGGCAAAATTGGCGTCATGTTTGCGCTAAGTCGGATGTTAGAGGCAAAGGATCAATAGGTCATATCTGGTTGTGCAAGGGCATGTAGCCCTTGCACAACTCGTCCCTTTTCTTAAAAGAAAAGGGGAACAAAAGAATTTGAATTTGACGCCCGGTGGTTTGTGCATTCAAACCACCGGGCGGTTTGAATTTTCCCGAAAAGCCTGAAAAGAGACTGCTTTTTGTTTTTCAAAAAGCATAAAAGGAACGGTTTTTACGTTACTTTTCGCCTCTGCGAAAAGTAACCAAAAGCAGACCGAGGGCGGCGGCCCTCTGGACTCCCAAGGTGCGGTTCAAAATTCCGAGCAGTGGATTTTTGATTAAATTACAAGCTTTGTACCTATCAAGAAATTTCATGTAAAATTGCAGTCTTGTGCAATACAGCTCGGAGTATTTTGAACCGGTGCGAAACGGAGACTTTACTACACAAGGATTTGCAGGTATTTATAAAAAGGCAAGGTTGGATTTAGGTGGACAGTAAGCTATGTGTTTCAGTGAAAGGGTAAGTTTGGTGGGAATTTGTTTTTTGTGAAAACAGAAAGTATTTTTTTCGGAAAACAGATAGTTTCAGACAGAATTGCAAAATTTCAAGTTTACTGCACACAAACAAGCCGCAGATTTACACCAAGCTTTCTATTTGCTCACATCGATTTTCCTTTCCCACCGCAACAAAGATAACGTACACTTTCCCATTTTATCAACTGCTTGCGGCGGTAAGCACGCACTGCAACTTCGATTTTCCGCAAAACCCGATTCTGCGTTTGATGAAAATTCTCCCTTTTCCTCCGGTTCAAAACATGGCCGTCTTGTTCGCGCCCGCTCACAAAACTCCCTGTTTCGGCGGTCTCCGACACGCCAAAACTTGCCACCGGCAACTTTTGACGCGTCCGAGCAACTGCTTTTTGGGGCTTTTCGTGAAAACCAAACAAAGGCGCACAGTCTGAATCATCAGATTGTGCGCCAGTTCTTTGCCCTGAAAAGTCATGAACTCTTTCCTTATATGTTCTTGAACGTGTCTCGTAACTTATCAAAGAAGTTCTTCTTTTGTGCGTTGTTCTTTTCGCCGCAGGAATCGGCAAACGCTTTTAATTGCTCTTTCTGCTTTTGCGTAAGGTTCTTCGGCACCTCCACATTAACACGGAAACTGAGATTGCCGCGGCGTGTGCCGCGAACCTCCGTAATACCGCGGTTTTTCAGAGTAAACACCGTGCCGGGCTGTGTGCCCTCGGGAATAACGTAATCTTCCGTTCCCTCCAACGTCGGAATACGGATCGTCGCACCGAGTGCCGCCTCGGTAAATGTAATCGGAATATCATAAAAGACATTCATGCCGTCACGGTTGAAAATCTTGTGTTTCGCCACCGAAACCGTCACATACAAATCGCCGTTCGGTCCGCCGTTGCGTCCGGCATCCCCCTGCGACCGAAGCGTAATGCTCTGACCGTCATCAATGCCGGCCGGAATATTGACGGTAAAGTTCTTCAACTTGCGCACTGTGCCTTTACCGGAACAGGTCGGACAGGGATTTGTGATAATTTTACCCGTACCGGAGCACTTTTCGCAAACTCTTTCCGTTTGCATAACGCCAAACGGAGTACGCTGCTGAACGCGGACTCGTCCCGTACCGGAGCAGGCTGAACAGGTCGTGGGACTTGTTCCCTTAGCCGCACCGCTGCCGGAGCAATCCGGGCAAATCTCGATACGGTAAAATTTAATATCCTTACTGCAACCGAACGCCGCCTCTTCAAAAGTCAGATTTACGCGGACCTCGCGATCTTCCCCACGCATCGGCACGTTTCTCCTTGCAGACGTATTGCCGCCGAAACCGCTGCCGCCAAAAATAGTGGAAAAGATATCGCCGAGATCGTCAAAACCGCCGCCAAAGCCCCCGAACCCGGCTCCGCCTGCACCGGCACCGGCGCCGTAACTCGGGTCTACGCCTGCGTGACCGAATTGGTCGTAACGGGCTTTTTTCTGCGGATCGGAAAGCACGCTGTACGCTTCATTTACGTCCTTGAACATCTGCTCGGCATTGGCATCGCCCTTATTCAGATCCGGGTGATACTTTTTTGCCATCTGACGGTAGGCTTTTTTGATTTCCTCGTCCGATGCACCTTTTTTGATGCCTAAGACCTCATAATAATCTCTTTTTTCTGCCATAATCGAAATTCCTTAAAATACAAGTTTACGGCAGTCGCTGTTTTCAACAGCGACTGCCTGAGCATGCCGCAAAACTGCGGTTTACGGCACGAAACAGTCAAACGGACTTTGGCGCAGTCTGCGGCGCTTTCCATAAGAAAAACGCAGATTATTTCTTATCGTTATCGGTAAAATCGCCGTTTACCGTGCCGTCAGGGTTCGTTCCGCCCATGTTTTCCGTGCCGCCCTGTGCACCGTTTTGTGCCTGTTGAGCGTACAGTTTTTCACTGATGGAATAGAAAGCTTTTTCAAGCTCTTCCGTTCCCTTTTTGATTTCTTCGGTATTGCCGCCGGAAACTGCCTTGCGCAAAGCCTCGATTTTTTCCGTAATCGGAGCTTTTTCTTCGGCCGTTACTTTATCGCCCAGTTCGCCGAGTGTCTTTTCGGACTGGAAGATCAGGCTTTCAGCGCGGTTCTTGGTATCGACCGCTTCTTTCTGTGCTTTATCTTCTGCCGCAAATTTCTCTGCATCCTTAACAGCCTTATCGATATCTTCCTTGCTCATGTTGGTCGAGGAAGTAATGGTGATGTGCTGTTCTTTACCGGTGCCCATATCCTTTGCCGAAACGTTTACAATACCGTTGGCATCGATATCAAACGTAACTTCGATCTGCGGAACACCGCGCGGAGCGGCGGGAATTCCGTCGAGGATAAAGCGGCCGAGCGTTGTATTGCCGGAAGCCATTTCACGTTCGCCTTGGAGAACATGGATCTCAACAGAGGACTGGTTATCGGCCGCTGTGGAAAATACCTGGCTCTTTTTGACCGGGATGGTGGTATTGCGTTCAATCATCTTGGTGCAAACACCGCCGAGGGTTTCAATACCAAGCGACAATGGGGTAACATCGAGCAGCAACACGCCCTTGACTTCATCGTTCAGGACGCCGCCCTGGATAGCCGCACCGATTGCAACGCATTCATCCGGGTTAATGCCTTTGAACGGTTCTTTGCCGATGAATTTCTTAACAGCCTCTTGGACAGCCGGAATACGGGAAGAACCGCCGACAAGAAGCACTTTATCGATCTGCGACGGATTTAATCCTGCATCCGAAAGTACCTGTTTGGTCGGGCCCATCGTCTTTTCAACGAGGTCTGCGGTAAGTTCATCGAATTTTGCACGCGTAAGCGTCATATCGAAGTGTTTCGGGCCGGTTGCATCTGCCGTGATAAACGGAAGATTGATGTTGGTGCTGGTCATACCGGAAAGTTCGATTTTTGCTTTTTCAGCGGCCTCTTTGAGACGCTGCAAAGCCATTTTATCGTTTCTCAAATCAATTCCGTCGCTCTTCAAGAACGAATCAGCCATATAATTCATGATCTTCTCATCGAAGTCATCGCCGCCGAGACGGTTGTTGCCGGCAGTTGCAAGCACTTCGATAACGCCGTCGGCGATATCAAGAAGCGAGACATCGAACGTACCGCCGCCAAGGTCGAATACAAGAATTTTCTGCGCATTTTCTTTATCGACACCGTAAGCAAGAGCCGCGGCAGTCGGTTCGTTGATAATACGCTTTACGTCAAGACCGGCAATCTTACCGGCATCCTTGGTTGCCTGACGCTGTGCGTCGGAGAAGTAAGCCGGAACGGTAATAACGGCTTCGGTGACAGGCGTACCAAGATAATTTTCCGCGTCGGTCTTTAGTTTTTGAAGAATCATTGCGGAAATTTCCTGCGGCGTATAGCTTTTACCGTCAATTGTGACTTTTCTATCCGTACCCATATCTCTCTTAATGGAAATAACGGTTCTGTCCGGATTGGTAATAGCCTGACGTTTTGCAACCTGACCGACCATTCTTTCGCCGGTTTTAGAGAATGCTACGACAGACGGAGTGGTTCTTGCGCCTTCGGCGTTGGTGATAACGACCGGTTCGCCGCCTTCATAAACGGCAACACAAGAGTTTGTTGTACCTAAATCAATACCAATAATTTTTCCCATAATAAATACCTCCCTATACGAATACCGTATGGTTTAAAATTAACTTAGTTCATAACCTTGACGACCGAGTGACGGATCACTTTATCGCCGAGTTTATAGCCTTTCATGAAAACATCCGAAACGGTGTTTTCATCGAAGTCTTCATTTTCTTCGTGCATGACCGCATTGTGAAGTTCCGGATTGAACTTTTCACCCTTGGCCGGAATCTCACTGACGCCGAGCTTTGTAAAAATCTCTTCCGCCTGCGAAAGCACTTTCTTTACGCCATCAAGAACAGCGCCGACATCGGTCGCTTCGGCAGACGCCGCACGTTCCAGATTGTCCAATACCGGAAGCAATTTTTCAACCGCTTCGGCAATGCCGTCGGCATAAAGGCTTTCTTTTTCTTTCTGCACGCGTTTCCGAAAATTATCATATTCCGCAAGCATGCGCAAATACGTGTCGTTTAACGTATTTTTTTCTTTTAGCAGCTTTTCGTATTCCTTTTGGGAATCCTCCAACTGCTTTTCTAACAGTTTTACCGCTTTTTTATCTTTTTTATCCATCTTCTCGGACGTTTCCTCGGTCTCCGGCATCGGTTCATCTACCTTTTCCGGGGCATCGGAACAAGCGGTCTCGTCCAAAGGTTTCTTTTCATTTTCATTCATCTTATCTGACACATTCTCACCTTCTGTAATGATCTGTGACTTATGCATTTTAAAGTCTAAGGCTTTTCGTCATCCGGCTTTGGGACGGCCTCCGTTGCCGGCGCCTCCGTGCCGTCTGCACGATCGGAAAGGCTTTTCATTGTTTGTGCAAGCCTTGTTAACGCAACCGTCGCTTTCTTGTAATTCATGCGGCGCGGCCCCAAGATACCGAAAATGGTGTTCTTGCGTCCGACCGGCAAGGAACAGAAAACGATGCTTGCATCGGACAGTCCCGAATTTTCCTCGTCGTCGCCGATATAGACCTTTAAACGGTTATCGCAAGACGAAGTATCGACTGCGGCAGGTAAAAGTTCTTTCAACCCTGCCCCGTCGGTTTCGAGAAGTCCGAGTATATCTTTCACCCGTTCAACGTCCTTGAATTCGGGATAAGAAAGCAAATTGGTAATGCCGTCCACCTCAACGCTGTGTCCGTCGTCTCCGGCTGCCGCCTCATAAGCAATACGCAAAAGCGGATTGACAAGCGCCCGCAGGTCGCCGAACTGTTCTTCCAGTTTCATGATATCCGGAAGGGACACATTTCCAAGCGGCTTTCCGGCAAGACTCAGATTGAGCGCATTTTTGATAACCGCCGCATCCGCCGCATTGACCGGAAGTCCGGTGGCGATATGCTTGGTGTTGACCGAACCATCCGGCATGACCATGACAAGAAGTATGCTTGCTTTGTCGATCACCAAGGTATCGAACCGTTCGACAACGCACTCGCCCGGCGTCTGATCAACCGTAAGAGACGCATAGTTCGTCATACGCGACATGACCTTGCGCGCCCGGCTCACAATGCCGTCAAGCTCATCCGACTTGAACCGTGTAAGCTCGGCTAACAGATCTAGCTGTTCTTTCGACGTCTTATACTCACGCATAAGCTCATCGACATACAGCCGGTACGCACTTCCCGACGGAACGCGCCCTGCCGAGGCATGCGGCTTATCGAGATACCCCATTTCTTCGAGGTCGCTCATTTCGTTGCGGATGGTTGCGGAGGACAGAGAGAAGTTGCCGTATTCAAGCAGATGTTTTGACCCGACCGGCTCGCCATGGTCGATATATTCGTCAACGATGGATTTTAAGATTTTTAGTTTTCTTTCGTTGAGCTCCATGGACTCTCCCTTCTTTCAATTTTAGCACTCGTTTCATTCAAGTGCTAATCATTGTCTATATTGTACCACTATTCGGAGGAAAGTCAATAACATTTGTTGTTTATTTTGTTAATATTTAATGAATTTCGCGCCGTCGTGCTATTTTGTGAGTGCAAAAAAGGAACCGCCATGACTTAGCAGTTCCCTTTCGTTTCAGTTGATAAAATTTCTTATTTGAGCGCCTTTTCCGTCTGTAAAAAAGCAGCCGCGTCAGCCGCCAGATTTTCCGCGTCAAGGCCGCAATGTTTCACTAAGGATTCATACGAACCGTGCGGCAGAAATTCCGCAGAAACGGCACGCACGCGCATATGTGCCGGACAGTTCGCCAGCGACAGCTCCGAAACGATCGTCCGCGAAATGCCGCCGCTCTCGATTCCTTCTTCGGCGAAGTACACGTACCGGGTCGTTCCCAAGGCCTGAGCCAGCATACCGGCATAGTCTTTTACCGGAAAAACACGGAACAGTTTGATAATCCGCACCGAAAGGTCTTTTTGCGATAATATCTGTGCGGCACGATACACTTGGGCTGTCTGTTTTCCATAGGTCACAAACACCAAATCCGGCGTTCGGGTCACAAAACGGTCGCAGACCGAAAAGAACGGTGCGCTCTGTTCATCAAGAGGCATAAACGCTTCTCTGTCATATTCCGTCATGCCGCCGCGCGGATAGCGGATCGCACTGATACCGTTTCCGGCAAGAGCCCGGTCAAGCGCGGTTTCCAGCTCCTTGAAACTGTCCGGCGCATAGATTTCCGTTCCGGGGATTTCCGACAGAAACGCGCAGTCGAAAAGGCCTTGGTGCGTCTCACCGTCGCCGGGAACAAAGCCGGCACGGTCAAGCGCCAGAACAATATGAAGTTTTTGCAGAGCCACGTCGTGGATCAATTGGTCGTAGGTGCGTTGGGCAAATGTCGAATAGAGCGCGCAGACCGGAACAAGTCCCGACACGGCTAATCCTCCGGCAAAGGCAACGGCATGCTCCTCGGCAATTCCAACGTCAAAGAAGCGTTTCGGAAAACGTTCGGAAAAGGAACGCAAGCCTGTTCCGTCACGCATAGCCGCGGTAATGGCGCAGATACGTTCATCTTTTTCGGCGCGCGCACAGAGCGCTCTGCCGAAAGCAGAAGAATAATCACTGCCGCCGGGGGCGCTTACGCCTTCGTCGGGGTCAAAAGCGCCGACCGAATGATAATTTTCCGGCATATCCTCGGCATATTTGTAGCCACAGCCTTTTTTTGTTTTGATATGTACCAGCGTACACCGTGCGTCTTTTTTGGCTTCTTCCAAAACAACCTGCAAGCGTTCAATGTCGTTTCCGTCAACCGGTCCCAGATATTTAACGCCGAGCGCCTCAAAAAACGGCTGTTTGTAAAAAAAGCTTTTGGCGGCGTTTTTTAATCGTCTTGCAAAATAAATGGAATATTCGCCGAATTTCGGAATTTTCCGCAAAACTTTCTGAAAATTGCGTTTGAACCGGTAATATTTACCGCTGGAACGGATTTTGGAAAGGTATTGGGCAAGACTTCCGACATTGGGCGAAATGGACATTTCGTTATCGTTTAAAATAATAATAAGCCGCAACTCTTTATTGTTGCAGTTGTTGAGCGCCTCATAGACCATACCGTTTGTAAACGAACCGTCGCCGACAACACAAATCGTATAGTTATCCCGGCCGGCAAGCTTGTCCGCTACGGCAATACCGAGAGCAGCAGATATGGAAGAACCGCTGTGACCGGCTGTGAGTGTATCATATTCGCTTTCAAAGCGATTGGTAAATCCGGAAATGCCGCCGCTTTGGCGCAGTGTTTCAAAGCGGTCAAGCCGCCCTGTAAGAATTTTATGGGTATAGCACTGATGTCCGACGTCGAAAAGCAATTTGTCATTCGGCAGGTCAAACAGCTTATGCACAACAAGCGTTGTTTCCACAAGGCCGAGATTGGAGCCGAGATGTCCGCCGGTTTTCGACACGGTGTGGATGATTTTGGTGCGAATCTCAGCGGCAAGAGACTCTAACTCCCCTATGGACATATTCTTTATATCCTGCGGCGAGCGGATATTTTCTAACATGACAGCACTCACTTTACAATAGTTTAGGCATACCGGAGGCAAAAAGGGCCTCCGCAAAAATCAAAGGGACTCTTTATCAAGCGGAATCACCTTTTCGCCGCGCACGTAAAAACACTTTTCGGCAAACAGCATCATAGGCCGGTCATTGAGCGAATCGGTATAAAAAGCTTCGGCCGTTTCATTCGGAAAAAGCGCGGCAAACAGCGTCGGTTTGTTTTCACGAAAGCAGAGACGCGTTATTTTACCGGCTTTTAAATCTGCCGACGAACAGACGGCATTGGTCAGCCCCAGCCGCCGCAGACACGGTTCGATCAAGAAATCAAACGACGCGGTCATGATAACGTCGTCGCTCTTTTTCCGGTCCAAATAGAATTTCTTGATCTTCCGGAAATTCCCGTCCCAGAATTTTTCGGCAAGCTCCACATAATCCGGGCACGCCGCAAGCATGGAAAACATGCACTTTTCTGCAAGATTTATCAGTTCTTCCCGTGAAACAAGGCACATTTTGTAACGCGCAAGTCCCTGCAACATGGTAAACAGCCACCGCACAAGCGATGGATGGCGGCGCATGCAGAACAGAAAATAGTCGAACGTCGATTCACCGTCGTAGATGGTGTTATCAAAGTCATACACGGTCATACGGCATGAATCCTTTCCCCATCTCTTATGTCTATTATACGATAAAACACGAAAATTGTCAACCGTACCGTCACGCAAGAGAATATATATTCGACCACGCCATTTTTCCGTTGTTATCGGTTACCTCGGCGCGTAAATAGCGTTCTCCGTCTTTCGGTCGGTATTCCAGATAACACAGGTTTTCCCCGCGCGCCAAACGGTCGCACGTCCATGCAAGATTGGAGAACACGGAAATTTTGCAGCACGGCGAACAGCGGACTTTGAAAACGCCGTCTTCCAATGCGGTGTACAGTTCCGGTGTCTGGGTCGCATAAAAACTTCCGCTGCGAACGGCATTCAGAATGTTTTCTTCGGTAAGTGTTTCCATGCGTGCCATGATAAACGATTTCGTTTCGTCGTCTCCGTTATAGTAATGCGTATCGTCCACTGCCAAGAGGGGGCGCGTCATGCCGCGGTTGGCAAGCAGATCCACAAAATATCCCGAATAAGCGCGGTCGCTTTGTCCGACAGCGGAAACGGTATTATAGATTTCAATTGCGTCAAAACCGGGAAGTTCAAGTGCGTCCTCCGGAGAATTGAGCGACCAGGCCGGGTGCGCCAAAACAGCGACACCCCCTGCGGCATGGATCTTTTCGACAGTCTCCTTACGCGTGGCGGTCTTGCGGTCTAAATCCGGTGCATGCTTCATGCCGAAACCGACAATGTGCATAACATCTTTCTCGGTACAGTTTCCGCCGAGATTATACTCACAACCGGATAAGATCATAAGTCCGGAAAGTGTTCCGGAAGTGCCGTAATGCCAATGGTCGGTAAGGGCTATTGCGTCAAAACCGGCGTTTTTGTAAATTTCAGCCGCTTTTTCCGGCGAAACCTGTCCGTCTGACAGCGTTGTATGGATATGTAAGCCGATTTTATACCATTTATTTCCGTTATGATCAAGAATCATTTATCCTGTTTCCTTTCTTTATCGACCGGAACGATCTCTCCGGCCTTGGTCAGCGAAATTTTGGTAACGACCGGACCGATTAACTCATAGATCAGCGTTCCGCACAGGATAATGGCGCGAATCTGTGCTCCGTGTTCCGGTACAATGCGCGTTGCTACAAGAGAAAGACCGATAGCAACGCCGGCTTGCGGCATAAGAGCCGGCCCCAGGTATTTGCGTACATTCTTTTCGGCCTTGCAGAGAGCCGCGCCGAATGAAGCGCCGCACATCTTTCCGACTACGCGCATCACGATGTAGATAACACCGAACAAACCGACCGTCGGTACGACCGAAAGGTCAAGCTCTGCGCCGGAAAGAACAAAGAACAGCATGAAGATCGGCGGCGTCAATCCATCCGTCAGTTTCATGATATGGGGCACCTGTGAGGAGAAGTTGGCAAAACCTGCGCCAATCGCCATGCACATTAAAAGCGACGAAAAGCCGAACATGTTCGCCACGCCGACACCTAAAAAGACAAAGGCGATGATAAGGGACAGCCGATTGCCGTCTTTTTTGAACCAACGCAGCGGCACGCAAAACAGCATACCGAGCAGGATACCGAAAAAGAGCGCTCCGAAAATTTCCCACAGCGGATCCAAAAGCGCCGACTTCAAAGAGACCTGTGCCGGGTTTTTGAGCGCTTGGGCAACAGCGACCGAGATGCTGAACATGGCAAGCGCCGTCGCGTCGTCGATAGCCACGACCGAAAGAAGTGTTTCGGTTACCGGCCCTTTGGCCTTATACTGATTGATGACCATAATGGTTGCAGCCGGAGCAGTGGCGGCGGCAATCGAGCTTAACACAATGGCAAACGGCACTTCGATGCCCGGCACGCACAACAGTGCGGCCAATACAAACAGAATGGCAAACAGCGATTCAAATGTTGCAATGACAATCGGCATAGCGCCGACGCGCTTGAAATAGGAAATTTTAAATTCGTTGCCGATGGAAAAAGCGATAAAGCCGAGCGCAACCTCGGAAATAATATCGAGCTGCGGCAAAAGGTCGGAGGTGATGACACCCCCGAACGCAAGGTTCGGAATCAGCGACGGGATAGCAGGTCCGAGAAGAAGTCCTGCGACAAGGTAGCCTGTCACATTCGGCAGCCGGAACAGCTTGGCGAGCCGGCCAAGCGCCATGCCGGCAAAAATCATAATGGACAAAATCAGTAATGTATGCATTTGCATAGAAAATCAAAACCCTCTTTAAAAATAACGAATACCGGAATTATGCTTTTGTACCGAAGCCTTCGGTATACCCGACGGGAACGGTGAAGATGACGCCGGTATCGGGCTTATCCAAACCGCCGGTAATATCGTTGACAATTTTAGAAATGACCGGAATCTTTTCCTTTTCCACAACAACAAGCACGGTCTTGCTTTCTTTGTGTTCCGGATCGAGAAGCAGCCGGAGCGAGCCCATAAAGCGCAGTTCGTTGTATTCGCAAAGATTATGCGCCATGCCTTGGCTGTCTAAAATGGTTGCGCCGCGGATTTCCTTTTCCATAAAGGCGGAAAGAATATCCTTTAAATATTCGGTTTTGTTGAGTATGAGAACGAGTAATTCCATAAGAACCGGCCTTTCTTAAATATTGAAGATTTTTTTAATTTTGTTTATATCATAGCACTTTTATGCCGATAAGTCAACCCCCGGCATTATTTTTTTGATTTTGTAAAATCCGGCTTCTTGACATTCACAAGGCTCTATGATAAAATAATGTTTAAAGAACGCAACGGCAAGGAGGGCTATTCATGAACCAGCATCCCACCACAAATGACACCCGTTTACCGGTTTCATCCGAGCCTTTATCGGAAAAGAAAGACGAAATCGACACGGTAAACTTTGACCGCAGACGCCGCTCCGAGGCCATTCGCCAGAACGAGGAATACGAGCGCGAGAAACGCCGTCGGATCCTTGCCGCGCGCAGACGCGCCGAACGCATACGCCGTGCGAAGATCGCACGTTTAAAGGCTCTTCTTATGTTTGCGGTGATCGCGCTCGGCTGTCTGTGCCTTGTGATTGCAGGCATTGTCGCCGCCGTAAAAGCTCTCACTTCTCCCAAAAAACCGGTTAAGCCGGACGGTGCGGTAAGCGATGCGGAGACAGCGCTTGTCTCCGCTTTCATTAGCGACACCGGAATAGTATACTCCCCCGGCTATGCGCCGCTTGCAGAACAAATCAATGCATTCTTATCGGATACATCGCTCGGCATTCCGCAAGGCACGGTAAAAGTCGGCGAATACGGTGAACTTGCCCGCCGCTATGCCGGATTCGGCGCCTCGGATGGCTATTTTGCCCTCAAAAACGCCGTGCGCGATGTGCCCATGTACGCCAACGGCTACTTATGGACGGAAAACGCAAACATCCGGTCATCGGAAACCAGCGGTTATTTCTATGACACGGACACTTCCTGTCTTTCAGCAGTCGCCAACATCTGCCTGTGGGAGGGAGACGGTCTGTTCCTGTCGGAACCCGATACCGACAACCAACCAAAGCTTGACAAATCAGCCGGGCTTACCGTGTTGGAGAAGTTGAACGCTGCCACGGATTATCTCTTCCGCGCGGACACCGAACGCGGCGTGAAGTATGACCCTCTTTCCGGACTTGTGTACATTCACACGCCCGATAACGACGGAAGTTCGACCGGAAACGGTTCCAACCGTTGGTTCAATTTCCGGTTCGGCTATCTCGACGCATACGAAAATATCTCGTTTAACCGTGCCATGAACGACCTTGCAAAGCTTTACACACTTTTGGGTGAAACCGAAAAAGCGGACGAGTATACGGCAATTGCCGCCAAAAACACAGCCGCTTTCAACGAGAAATTCTGGGACGAACAAAACGGCCGCTATATCGGCTGTATCGACAAAAATGGGGCGGCGCACGACTATGGTTTTGTCTTTTTAAATTTAGAAGCGATCGAAGCCGGTATGACCGACGCGGACAAAGCCGAAAAGATCTTTTCATGGCTTGACGGCACACGCACCATAGACAGCGACACCGCCGTCGGAAACGATATTTATAACGGAGTCCTGATCCGCAACACGACGCTTGCCGCCAAAGACAGCTGGTGGGATTATCTCGACGGCTCTCTTCCTCTTTCCGAAAGCGGCGGCTGGGGCAAATACTATCAAAACGGCGGCTTTTCACTTTCCACTTCGTTTTACGATATTTTAGCACGTTATAAAACCGGTCGTACCGAACAAGCAGCCTCTCTCATGAAGTCGTTGTTGGAGGCATACGCAAACGGCTCGCTTGCGGCAAGCGACAGCTCCGTGCGTATTTCCGGCGACGCGTTGGCAGGTCTTGCACCGACTGTCTATCTGCGAACGCTGTTCGGACTTGATACGGACGGTTTCCGCCTGTCGCTTACGCCGGACTACACGATGTTTCAGGCATTAAACGCCGCCGAAGAAACAGACGAACCCGAAAAGACTGCCAAAAAAGAGAAAAAGTCCAAGAAAGACCAAGCCGAAGAGCTGACTTTCCCGACGGTCGGACTTCATAACATCCAGTTTTCCAGAAACACCTACGGGGCGCTGTTCTCAGATGGCACCGTTTACCTGACCGCCCAAAATCAGATGCCGGTTCGTTTCCGTATCGGCGGTTTCGTGCCGGATACCTCTTATGACATCATAACAGTTGCAGGCGGTTTTGAAAAAACGCGTGTATCCGCCGTTTCCGACCAAACGGGGCAGTTGGATATTTCAGCAGATTTCGGCGGCGAATCGTATCTGAAAGTTGAGATAACGCCGGTCGAACCGAATAATGGCAAAAAGAAATGAATTTATCACACTTTGTCAAAACAGTAATATATTGATAAGTAAGAGGAAACCCTATGAGAGACGCTTATTATGAAGGCGAACGCTTTGAAAAGCTGTCGTTTTTCGGCGAAACCTTTACAGACTGCAAATTTGTCGATTGCGATTTTATCGGCTGCACCTTTGAAAGCTTGAAACTTTCCGACTGCTACTTTTGGGAATGCCGTTTTGAAACATGCAATGCATCCGGCTTGAATTTTGAAAACTGTGAAGTCAAGTTTCTGGAACTTGCCGAATCGACATTTATCGGGATAAACTGGGGACTTCTGACTCCGACCGGAACGGTTGGTTCCGCCCTTGACCGGATAAAGGACTGTCGGCTAAAATACAACACGTTTTCACTCATGTCCTTTAAGCGGTTCGACTTTTCCGGCTGTGCGCTCTCGGGTTCGACGTTTGCCGAATGCAATCTTGCCGAGGCCGTTTTCAAAGACTGCGATTTATCCGACGCCGAGTTCTACAAATGCGATTTAAAAAAAGCGGATTTCCGCGGTGCACGCGGCTATCGGATCGACCTTTTAAGCTGTCCGATGAAAGGCGCGCGTTTTTCCTATCCCGAAGTCATGCGGCTTTTGGATTCACTCGAAATCAAAACAGAATAACACGGCAAACACCCTGCAATATCAAACACTTTAAACCCGAAAGGAACACATCATGAACATTACAGTTTATCTCGGATCCAATCACGGAAAGGATCCCATGCTCACCACAGCGGTACGCGAACTTGGCACATGGATCGGACAAAGCGGAAACGCGCTGGTATACGGCGGCTCAAAATCCGGCCTTATGGGCGAGCTTGCCGAAAGCGTTCTGATGGCCGGCGGAAAAGTAACCGGCATAGAACCGCAGTTTTTCATTGACATGGGACTCGAATATCCGGCAATTACAGAACTTATCGTCACAAAAGACATGGCGGAGCGAAAAGCAAAGCTTGTCGCTCTCGGCGACGCGTTTATCACTTTCCCGGGCGGAACGGGTACGTTGGAAGAGATTTCCGAAGTCATGTCCAAATTATGCCTTGGACATCTTGACACACCGTGTTTGATTTACAATCTGAACGGCTTTTACGATCATCTCAAAGCACAGCTCGACCACATGATCGAAATGGGGCTTTTAGACGCCAAAAAGATAAAAAACGTCCGTTTTGTGGCAAACTTGGACGAAATCAAGGAAATTTTAGAGAAATAGCAACGTTTTTCGCGCTTTCGCAAGAAATATCAAGCAAAAGCTTTTCTTTTCCGGTATACTGTACAGCGAAGCAGCCGAAGAAGGAGAAAAACCATGAACAACACAGTCAAGTGGAGCAAAAATATCCAAGAGCTTATCGGTGAGATCGACCGGCATATCAAGGAAAAGGACGACACGCTGACCTTAAAAAGTCTTGCGGAATTTTCCGGCTATTCCGAATTTCATGTATCGCGGAAATTCAAGGAGATTTCCGGAATGTCCTTGCGCGATTACATGCGTTACCGCAAACTCGCCTTTGCTCTGAAAGAACTTCGTGATACAACAAGAAGCATTCTGGATATTGCCCTTGACTACGGCTTTTCGTCGCATGAAGCGTTTACGCGTGCGTTTGAGGCGGCGTACGGGCTTACACCGAGCGGATATCGCGCACATCCGGTTCCGGTGGTGTTACGCACGGTTTTACATCCGTTTGACTGCTATCTTTTAGGTATCGGAGGAACCGGCATGGCGACAAACGGTGAAGTAAAAACATATTTTGTGACAATTCCGGCGCACAAATTCCTACACATACGAAATTATGAAAGCATCGGCTATTTTGATTTCTGGCAGAAGCAGAATCAGATTCCGGGCTGTGACTGTGCGACTATTTGCGGGCTTTTGGACAGTATCAAGGGAAAACTCGACGATCTCGGAAGCGATGAAAACGACAGCGGAAGCGGTCAGATCATGGGATTTATCAATGCGCCGACCGGCAGGCTTTGCAGTTGGGGCATACCGCTTGCCGAAAGCTACGGCGTGCGGCTTCCGGCGGATTATGACGGCGAAATACCGCCACATATGCAGATCATGGACATCCCGGAGGGTGAATACATCGTCTTTGAGCACGGACCGTTTGATTTTGAAACCGAAAACAGTGCGGTAGAGGCCAAGATCGAAAAGGCCATGAAAGATTTTGATTATGCCTCGTCGGGTTATAGGCTTGACCTGACACCGGAACGGGTCTTTTATTTCTATCATGACTGCAAACGGTTCTGGAAATATGTAAGACCGGTTATAAAAACAGAATAGGCAAACCTGCAAAAACAGCCGTGGTGAACTCTTCGCCGCGGCTGTTTTTATGAGGATTTTTAATTCTAAATCAGAAAGCGTTCCGCAAGAATGAGCATAGCCGGCATAGTTACAAGCGAATACAGCGTCGTGATGCCGACAAGTTTTGCCGCAAGCGGCGCATTGCCGCCATAGACCTCCGCCACCACGGCTGTGTTGGAGGCCGTAGGTGCCGCGCACATGGTAACGCACACCAGCGCCACCGTAAAGTTCGGTCTTGCGCCGCAAAGCACAAACAGCCCCAGTACGGCAAGCGGCACCGCGACCAGTTTCAGCACGGAAAAAAGGAACAGCCGGATATCGGTGATCAAGGCAAGCAGGTTGATATCGGAAAGAAGTCCTCCGATAATGAGCATGGATAACGGGAAAGTCATATCACCGACCATGGACAGGCCCTCGGTAACAACGCCCGGAAAGCGGATACCGGTGATAAACAGAACCGATGCAAGGATCGTACTGGGAAGTCCCGGATTGAGAAAGACCTGTTTCCAGTCGATCTTCTTTTCCCCTGCTCCCCCGTCATGCGAGGCACTCATAACCGCCACCCCATGCGTCCACACAAAAAGATTGAACGGAATCGTATAGATAACGCCGTACAAAAGGCCGTTTTCCGGAAACATGGCCTGCATGATCGGATATCCCATAAAGCCGCAGTTCATATACATAAGCCCGAACGCATAAACGGCCCGTTCATCCGCTTTTTTTACTTTTTTGAAAATAAGACCCGAACATACCGCCATGCCGCCGTGAATCACAAACGACAAAAGTAAGATCCATGCGCCTGTAACGAGGATCTCCGGTTTACAGTCGGTTTGAAGAGACGCAACGATCAGGCACGGATTGGTAATAAAGGCAAGCAATGCCGACATGGTTTTGATACCGGCTCCGTCGATACATTTCGTCTTTTTGGCAATAAATCCTGCAAGCATAGCGATAAACAAGACGATGATCTTGCTGCACACGCGAAGGCCGTATTCTCCCATAAGTAAAAACCTGTCTTTCCTGTCACTTTTTACAAACTTCAAACAGTATACCACAAAAGGCTTTTTTTTGCAAGACTGTTTTTCTGTTTTTACAGAACAAAGAATGAGCATTTATCGAAAAGAAATTCCACGGAAAAGTTAAAGAGTTTTGACTTGACAAAAAAGCGCAATTTTTTATAATTATAAATGTATAGAAAAATGTCCGCCGGACTTGCGGCGGACGGGAAGAAAAACGTTTTTTTACTTGGAACGGTTCTGTTCCATGCCTTTTTCAGATTTAATTTCCGGCTTTTCGTTTTTCACATCGCGGAAATCGCCTGTTTTCTTGTTTTCCGCTTCATTTCTCACGTTCTGCTCACTGCGGTTGTTCTTGTTATGCTTGGACATACCAAACACCAATCCTTTCCCAATGTTGTATCCTGTCCGGAGATTCTCCGTCAGCGCTTATAGTTTTGTCATGCATTTGGTTTTTTATGCATTTCTATCTAAATTTTTGAAAGGAAATCTTTATGAAGCTTTATCCTTTAAAACTGACTCCCGTATTGAAAAATGCCGTCTGGGGCGGCAAAAAGATTCCGGAGCGTTTCGGAATCGGTGAAAAGGGCAAAAACTATGCCGAAGCATGGATGTTGACGCTTCGTCCGGACGGTGTGAATCTGATTGAAAACGGCGCTGCAACCGGCATGACGCTGGAAGAATACAAAAATGAAGTCGGCGCCAAAGCTTTATACGGCAAAGATTCCGGGAATTTTCCTCTTCTCATAAAAATTATCGACGCAAGCGACCGGCTTTCGGTGCAGGTTCACCCGGACGACGCTTATGCCGCCGCGCACGGTCTGGATGCCGGAAAAACCGAAATGTGGTACGTTTTGGAGGCAGAACCGGGCGCGACGCTTGTCAACGGTTTAAAACCCGGCATAACGCCCGAAGAAATCAAAGACGCGGCGCTTATCGGTGCATGCGAACCGCTTTTAAACACGGTTTCCGTCAAAAAAGGCGACTGTTTCTACATCCCGGCCGGCCTTGTACACGCCATTGGAAAAGGCATTCTGATTGCGGAAATTCAACAGAACTCCAACACGACTTACCGCCTGTATGACTATGACCGCGCAGGTGCGGACGGCAAAAAGCGCGAACTGCATACGGACAAGGCGGCGGAGGTTATTAAGACTTCCTTTGATCTTTCCGGCGTAACGGTAAACAAAACGCTCTCTGACAGAAACGGAATCGTTGTAAAAGCATTATGCGTCTCCCCTTATTTTTCCGCCAAGTCCCTCACCGTCCCGCACGGCAAAACCGCGGAGCTTTCATCAAACGGCAAGCTTTTACATATTTTATGTGTGCGCGGCGAAGGCTATATGCAATTTGAGGGGGCAAAATACCGCATCGGAAAGGGCGACTCTTTTCTGATTCCTGCCTCTCTTGACGGCGGTTCACTTCATGCGGACGCCGAAACCGAACTGATTTTATCGCAGGATACATAACGTCCTGCCATCGAAAGAAGGTCTGACATGTCTCAAACGACCAAACGCGCTTTGGAAGCTTCTTTAAAAAACCTGCTTCTCAAAAAGCCGCTTGACAAAATCACCATAAGCGATATTGCTGAGGACTGCGGCATCAGCCGCATGACCTTTTATTACCATTTCAAGGACATCTACGATTTAGTCGAATGGGTCTGCGCCGAGGACGCCGCACGGGCGCTTGACGGCAAAAAGACCTGCGACACTTGGGAAGAAGGGCTTCTCAACATTTTTGACGCAGTTCTGGCAAACAAGCCCTTTATCTTGAATGTCTACCGTTCCGCTAACCGCGAACAGGTCGAAACCTATCTCTACAAGGTGGTTCATCCGCTCATTATCGGCGTCATTGAAGAAAAGGCGCAAGGTGCGTCCTTGCGCGATTCAGACAAAGATTTTATTGCCAATTTCTACAAATACGCTTTTGTCGGTCTTTTGCTTGCATGGATCAAAAACGGAATGAAAGACGATCCGAAAATGTTGGTCGATCGGTTATCTCTGCTGATACACGGAAGCATTTCCACGGCAGTGGAACGGTTTCGGACGGATAAACCGTAAAGCACGTTTACAAATTTATCAAAACGCGCCGTATGATTAAAATTTTATCATACGGCGCGTTTTGCTGATTGTCTTTTTTGCATTTGTTTTGTATAATAAAGTCAAGAAAGCGGAAAATAAAAATCAGGTTTCCGCAAAAACAAACCGAACGCTAAGGAGGCAATTTTTATGTATTATTCCAGCGGTAACTATGAGGCATTTGCCCGTCCGGAAAAGCCGGAGGGCGTTGAACAGAAAAGCGCCTATATCATCGGCAGCGGTCTTGCGGCATTATCCGCAGCTTGCTTTCTCGTGCGCGACGGACAGATGAGCGGCAAGCGTGTGCACATTCTCGAAAAAGAACAGATTGCAGGCGGCGCATGCGACGGTTACAAATACGAGGGGCTCGGATACGTCATGCGCGGCGGACGCGAAATGGACAACCATTTTGAGTGCATGTGGGATCTGTTCCGCTCGATTCCCTCGATTGAAACCGAGGGTGTGAGCGTACTTGACGAATACTATTGGTTAAACAAAAAAGACCCGAACTATTCGCTCTGCCGTGCGACGGTAGACCGCGGCGAAGATGCCCGCACAGACGGAAAATTTTCCATTTCCGACAAGGGCTGCATGGAGATCATGAAGTTATTCTTCACGCCGGACGAGGATTTATATGACAAGCGGATCACCGATGTGTTTGACGAGGAAGTATTGAACTCCAATTTCTGGCTCTACTGGCGCACGATGTTTGCTTTTGAAAACTGGCACAGTGCGCTTGAAATGAAGCTTTATATCAAACGCTATATTCATCATATCGGCGGACTTCCCGACTTCACGGCTTTGCGCTTTACCAAGTACAATCAGTACGAATCCATGATTCTTCCGATGATCAAGTACCTCGAAAGCTACAATGTGGAATTCCATTACGGTGTAAAAGTGACCAATGTGGAATTTTCGGTTTCCGACGGTAAAAAGCAGGCAACGCGCATTGACGTTCTCTCAGGTGGGAAAGAAAACCACATTGATTTAACCGAAAACGACCTCGTTTTCATCACCAATGGCGGCTGTGTGGAAAACTCTACGCTCGGCAGTCAGGATAAGCCTGCCGAATTCCGTCCGGAAATCAAAGAGGGCGGCGGCTGGGACATGTGGCGCAAGATTGCGGCGCAGGATCCGTCTTTCGGTCACCCCGACAAGTTCTGCTCCGAGCCTGAACAATCCAACTGGATGAGCGCTACGGTCAACACGCTTGACGGCAAAATCGTTCCCTATATTCAGAAAATATGCAAGCGCGACCCGTTCTCCGGCAAAGTGGTCACCGGCGGGATTGTCACGGTCAAGGATTCCTCTTGGCTGTTAAGCTGGACGATCAACCGTCAGCCGCAGTTCCGCGACCAGCCCAAAGGACAGCTTCTTGTCTGGGTATACGGACTGTTTTCCGACAAGCCGGGCGACTATGTGAAAAAGCCGATGCGTGAATGCACCGGCAAGGAAATCTGTATGGAATGGTTATACCATTTGGGTGTTCCGGAGGATCAGATCGAAGAATTGGCAACCAACAGCGCCAACACCGTTCCCTGCATGATGCCGTATATCACGGCGTTCTTCATGCCGCGCGCCAAAGGCGACCGTCCGGATGTTGTGCCGGAGGGGGCTGTCAACTTTGCTTTCTTGGGACAATTCGCCGAAACCGCACGCGATACCATTTTCACAACGGAATATTCGATCCGCACCGGTATGGAAGCCGTGTACACGCTTTTGAACATTGACCGCGGCGTGCCGGAAGTCTGGGGCAGCACCTACGATGTGCGCGACCTCTTGAATGCGACGGTAAAACTGCGCGACAATCAGAAAATTACGACCATGGATCTCGGCCTTATGGAACGTCTTGTGATACGCGAAGCGCTTCGTAAGATTGCCGGTACGGATATCGAAAAGCTCTTAAAGGAGTACAACGTCATCTGACGGTGCAAAATGGTCGGCAAACAGCAAAACCGCGCTTTCGGCGTTCAAAACCACTGAACCGTCGGTGAGCGTTTCACATGCGCCGTATATCGGCTTGTATACGCCGTTTTTGATGAATTCTTCGTCAAAAACGGCCTCTTTTTGTCCGGCATTGCAAAGAACGAGCAAAACGCCGTCAGATTTGCGGCCGGTGTACCGGACAAAACCGAGCTTTGCCCCCTCATGCACGGCAAACGCGATATGCGGCGCATGCAAAACAGGCAGTTCGCGTTTCAGCTGACCCAATGCGGCATAATGCGCACGCAAAGTCTCCTCCGCCCGTCCCCACGGATACGGACGGCGGCAAAACGGGTCTCCGAACCCCTCCATGCCGGCTTCATCACCGTAAAAAACCGACGGCATGCCGGGAAGCATAAATTCAAGCGCTGACGCAAGTTTCAACAAGCGCACGGCATGTGCGCGCCGCTCGGGCGATAGGCGAAAACCGGCCTTTTGCTCATTGGAGAGCGCATAGTCCGCAGGTTCTGCGCCAAGAGCCGTTAAGATCCGCTCGGTGTCGTGCGTGCCGAGAAGATTCATTAACACAGACACGGTCTGCGGCGGATACATGGACACGATCTCAGTAACAGTGTTGTAGAAATATACCGAATCACCGCTGCGGATATAGTCAAGAATGGCATTTTTAAAGGGATAGTTCATCACACTATCCAACTGAAAGCCGGACAGATAAGCGCGTCTTGCGCCATAGGCGATTTTATCGGCAGCGTTTTCCCAAACTTCTCCAAGGACGAGCGCATCGGGGTCTTCCGCTTTGACAGCCGTCCGCAGATCCGACAAGAACGCGTCCGGCAATTCGTCAGCCACATCTAACCGCCAACCGGAGGCGCCTGCTGCGACATACCGGCGTAAGATTCCGTTTTCGCCCAAGAAATAACCGCGCGTGACCGGGTTTTCGTTATTGAGTTTTGGTAAGATTTTGATTCCCCACCAACAGTCATAATCGTCCGGAAAATGCCGGAAGAAATACCAATCGTGATACGGCGAATCGTAAGCCTGATACGCGCCGACACCGTCATAATGCCCATAGCGGTTGAAATAGCGGCTGTCGTCGCCGGTATGATTGAACACTCCGTCAAGAATGACGCGCATGCCGCGTTTTTTTGTCTCATACAGGAGCTTTTCAAACGCTTCTCGGCCGCCGAACATTTCATCGATTTCGGCATAATCGCCGGTATCGTACTTATGGTTGGAATAAGCCTTGAAAATTGGGCTGAGATAGAGAAGATTCACGCCAAGGTCAGCTAAATAATCTAATTTTTCGATAATTCCATACAGATTTCCCCCGAAAAACTCATTGTTATGGAGGGGCGCTCCCGGATAAGGTGCATATTCGGGGATCCCGTTCTCCCAATCGGGATTGAGACGCGCGTCCTTGCGAACCGGCAAAGTTTCTTTTTCCGAGCGTGCAAACCGGTCGACAAAAATATGATACATCACCGCGCTTTTTGCCCATTCCGGCGTGCGGTAAGAATCTGCGTAGACAAGCAGGCGAAACGGCAATTCCGGTTCGGTTTCGGAAAGAATAAAATCAATATTGTTGACAGGCTTTAAGTATAAAATCTGGTCGCCGCGGTATAAAAGAATCTGAAAAAAGAACAGGCCGTTCGGGTCTTGCTCACAGAGTTCGGAAAGTATAAGAGCTGCGGAATAGATATCGGTATCTCCCGCTGTTTCGCAAAGTTCGAGCGGAATATCCGTTTGTTTGCCGGTCTTGTCATTCTTGACCGAAAGTGCGGCAAAACATACGCCAAGCTTTCGGGAGATCCGGAGCGTCATATGCAACGTTTCATTATAGGCAAACGCGCTTCGGCGGTGGGCAGGCACACCCTGGACTGTCCGGCAGACATGGACAAGCTGTTCCGGATGAGATAAGGAAAAACGAGCGAGCATGGAAGGCTCCTTTCGGGAAAACACGGAATTTTCTTAAAACGTGCCGATATAAGACCCTGTCGCAAAACTTCGTTTACGGCAATCAAACGCGCCGATATGTTCCTACATACCGGCGCGCGTTTTATTACGGCTTATTTAGACGTAATTTTCTTCAAATGCCAAATATTTTCGGCATATTCTTCAATACTGCGGTCGGCGGCAAATTTTCCGGCAGACGCGATATTCATAAGCGACATACGGTTCCAGCGCTTTTTGTCCGCATAGGCTTCGAGCGCCTTATCGTGTGCGAGCATATAGGAATCGAAATCGGCAAGGCACATGAACGGATCGGAAATGCCGCGCCGGCTTGCAACCAAATAATCATAGATATGGGAGAAGCTTTCTCCGTTAAAGCCGGGGTTCAAAGCGTCTACAACCCGTTTTAAGCGCGGCGAATTGTGATAATAGTTGGCCGCGTTGTAGCCGCGCATCCAAAGGTCGTTCACCTCGTTGGTGGTAAGACCGAAAATGAACATATTCTCTGCGCCGCATTCTTCAAGCATTTCGACGTTTGCGCCGTCAAGCGTACCGACGGTCACGGCGCCGTTGATCATAAGTTTCATATTGCCCGTGCCGCTGGCTTCTTTGCCGGCAAGGGAAATCTGTTCGCTGATCTCGCTTGCAGGAATCAACGCTTCGGCAAGGCTGACGCAATAGTTTTCAAGGAACACGACTTTCAGCTTGGAGGCAATCTTGGGATTCTTATCGATATCGGCGGCAATCAAGCAGATAAGCTTGATAATCTGTTTTGCCATATCGTATCCCGGAGCGGCTTTCGCACCGAATAAGAACGTCTGAGGCTGGATATCAAGATCCGGATTTTCCTTTAAGTCCATATAAAGGGAAATAATACGCAAGGCGTTGAGAAGCTGACGCTTATATTCATGCAAACGTTTTATCTGGACGTCAAACAGCGATTCGGGATCTACCAGAACGCCGGTCTTTTTGAAAAGCAATTCGGAAAAGCTTTTTTTGTTGGCGCGCTTAATAGTACCCAACTGTTCAAGCACAGCCTTATCGTCGGCAAATTTCTTAAAATCCGCCAGCTTTTCGGGATGTTTGCGGTAAGACGGCCCGATGCATTCGTCGAGCAGTCCTGCAAGCGCCGGATTGGAGTAGCAGAGCCAACGTCTGTGGGCGATACCGTTTGTGACATTGGTAAACTTATCAGGCGTAAGTTTATAAAAATCCTTGAAGCAAGAGGTTTTTAAAATCTCCGAATGCAGTTTGGAAACGCCGTTGACCGTATGCGAACCGATGACGCTCAAATTCGCCATGCGGATCTGGCCATATGCGACAATCGCCATGCCGCTTATCTGATTCCAGCCGCCCGGAAAACGCGTCCATGCCTCGTCGCAGAACCGGCGGTTGATCTCACAGATGATCTGATACATGCGCGGAAGTTTTAACTTGAACAGATCCTCGTTCCATGTTTCAAGTGCTTCCGGCATGACGGTATGATTGGTATAGGAAACCGTATGAATCACGATATCCCACGCCTTTTCCCAGGACATATGGTAATCGTCCATAAAAATACGCATAAGTTCGGGAATGCAGAGCGCCGGGTGGGTATCGTTGATGTGGATAGCCACTTTATCGGCAAAATTATCAAGCGTACCGTAAACGGCCATATGGTCGCGGATAATGCTCTGACAGGAGGCAGATGTGAGAAAATACTGTTGGGTAAGGCGCAAGGATTTGCCCTCGGCATGGTTATCCGACGGATACAACACCTTGGAAATAGCCTCGGCGTTCGTGTTTTTCTCAACGGCTTTCATATACTGTCCTTGGGTGAAAAGGCTCATGTCAAACGCGGCAATATCCTGCGCTTTCCACAGACGAAGAAGGCTCACAGCCTCGCTGTCTGCGCCGGAAATCATCATATCATTGGCAACAGCCTCCACCTCTTCGGCGTCCTCATATTCGATCCGGCAATGACCTTCCTCCCAGATTTCCTTGACATGACCGCCGAAACGCACCTTAAAAACACGGTCGGTTCGCGGTACAATCCACACTTCGCCGCCAGGAAGCCAGATATCCGGCAATTCCACCTGCAAGCCGTCCACAAGCTTCTGTTTGAAAAGTCCGTATTCATAGAGAATGGAAAAACCGGTCGCCGGATAATCCAAGGATGAAAGTGAGTCCATAAAGCAGGCGGCCAGTCTTCCGAGACCTCCGTTTCCGAGCCCTGCATCCGGTTCTTCTTCGTATAGATCGTCAAGCTTGAAGCCCATTTCATCAAGGACAGCCCGGTAGCTTTTTTCGAGTCCCAAATTATTTAAATTCGTTTTTAGCGAACGGCCGAGAAGAAACTCCATGCACATATAATACACGCGCTTGCCGCCTTTTTTGTTGACAAGCTTTTTGTAGTCCTTGCGGCGCACAGCGAGAATATCGCGGATGGTCATAGCGCAAGCCTTATACATCTGCTCGGACGTTGCTTCGGCCGGGGATACGCCGAAATAGCGCGAAAGCTTGGATTCGAGATTTTGTCTTACTTCATTGGTTCCCATTTTCATTTGTATCAACCTTTCATCACGGGGAAAAAGAAACTGCTAATATAAGCGGCGCACGTCGCAAGCGTTCCGCCAAACTGTGTTTTACGGAACAAAACAGATTTGCGTACTTCGTTTCATGTCAAAAGGCTTCTGCCTTTCAGACTTGCGAATCTATTCGAGAAAAAACCGTGGCGCATGCCCCCGGTTTTTTCAATTTCTATTTGAATCGGTCCTTGACCGGGAGATTCTTACAAGCCGGCATGGTACACGCCGTCTGTATCTCTTATTTTAGCACAGATCGCGGTACATTGCAAGATATTTTTGTGCAGAAGTATCCCAGCTGAAATCGGTATTCATTACCTTTTTCACCAATCTCTTCCACTTTTCGGGATCATGATAGAGCGTCAGCGCCGCAAAGATCCGGTCTTTAAGCTCATACATATTGTAATTGCGGAACGTAAAGCCGTTGCCGTAGATCTCGCCGTCAAACTCATAATAGCCCTTGATGGAATCGTAAAGGCCGCCCGTTTCACGCGTGACGGGCACAGCGCCGTAACGAGAGGCAATCATCTGGGAAAGGCCGCACGGTTCGCTGTATGACGGCATGACAAAGATATCGGCGGCGGCATAGATCTTCTTGGAGAGCTCCTTGTTATACATCATGAGCGCCTTGACCTGCTTGGGACGGTTCTCTCCGAGCCGCGAGAAGAATTCTTCATAGCGGTGTTCGCCCTTGCCGAGTACGACAAGCTGTGCATCGCTGTAATTGAGCACATCCTCGATAATTCCGGCAATCAAATCGATTCCCTTTTGGTCGGCTAATCTCGAAATGACGGCAATAAGCGGCTTATCTTCGCTGACGGCAAGACCGAGCTCCTCCTGCAAAGCGGTTTTGTTTTTGACTTTATCTGCCGGCCGCTTTGCCGAAAAGCGGAATGGAATCGACATATCCTTTGACGGATCGTAGTAGGTGTAATCGATTCCGTTCAGGATACCGAAGAACTTATAGGCGTTGCGGTTTAAGATATAGTGCATACCGTAAGAAAATTCCGGGTATTTCAGCTCCTCGGCATATGTCGGGCTGACAGTCGTGACCTTGTCGGCAACGGCGATTGCGCCTTTCATTAAGTTAATGCACCCGTCGTTTTCAACAATCGAATAATACTTCTTGTCAAGACCGAACACATCGCCGAGAATCGCCGGGTCATATTTGCCCTGATAGGCGACATTGTGTATGGTAAACACGGTGCGGATACGGCTGTATTCAGGATTTTCGGCAAAAATCGTCTTTAAATAGATGACCGAAAGGGCGCTCTGCCAATCGTGTGCATGCAGAATGTCCGGAACAAAATCGATATGCGGCAGGACATGGAGCACAGCGCTTCCGAAGAAAGCAAAACGTTCGCCGTCGTCGTAACTGCCATACAGGTCAGGACGCTTAAAATAGTATTCGTTATCGATAAAATAGACAGTAACGCCGTTTTTTTCAAGTTTAAAGATTCCGCAGTACAGCTTTCGCCAGGCAAGCGGCACGGTAATATCGCCAAGGAACGTCATCTGCGAACGGTATTCCTCGCCAATCGAACCGTATAACGGCATAATAACGCGGATATCGAACTCTTTCTTTGCACCTTTCATGCAGGCCTCCGGCAACGAGCCAAGCACATCGCCCAAGCCTCCTGTCGCGGCATACGGAACCATTTCCGAACCAACCATAAGAACCTTGATTGCCATAGTTTTCTTCCTTTCAGACTGATAGGGCATTTTTGATTACAGACTTAAATAACCGTTCCTTTGCTTACGGTAAAGGGATGCGTTTCATGCCCCGAGAGATAGCGGCCGTTTTTGATAACGGCGTTCTTGTCGCAGATAACGCAGTTTAAAGTAACGTTATCGCCGACAAACGAATCCTGCATGATGATCGAATTGCGGATGACCGTATTCTTTCCGACCTTTACGCCGCGGAACAAAATGGAGTTTTCCACCGTTCCTTCAATAATGCAACCGTCGGCCACAAGCGAATTTCTTACCTTGCTTTCACCGACAAAACGCACCGGCGGCGAATTCTTGACTTTGGTATAGATCGGACGGTTTTTAACGCCAAACAGATTTTCCTTGACGTTTTTATCCAACAAATCCATACTGCAGCGGTAATATTGGTCAATCGAGCTGATGGAGGCATAATAGCCTTCAAATTTACTGTACATACGGTAATTGGCTGTGCCGATGTTGCGCGCGATGATATCTTTGGTAAAGCTCTTATAGCCGCGCGCCAGCGAATCAAGAATAATGCTTTCCAGATATTCGCGTTTGAGGACGAAAATGTTAAGGCTCAGATTCAGATTTCCCGAAAGTCCGCTCGGGTTATGCAGCAGGTTTAAGATCCTGTCGTGTCCGTCGGTTTCGACGATCGTGGAATTGGCCGCTTCATGGGCGTCAAGATAGGTATTCTTGGCCACCACCGTAATATCGGCATGGGTATCGACATGGTATTCCACCACATCGCGCAGATCGATATTGCAGACGGTATCGCAGTCGGAAAGGACAAAATAATCCTCGGTACAGCGAGAAATGAAGTTATAGGCGCCCATAAGCGCTTCAAGCCGGCTGGAATACGGCTGCATGGAATGTGTGGTATTGTCATAGGCCGTGATAAACGGCGGAAGAATCTTGATACCGCCGTTGGAACGGGACAAATCCCAGTCTTTGCCGGAACCGATATGGTCCATAAGCGACTGATAGTTATAGTGCGTGATAATGCCGACCTTGGTAATATCGGCGTTGACCATATTGGAAAGCGTGAAATCAATCAAGCGGTATCGGCCGCCGAACGGCACGGACGCCATGGTGCGTTTTTGTGTCAGCTCCGGAATATTCCGGTCGTGGATATTGGAAAAAATCAAACCGGCTACGTTCATTTTATACTGCCTCCCTTACCGCTTTTGGCACTGTAAATCGTACCCGGCTCAATGTCGGTATTCGCTTCAAGAACAGCATCTGCGCCGATAACGGTTACATCCTTTGTCGTTTGTTTGTCTGCGCCTACGCGGCAATCCGCGCCAATTTTTACGTTTTCGTCCAGAATGGAATATTCGACCCGTGCTCCCTCTCCGACGGTAGTTTCGCTCATAATGACCGAATCCTTGACGACCGCGCCTTTCTCGACGGTAACGCCGTTAGACAGCACGGAATTGATAACCGTACCTTCAATCACACAGCCTTCCGTCACAATGGAGTTGCGTACCTCTGCATCAGGACCGATATACTGCGGCGGTTCAGCCGCCGTGCGCGAACGGATACGCCATTCGTCGTCGCCAAGATCAAACACGGGGTGTTCGCCGAGTAAATCCATATTGGCTTCCCACAGGCTGGAAAGTGTTCCGACATCTTTCCAATAACCAGAAAAAGAGTAAGCATACATTTTTTCACCGGCGGCAAGCATTTTCGGAATAATGTTCTTTCCGAAATCGTTGACCGAATCGGGATCGTTATTGTCAGCTGTCAGATATTCGACCAGTTTCCTGCGGTCAAAGATATAGATACCCATAGAAGCCTTGGTACTGGTCGGGTTCTTGGGTTTTTCTTCAAATTTCGTGATTCTGCCGTCCTCGTCGGCTGACATGATGCCAAAGCGGCTTGCCTCTTCCAGCGGGACTTCGATGACGCTTATCGTACAGTCGGCATGCTGTTTTTTATGAAAAGCCAGCATTTCCGCATAGTCCATTTTATAGATGTGGTCGCCCGACAGGATAAGTACATAATCGGGGTCATAGCGTTCAATAAACGTGAGATTCTGATAAATGGCGTTTGCCGTGCCGGAATACCAATCCGCGCCGTTCTTTCCCTGATACGGCGGAAGGATTTTGACGCCGCCTAAGTTGCGGTCAAGGTCCCACGGCTGTCCGTTGCCGATATATTCGTTTAACACAAGCGGCTGATACTGGGTGAGAACGCCGACGGTATCAATACCGGAATGAATACAGTTGGTAAGCGGAAAATCGATGATACGGTACTTTGCGCCGAAAGTGACTGCCGGTTTCGCCGTGGATTCCGTGAGAGCATAAAGTCGGCTTCCCTGACCGCCGGCAAGCAGCATGGCGACACATTCTTTTTTTCTGAACATAAATTTATCAAAACCATCCTTTCGCTTGGGTACTTTTCTGTCAAAACTCTGTTATTTCGGTACGGGAGAAAATGTGTTCTGTCACGCCTTAATTTTTCTTGGACGCTTTTTTCTCCGCCCTTTTTTCGGATTTCTTTTCCGGTTTCTTCTCTTTCTTTTTCTCGCTCTTTGCGCCGTTTGCAGACGTGCGCGTGCGTTTGAGGATCAAAGCGCCGAACGGGGGGATATTCGGCCGGATAACGTAATTGTAATCGCCGCGTTTTTCCTTTTCCGCTTTTAAAACACCCGTGTTCAAAGCGCCGCCGCCACCGAAGTTTTTGTCGTCACTGTTGAAGATTTCAGCGTAAACGCCTGCGCTCTTCACGCCGATCGGATAACAGGGGCGCGCCACCGGGGTGAAGTTCAGCACTACGACTAATTCCTTGCCCTTGTTGTTGCGGCGCACATAACTGATTAAGCTCTCGTCGCGATTATCACAGTCGATCCATGTGAATCCGTCCCAAGAGTAATCGTTCTGCCACAGTTCGTCATGTTCCAAGTAAAAATGATTCAAAGCGGCAACATACCGTTGAGTTGCGGCATGCATATCGTAATCAAGAAGAAACCACTCAACGCTGTCCTTATAATTCCATTCGGTAAACTGCCCGATCTCACATCCCATAAACAGTAGTTTTTTTCCCGGATGCGTCATCATATAGGCAAGAAACGCGCGCAGTCCGGCAAATTTCTGCTCATACTCGCCGGGCATCCGGTCAAGAAGCGACTTCTTTCCGTGAACCACCTCGTCATGCGAAATCGGCAAAATATAGTTTTCCGAAAAGGCATACATCATGGAAAACGTCAGTTTATCATGTTTATATTTGCGGAAAAGCGGGTCGGTGGAGAAATAATCTAACGAATCATTCATCCAACCCATATTCCATTTGAAGTTGAAACCCAGTCCGTCCTCGCTTGCCGGTTTAGAAACTTTTGCCCAAGAAGTGGATTCTTCGGCGATAAAGAGCGAATCGGGGAATTCCGAGCGGATCACATCGCCAAGCTTACGGAAAAAGGCAACGGCTTCCAGACATTCCTTGCCGCCATACGCGTTCGGGAACCATTCGCCCGGCTCTTTGTCGTAATCGAGATACAGCATGGACGCAACCGCGTCAACACGAAGTCCGTCGACGTGGTATTCGCGCAGCCAGAACATGGCATTGGAAATGAGAAAGCTCTCCACTTCGTTGCGGCCGACATCAAAACAGCGTGTGCCCCAGCCACGGTTTTCCATACGGTCCTTGCCTTGGTATTCGTATAACGGTCCTCCGTCAAACTCATACAAACCATGCTCGTCCTTCGGGAAGTGTGCCGGAACCCAGTCTAAAAGAACACCGATACCGCTTTTATGCATGTAATCGACAAAATACATAAAATCGTGCGGATCGCCGAAACGCGAAGTCGGCGCATAATAGCCGCAGACCTGATAGCCCCAAGAGCCCTCAAACGGATATTCGGCAATCGGCATAAGCTCAACATGCGTATATCCCATCTGTTTGACATACGGCGCCAATTCATGCGCAAGTTCTCTGTAAGAAAGCTGCGTGCCGTCGGCATGACGTTTCCACGACCCTACATGCAGTTCGTAGATATTGAGCGGCGTTTCGTATTTCGGTTCGGTCATTTTCTTTTTACGCGCGTTCATCCACTTTTCGTCAGACCACGAAAAGCCCGAAATATCATAATACACCGACGCGGTAGCCGGTGCTTTTTCTGCATAAAAAGCATACGGATCGGCTTTGTACACATCGCCGGATTCGCTTCTTACAAGAAATTTATATTTGGAATCCGCGCCAAAGTCATTTCCCTCCAACGTCGCCTCCCACACGCCTTCACTGCTGATACGCGTCATGGGACAGCTGTCCGTCCAGCCGTTAAAATCGCCGGTCACGAACATTTCCTTTGCGTGCGGCGCCCAGACACGGAAAACATAGCCGTTGTCCGTTTTATGCACGCCGAGATAGTCGTATGCGTGAAAATTTGTACCTTGGTGGAATAAGTATACTGCCATATTGTCGGTCTTTTTTGCCGTCATGATTCTTTTCCTTTCGCGAGGGGACATTCAGGGAATTCTTCTTTGTTAAAAGTATACCACTCTCAGGCTTCTAATTCAAGAGTATTCCATAAAAAAGAGTGAATTTTTTGTGCAACAAACTTAAATTTTTGAATCGCTATGTAAAAAATATGTATAATCGTGACAAAAAGCATCGAAAATCGTCGATTTTTTTCAGACAAACCAACAAAAATGCGGCTTGACATTCCAAACAAATGGGGGTATACTGTTGAAAAAAGAAATTCTGTTTTCCGGAAAGGAATCCTTCTTATGAACAGCAGCCGTCCGGGATCGGGAATGCTTTACGACATGCACAACCATTCCCTCCATTCCCATGATGCCAAAAGCGACATTGCCGCACTGTGCGAAATCGCGATACAAAGTAACATTGCCGGGTTTGCGGTAACCGACCATTTTGACAATGAATACAGCAAAGAGACCGATACTTTTTCGTCCATTGCCGCATCGTTTAAAGATGCCGGAGAAAAGCAAAAGCTCTATGGAGAGAAAGTGGATATTATCCGCGGCGTAGAAATCGGAGAGGGAATCTGGTTTCCCGAAGAAGCGGAAAAAATGATCGGTTTATGCGATTTTGACGTAGTTCTCGGTTCGGTTCACGCCGTTCGCTATAAGAATCTGACCGCTCCCTATTCCGTCATCGACTTTTCCAAGGTATCCAAAGCGGATGTTACCGGGTTTTGGGGCGCCTATTTTGATGATCTTGCCGCATGTGCCGAAACGATGGATTATGATATTCTGACGCACCTCACCTGCCCTTTGCGCTACATAAACGGGAAGTTCGGCTATTCACTTTCTCCCGAGACGCATGCAGACAAGATCGAATCGATTTTGAAAACCGTCATTTCACGCGGCAAAGCGCTTGAAATCAACACGTCCTGTCTCGGTTCACACTATGATGAGCTTATGCCGGGCAAGTTTATTTTAGAACGCTATTACGCTCTTGGCGGACAGCTTGTCACCGTCGGATCGGATTCGCATATAGAACCGAATTTTGCCAAAGGACTTGAAAAAGCCGTGGGCATATTAAAGGAAATCGGTTTTGACAAAGCTTATTATTATAAAAAACGCAAGGCCTATGCGTATACATTATAGAGAATCCAAAAGCCGGAGGAGAAACGCCGATGCATGTCTATACCAATGATCTACTCATCGGGCGCATGAACGATTACGATTTATTTTTCGGTGAAAGCGGCTATGTGCACACCGATGAGACATGGCACAGCGAAAAAGTCTGTTCCCCGTATTCGCGCATTTATTTTGTGGAGAACGGCCGGGCGCAGTTAACGACCGAGAACGGGGACGTTTTTTTAGAGCCGGGAAACGTTTATCTGATTCCCACCGGACTTTTGTACGATTTCAAGGGAGCACCGTCGGTGGACAAGCTGTTTTTTCACATAAACCTGTTCAAGCCGGACGGTTTTGATCTGATGTTATCCTGCAAAAAAATCGCGCAGCTGTCTTATCCCAAAGAACAGATGGCACAACTGCACCGGTTATATGAATCCGACCGTTTTTCCGATATGGTTCTTCTCAAAGGACGCATTGCCGGCGTTGTTTCCGACATGATTGAAGCGTATCAGATCGGCTTTGATGACAACGACCGCTATACGCCGCTCGTGCAGAACGCCATGAAATACATACGCGACAATTTATCAATCAAACTCAACATTTCCAAAGTTGCGGAAAACGCTTTTATATCGGTAAGCACGCTGACAAAAGCCTTTAAGGAACAAACCGGGCGCACAGTGGGGTTGTACATCGACGATCTTGTCATGTACTCCGCCCAACGCCAACTTCTCTGTTCAGAGCTTTCTATCAGCGAGATCAGTGAAAAATTCGGATTTTGCGATCAATTCTATTTTTCGCGCTATTTTAAACGGCGGTGCGGTGAATCGCCGTTAAGATACCGAAAGCGCATGCAGACGGTGGATTTTGGGACAGAACCGAACATTACGAAAATTAAGATTTAAGCTTATACAGCAAAACTCCGTTTTACGAGAGAAAAAATCGTGGCACATGTCCCCGATTTTTTCGGATTTTTATTAAACTCGGGCTTCGCCCGAAATGTTCACGGAGCTTTTTGCAATCTAAAAGAGGCTGACACTTTCATGTCAGCCTCTTTTGCTATATATTATTCAAGTTTGAATTGCTTGGCGATACGGACTAAATCTTCAATTCTTTCCGTGCCGTCGTCTGTATTCAGAAAGTGTTCCAAATCCATTTCGGTTTCGCAGCACGATAACAGTTTTTCACCTTCTGTCCCGGACATATAACCGTAATCAAGGAAAAAGGAAACCGCCTGTTCCAAGGCAAAAGAAAAATCTTCTTCAAATTCATCGGCACAGACGTATGTGTCTCCGATGCGGAAAGCCTGTTCCAATTCCTTGGCATATTTCCGGACGCTTTTTCCCACCATTTATATCTCCTCTCGCTAAGCGCGTCGCAAAACTGTATTTTACGGCACGCTTTTTTTGTAAAACCGGATTCCTTTTCTTTTGCGGTCATATATATAATAATTACTTTTTAGGTAAATGTCAATAATATTTTTACGTTTTTAGTAAAAACATTTAAAACATTTACATTTTAGGTAAAATCATATAGAGGAGTTGAATATATATGACTTTTGGTGAAAGATTAAAAGAATTACGGGAAGATAACGATGAAAAGCAGAAAGATATTGCCGAATTGTTGTTTGTGTCCAACAAAGTCATCAGTGACTACGAAAGAGGCGTTCATTTTCCGAGAGATGAAAAAATCATCACCGCGATCGCCGCGCATTTCGGCGTCAGCACCGATTACCTTTTCGGTATCACAAATATCAAGAATCAACTCTCCTGCAATGATTTTTTAGCGGTCTTTCATTCCCTGACCCCGGCGCAGAAAGACGAAGTAATGGATTTTATGGTCTTTTTATCAGGCAAAAACAAATAACTATGCAAAACATAAGAGACTGGTACGGATGTATTCCGCATCAGCCTCTTTTTCGCTTTTGATCACTCAGTCATTCAGATGTGCTTTGAAATATTTCATATACTCGATCCAATCGCGTCTGGAAAGGAAGTGATCGCCGTCCTTGATATGATATCCGATATGTCCCTCATGGAAACTTTCGGGAAGATTCGGGAAACGGTCGGGATGTACAAAACCGGTTACGCCGCGTTTTTCAAAATAATCGCTTGCCGCAGCACAGGTGAGATACTGGGTTTTCGGGTCAGCCCAGGAATCAAGACTGCTGGACGCGACATACACATAGCGCGGTGCAATCGACGCAAGGAGAAAATGTTGGTCAAACGGCATATCTTCATGGTGTCCGGCATATTTCTTCAAGTTCTCGCAGAACCAGAACGGAAAGGCTCTTGTGATATCCGCGATCTTTTCGCCGCTCTTGCCGCGCACAAATGCGTCGCCGCAGCAACCGGCGTTGTTGGAAAAGACAAATTTGAAACGCGTATCGAACATAGCCGTTACAAGGGCTGTCTTGCCGAGACGGGAATGACCGATAATACCGCCGTTTTCAAGATCAAGATTCGGACAGGTCTGCGCATAGTCCATAACGCGCATGGCCGCCCATGCCCAAAGAATGATCTTACCGCAGGTATCCGCTTTGCGCGGTTCACTGCCGATGAAAATATCGGCAAGGCCCGTCGTAAAATCGCCGTCGTCAGACGTGACGTCGGTATAGCACAGCGACAAAAGGTCGAAATCGTTATCGAGGATCTCTTCGACAGGCATATAGATATCCGGCGTGTTCGGGCGGAAGTTGTTATGGATAAAGAACGGACGTTTTTTGCCGTCGGTATGGAAAGCCGTATAGAACGGGATGTTAAAAGAGCGTTCGCCGATACTGACATGGGCATACATTCTGCGCAAGACGGCGCGTGCCGGGAAACGCGTATCGATGACCTTATCCTCCGAAAAAGTGATTTCGTCGGGCGCAGGCGGCATAAAGCCGTAGATTTCCTCTTGGAGTATCTTCTTTATTTCTTCGCGGTTTTCCGGGATTTCCGGCAGATTTCGTTCAGCGACAAGCTTTAAAATTTCAGTCATTGTCGTTTCCTCCGTTATATTTTATTTTTTAATCGGTAATTTCGGTAAATTCGGTCAGGTCCCCGGTTTCGGCATGGAGAAAGCCGATAAGCGTTTTCGGGTCGAGATAAAGCTGGATTCCACGGACACCGGCGCTGACGGTAATTTTGTCAAAAAGCAAGGCAGTCTCGTCGATATACGTCGGGAAACTCTTTTTCATTCCGATAGGCGAACAGCCGCCGCGGATGTAGCCGGTCAAGTTTAACAGTTCTTTGACGGCGACAAGTTCGATGCGCTTATTTCCGGTCACGCGGGCGCATTTCTTCAAATCAAGCTCATACGCACACGGAATGCAGAACACGACATACGGCGTTTTATCGCCGCGCGCGACAAGCGTTTTAAAAACGATATCGGGATCAAGTCCGATGCTTTTGGCAATATGTAAACCGGAAAGATCGCTCTCGTCGTATTCATATTCCTTTGCTTCATACGGGATCCCGGCGGCATCCAACTGCCGCATAGCATTGGTTTTCTGGGGTTTATGCATCCGTTTGGTCTGCCTTTCGTGCTTAAAATACAAGAGGATTGTACCACACATTCCGGCAAATTGCAAGTTATTTTTCCGAAACATCTTTTTTTACTGCAAAAAAGCGCGTTAAAGACCTTGACATTACACAAAGATTTGTTTATAATGTCGATAGAATGCAGTAAAAAACACAGCTGTAAAAGGAGACGTATGACGTATTATGTTAAAGGATAAACACTGGATCAAGGCGGATTTTGCCGCCTGCGGCGGTTTGTGCCCGTTGTTCCGCAAGGAATTTGAAGCGGCAGAAAAACCGGTCAAAGCGACCCTTGAAATCACGGCAAAAGGTGTCTACTATGCAGAAATTGACAGCAAACGTGTCGGCGATTTCATCTTAGCTCCGGGTTGGACGACCTATGAAAAACGCTTACAGGTACAGGTTTACGATGTAACGGGATTGATAAAAGCCGGTAAGAACACGTTGGATGTCACTATCTCCGAGGGATGGTATCACGGAAACATCATCAATCCTCACAAGAAAGCCGCCCAGAACGACTGGGACGCCGCCATCATCGCATGCCTTACGCTTACTTATGCCGACGGAAAGACCCAAGAAATCGACACGGACGAAAGTTGGTTCTGCGGCAAAGGCGCGGTGCAATACGCGGACATCTACAACGGCGAAATTTACGACGCCCGTGTATGCGGCGGCGAATTCGTTCCGGTCACGGTCGATCTGCAAGCAAGCACCGAAACGCTGATTCCGCAAGAGGGAGAAAAAATCGTCGAACACGAAGTTTTAGCCCCGATTGAGCTGATCGTCACCCCGAAAGGAGAAAAAGTGCTTGATTTCGGGCAGAATCTGACCGGATATCCGGCGTTTTGCCTGCCGGACGCCAAAGCCGGTGAAAAAATATCTCTCTCCTTTGCTGAAATTCTCGACAAGGACGGGGACTTCTACAACGAGAATTACCGCGATGCCAAGTGTCAGTACCTCTACACCTGCCGCGACGGCGCGCAGTCCTATAAACCGCATCTGACATTTTACGGGTTCCGCTACATCCGCATAGATGAATTCCCCTCCTCCATTCCCTTTTCGCCCGACTATTTCACCGCAATTGCCGTTTATTCCGATATCCGGAAAACCGGCGAGTTAATCAGTTCGGACAAGGAATTGAATCAACTCTTTTCCAACATCTTCTGGGGTCAGAAATGCAACTTTCTCGACGTGCCGACCGACTGCCCGCAGCGCAATGAGCGTCTCGGCTGGACCGGCGATGCACAGGTTTTTGTCAAAACGGCGACCTATAATTATGACACCGAACGTTTTTACCGCAAATGGATGAGCGATATTGCCGCCGAAGTAGGCATAGCCGGAAAAATCGGTATGATCGTTCCGAACAATTCCCCCGACACGATAAGCGCCGAAGCATGGTCGGACGCGGCGGTCATTGTCCCTTGGCAGGTCTATCTTTCTTATGGAGACAAAGCGCTTTTGGAACGTCAGTTAGATTCCATGACAACCTATGTTGAAACGGTCATCCGCGAGGGCTACAACCACCATTTCGGCGATTGGTTAGGCCTTGACGCTCCGGCCGGCAGCTATACCGGTTCGACGCGGCCGGAACTGATTGCCCAAGCGTATCTTGCCTACGATTTCGAGCTTCTCGCAAAAGCCCATGAAGCGCTCGGACGCGACGGCAGCCGCTACCGCGTCTTACACGAAGAAGCCAAGAACAAATTCCGCACGGACTTCACGGACTACCGCACGCAGACCGAGCATGTTTTAGCTCTGCACTTCGGTCTTGCCGAGGATGCCGCCAAAGCCGCCGCTGGATTAGTTCAGCTGATTCATGAAAACAACGATCACTTAACCACCGGCTTTGTCGGAACCCCCTACCTGCTCCACGCGCTCAGCGACAACGGCTACACCGAGCTTGCCTACACACTTCTTTTGCAGAAGAGCTACCCGTCGTGGCTGTTCTCCGTAAGACTTGGCGCTACGACCATGTGGGAGCATTGGGACGGTATCAACGAAAAGGGCGAAGTTTGGAGCAAGGATATGAACTCGTTCAATCACTATGCATACGGTGCGGTCGGCGATTGGGTATACGGAAAAGCTTGCGGCATTCAGATTCCCGAGGACGGAGCCGGTTTTGCCAAAGTCCGCGTCGCTCCCCTGCCCGACAAGCGGATCGATTCGTTGCAGGCATCGATTGACACGCGTCACGGCAAGGTTTCCTCCAAGTGGTATCACAAGGACGGAAAAACGCGCTATGAAATCACGGTTCCCGTGTGTGCAGAGATCGTCATTGACGGCAAGACGCACAAAGTTGAAGCAGGAACGTATTTGTTTTAAAGATGAAAAAGAAGGATCGGAATTCCGTAAAACGGCTTGCCAAACGCACGCTTGAAAAATATTCGGTCGCCGCGCTGACGCCAGAATCGCTCAAAAACATTCTGTCCGCCGAGGGCTACATGGTCATCCGGTACAGTGCTGTATCCATGTCGGAACAGACGGAACGCTTAATGCAGGTTTTAGGGGTTGAGGATCTTGCACGCAATGCCGATTCTTTCACCTATGCAGACCGCGAACGCCGGATCGTCTTTGTCCGTGCGGACGTATCGGAGGAAGAATTTGTCGAGCTCCTCGCTTTGGAGCTTGGACGGATCTACTGTGTATCCAACAGAGTAAGCGTGATTGTTCGCGGCACGCCGGACGAAGAATTTGACGCGGCGGAATTTGCTTATCATCTTATCGACATCAAGCGCCGCGGTCTGATATACAACTTTTTCAAGTTTTATGCTCCGGCGGCGGCTCTTATCAGTCTTTTGGCCATGGGCACGCTGTTTTCCTGCGTTTTTGCCTTTTTGATTGTCCCGGCTTTGCGGTTGCGTCAGATGGATGTGTCTGCCGGAACGGCCGTTTCTGCTGATTCCGTGTTATCCGGCACCATTAAGGCGCAGGATGCCGTAAATGCATTCGCGGCAGACGAACTGAGCTCGCCTGCCCGTTCCGCGGACGGCGACACCCCCGGCTCAGAAACTTCGCAAGGCTCTGCCGGTTTGTCACAGCCGCCGCAGAACGCATCGGTCTTGCCGCAGAATACTTCTGACGGTGCAAACGGTACAAACGCAAAGAATCCGCAAGGCCCGCAAAACACGCAGGTTGCGCAAGAGGCGAAAACGCCGTCCGATGAATCCGTTTCGCACGATTCAGACAATTCAAACACCGGAGACGGATTTGTCATTCCGGTCGAAGAACGGGTCTATTATGCGACAGCCAACGGAAAGAAATATCATCTGGCCGGTTGCAGTTATCTGAAAGGCAAGGATATTATCGAAATTCACCAAGCCGACATTGACAGCGGAAAATATGAACCGTGTTCCCGGTGTTTTAAGAAATAGGCGTTCACACGGAAAGGCAAGGGCTGCGCCCTTGCAACCCCGCCCACTTTTCTTAAAAGAAAAGTGGGACAAAAGAATTTTGTTTTTGGCGCAAGGCGGTCTGAATGCTCAGAACGCCTTGCGCCGTTTATTTTTATAAAACTCCGCAAACAAACAAAGGTTAAAGAAATTGGAAAAGGAATGGTCAAGGAAGTTTATTGCTAAGAAATACAGCCACTCTCCCGGAAATTCTATCCTTGACAGAAGGCGCGCGGTTGTTTGAAAATTCAAACAACCGCGCGCGCAAAAATATAAGTTCTTTTGCCAGGCTTTTCTTTCAAGAAAAGCCGCGTTCCCTTTGCGTTCTCCTCGACTCAGAACGTAAACTTGCCGCGCGAATCGCAGTAAATGCAGCGGTACACACGGTTTTTGCGGTCAACCAAGCGGAACACATGCGGCAGCTCCTGCTCGGTCGTAGTAATGCAACGCGGATTACAGCACTTGATAACATTCGTCAGTTTTTCCGGCAAATCGGGCGATTTTTTATCCGCAAGCACGCCATCTTTGATGATATTGACCGTAACATCCGGATCAACATAACCGAGAATATTCATATCAATATCAATCAGCGCGTCAATCTTGATAATATCCTTTTTACCCATTTTGCTGCTGGACGCGTTTTTGATGAGCGCAACCGAATAATCGGTTGCATCCAAATCCAAAAGGCGATAAAGCTCCATGCCTTTTCCGGCTGTGATATGATCGATGACAATACCGTTTTTTATGGAATCAATATTCATTTTTCCCTCTCCTATTCAAGCCCCAAAAGCTTTAAGATAAGCGCCATACGCATATACTTTCCGTACAAAGCCTGCCGGAAATAGCAGGCGCGCGGATCGTCATCCACCGCAACGCTGATCTCATTGACGCGCGGCAGAGGATGCATGATCGTAAGATCGGCTTTGGCGTTTTCGAGTTTATCCGGCGTTAAAATATAGCTGTCCTTTAAACGCAAATAATCCTCTTCGTTGAAAAAGCGTTCTTTCTGCACACGCGTCATGTAAAGGATATCCAAGTCCGGCAGCACGGACATTAAATCGCCTGTTTCCAGACAGCTGACACGGTTCTTGCCGATCACATCCGTTTTGATATACGCCGGCACACGGAGTTCATCCGGCGAAATAAGGATGAAATCGATTCCGGAATAGCGGCACAGTGCAGAAATGAGCGAGTGGACGGTACGTCCGAATTTCAGGTCGCCGCAGAAACCGACGGTCAGATTATCGAAGTGCCCTTTCTCGCGGTAAATAGTCAACAGATCCGCTAACGTTTGCGTGGGATGATTGTGGCCGCCGTCACCGGCATTGATGACCGGAACACTCGCGTTCATGGCGGCGACAAGCGGCGCGCCCTCTTTAGGATGCCGCATGGCGATGATATCGGCATAAAGGGAAACCACTTTTGCCGTATCGGCTACGCTTTCGCCTTTGGAGGCCGAGGAACTGGCCGCTTCGGAAAATCCGAGCACGTTGCCGCCCAGTTCATACATAGCGGCCTCAAAACTGAGTCTTGTACGGGTAGACGGTTCAAAAAAGAGGGTGGCAAGTTTCTTGCCGCGGCATTTTTCGCTGTATGCGGCAGGGTTTGCGATAATATCGCAAGCTGTGGCAATCAGCTCCTCTAATTCTTCTTCGGAAAGATCGGTAATATCAATAAGACTTTTCGGCATAGCAGAACTCCTTTCTTAAAGCTTACGCGTGTATCCACGATTCATCGGACGGGTTGTTCCGGAACGCTGTCAGGCGTTCAACGTCTTCGTGCCTGATATACTTCTCTTCGGCCGCAACACGGATAACGCAATCGAAATCGGTAAGGCTCGTGTTTTCTACATTCGCTTCGGCCAGTCTTTCAAGGCCTTTTTTCATTCCATAGGTGAAGATAGAAACGATTCCGAGCACCTGCGCTCCGGCTTCTCTCAACACGTTCACGACTTCAATCACACTGCCGCCGGTGGAAATCAGATCCTCCACCACAACGACCTTTTGCCCTTTTTCGAGCTTTCCCTCGATCTGATTCTGTCGGCCATGGTCTTTTGCCCCGCTCCGGACATATCCCATCGGCATTCCCAAGAGATGCGCGGTAATGGCGGCATGTGCGATGCCGGCGGTCGATGTGCCCATGAGCACTTCGGCATCCGGATATTTTTCTTTTACAAGCGCGGCAAGCGCATTTTCCACATCGTTACGCACGTCCGGCGCTGTGAGCGTCAGGCGGTTATCGCAATAAATCGGGCTTTTGATACCGCTTGCCCAGGTAAACGGCTCTTCCGGGCGGAGAAAAACGGCTTTGATCTTCAAAAGGTCGGCGGCAATGCGTTTCTTGGTTTCCATAATTTCCATAACAGTTTCCTTTCTGGCAATTCCATTCTATTTTCCGGTAACTTATAGGCAGAATTCTTCCACACAGCGTTCATACGCCGCCGCAGGGTCGCTTGACGCCGTAATGGGACGGCCGACCACGATGTAATCGCTCCCGGCAATCTTTGCCTGTGCCGGCGTCATGACGCGTTTTTGGTCGCCCAATTCCCCGTCGGCAAAGCGCACGCCGGGTGTAACGGTGAGAAAATCTTTGCCGCACACGCCATGGACTTTTGCGGCTTCAAGCGGTGAGCAGACGACGCCGTCAAGGCCTGCTTCTGCGGCATTCTTGGCATAGTGCATGACGACCTTATCCATCGGTTCGCGGATAAGCAGGTCTCTTTCCAAATGCTCCGAATCCGTCGATGTCAGCTGGGTGACAGCGATAAGCAGCGGACGCGTGCCGTCCGGACGCGTCAAGCCCTCCAATGCCGCCTGCATCATGGGTATCGTGCCGGCCGCATGAAGATTGCACATATCCACATCCAAGCGCGACAGCACCGCCATACTCTTTTTTACGGTATTGGGGATGTCGTGAAGTTTCAAATCAAGAAAGATCTTATGTCCGCGCTTTTTGATCTCACGCACGATTTCCGGTCCCTCCGCATAAAAAAGCTCCATGCCGATCTTGACAAACGGCTTGCGTGAACCGAATAGATCCAAAAATTCAAAAGTCTGCCCGGCGCTTGCAAAATCGCAGGCAATAATGACGTCTTTTCCCATTTAATGTGCTCCTCCTATGATATCCGAAAGTTTTCCTATTCCATATTTTTCCATGACGCGCGGCAGATCCTCCACAATCTTCTTACACGCGAACGGATTGACTAAATTAGCCGCTCCGATTTCAACGCCGGTTGCTCCGGCAAGCATGAATTCGATTACGTCCTCCGCACTCGAAACGCCGCCCATACCGATAATCGGAATGTTCACCGCCTCATACACCTGATAAACCATGCGCAACGCCACCGGTTTTACGGCAGGTCCCGAAAAGCCGCCCATTTTATTGGCAATGACCGGTTTGCGCGTCTTTAAATCAATGCGCATGCCAAGAAGCGTATTGATAAGCGAAATTCCGTCTGCGCCGGCCTCTTCACAAGCCTCTGCAATCGAGGCGATGTCGGTCACATTGGGCGAAAGCTTTATGTATACCGGTTTATGTGTCACTTCTTTGACAGCACGGGTGACTGCGACCGCACTTTCGGGCGAAGTTCCGAAACTCATACCGCCGCCGTGGACATTGGGGCAGCTGATATTGACTTCAATCAGACCGACCTGCTTTTCCCGATCGAGCTTTTCACAGGTATACCGGTACTCCTCCACCGAAAAGCCGCTGACATTGGCAATCACCGGTTTATGAAAGCATGCGGCAAGTTTGGGCAGTTCCTCGGAAATCACTCTTTCCACGCCCGGATTCTGCAAGCCGACCGCATTGATAAGCCCGCTTTCGCATTCCGCAATACGCGGTGTGGGATTGCCGAAACGAGGCTCTTTGGTCGTTCCCTTAAAGGAAAAAGAACCGAGCATATTGATATCATACCATTCGGCAAACTCATAGCCATAGCCGAAAGTGCCGCTGGCTGGGATAACGGGATTGATAAGTTCAAGTCCCGATAAAGTTACGCTTGTGTCCATACGATCTCCTTTCGTTCAAGGACAGGACCGTCCTTGCAGATACGTTTATAGCCGCCGGTAAGCGTTTGACAGGAACAGCCCATGCAGGCGCCGAAGCCGCATCCCATCCGTTCTTCAAACGAATATTCGCCGTCGGTCACTGCGATCTTTTCAATCGCGCGGAACATCGGCATCGGGCCGCAGGTGTAGAAGTAATCATATGTTACATGTTTCATCACATCGGTCACAAAGCCTTTTTCGCCATGCGAGCCGTCAGAAGTGGTGACATGAACTTCTGCGCCGAGCGCACGGAACTCTTTTTCATAAAACACTTCGTCCGCTGTGTTGAATCCGAGAATGACGGTCGGTTTTACGCCTTTTTCCAGAAAGCGTTTAGCCAAATGAAATAAGGGCGGAATTCCTGCGCCGCCGCCGACAAGAAGGGGCGTGCCCTTGCATTTTGAAACGTCAAAGCCGTTTCCGAGGCCGGTTAAGATATCAAGCGCCGCGCCGGCCGGAAGTTTACTCATCGCTTCTGTTCCATGGCCGACGGTCTTATAAAGGATTGTAAGGAAATCCTTGGTATAGTCGCACACCGAGATCGGGCGGCGCAGATAGAAACCGTCCACTTTGATGTTCAAAAATTGTCCCGGACGGGAAAAAGCGCCCGTATCGCCGGATAGTTTCATTTCATAGGTATTTTTTGCGATTTTCCGATTGGAAAGAACGGTATAAATTCCCTGTTTCATGCTTCCTCCGTTATATGGTTGTTGATAGAGTTGACAGAATTATAAATCAGTTTTCCGGACACCATCATTCCCTCAAAAGGTGTGGCGCGCCCCATACTTTGGAATTTCTCCGGGGTAACGGTATAGGTTTTCTCCAAATCCCAAAGGCAGAATTCATTTGCCGGTTCGGCGATTCCAAAGCGTTTGCGCGGCGAAGAACTCATCAGCTGTATCAGCTTTTCAAGCGGAAGAACGCCTTTTTTTACTAAACCGGTATACAAAACCGAAAAAGCGGTTTCCAGTCCGACCACGCCCATCCGGCTGTCTTTTAAGCCTTTATGTTTCTCTTCTTCCGAATGCGGCGCATGGTCAGTGGCAATCATATCGATCACCCCGTCGCACAACCCCTTCAAAAGCGCGTCTTTATCGCGCTCAGAGCGGAGCGGCGGATTCATCTTGAATCGTCCGTCTTCTTTTAAATCGTTTTCCGAGAGCAGCAGATAGTGCGGCGCAGTTTCGCATGTTACATCAATACCGGCCTTTTTGGCTTGGCGGATAAGGTTCACGCTTTCCGCACAGGAGATGTGGCAGACGTGGTATGAAGCACCTGTTTTAGCGGCAAGCGCCAGATCGCGCTCGATCGGTCTCCACTCGCTTTCGGAGCAGATACCGGCGTGTCCGTGCGCCGCAGCATAAATGCCGGCGTGAATGTAGCCGCCGTGAAGCAATGAATTATCCTCACAGTGCGCGACAAGAATCTTTCCCAACCTTTTCGCGTGCCGCATCGCGTTTTCCATGAGCTCTTCCGACTGCACACCGCACCCGTCATCCGAAAAAGCAACGACATACGGCGCTAAATCTTCCATATCCGAAAGCGTTTCTCCCTTTTCCCCGACCGTTATGGCGGCATATGGATGAACGCGCACGGCCGCGTCGCGGCGGATTATGTCAAGCTGTTTTTCTAAGTGCGCCACACTGTCCGGAACAGGGTCAAGATTCGGCATGGAGCAGACATCCGTAAAACCGCCGGCTTTGGCGGCAAGCGTTCCGGTTTTTATGGTTTCTTTATAAGAAAAGCCCGGTTCGCGCAAATGTACATGTACATCGCAAAAGCCGGGCAAGACAGCAAGTTTTTTTGCTGTCTGAATTTCAGATAGATCTTTCTGTTTTTCCAGATACTGCATCGCTTCATGCCGATAGGCTGCGCCTGCCGGGAAAAAAAGCTCAGGTTGGGTTGGTGTTCTGCCTGCGGACATTGGCTCGCTCCTTTCGGATTCGCGTCAGGGCAAAGAAAAAAATCCTGCCTTTTCGACAAGATTTCAGATACACCGATTCACAGAAAACACCCGGCATATATGTGGAGTTTTTCTGTATCTGTTTCTTATATAACTGCAATCTTGTCGACATCACGGTATCGCTTTTAAAGATTTGTTTTATTGTATCATGATTTTTTGAATTTATATAGTGAAAAATAAATCATGTCTGTGAACTTTGAAAAATGTTTTTTAACCTTGGAACGCAAATCCGCATATACTGCATAGGCAGAACCGTTTTCTGTCCGAATGAATCGATAGAACCAATCAATCGATCAGAAAAGAAAGGAGCGGAAAGCATGGTTTGTTGTTTCAAAGGAGCCTTTCGGGTGACAAGCGTATACGGGATGCGCACGTTGAACGGCGTGACGCGGTTTCACAACGGACTTGACCTTGTCGGGCTTGACGATATTATCGTTTACGCCATAAGCGACGGTACGGTCCGCACGGGCTTTCAGGCAAACGAAGCCGGAAATTTTGTCGTTGTCACCATGAAAGACGGAAAGCGCGTTTATTATATGCATTTAAAGAGCTTTCTTGTGCCGAACGGCGCTTTTGTCGTCAAGGGACAGGCGCTCGGCATTATGGGAAACACCGGGCACAGTTACGGTGCGCACACGCATTTGGAGCTCCGGCCGAAAGGCACGTCGTATGAGAGTCTGGATATCGCCGCCTTTACCGGCATCCCGAATACGCTCGGCGTTTATTACTACAATCCGAACACACAGGAGGAAGAACCGATGACCCAAGAAAAATTTGACGAGATGTTAGAGGATTATCTGCGCCGCAGAGCCGAAAGAGCGCCCGAAGAATGGTCGGAGAAAGAACGGGATTTTTGCGTCAAGCGCGGAATTCTGCGCGGCGATTCGGACGGGCGTATGCGTTATCAGAGTTTTGTGACCCGTGAAGAAGCGGCGGCGATTGCTTACCGCATTGTGAAAGGGCTCACCGAATTCGGTGAATGAAGAAACATGCCGCAAAACAAACAAAAATCGGAAAAATCGTAAACTTGCGCCGCGCATACTTGACAAAAGATTTAATCAGTAGTATAATGCAGATATCGACTGTGACCGGGACACGGAAAAAACGTTTTTTCGGGAATTTTCCCTCTCAGAGAGCGCGTCATCGGCTGAAAGCGCGCACCTGTTTTTTCCACCACCCGTGAGTCCTGCAAAAATCAATTTGCAGCGCGTGTCGGCGTTATGACAAAACAAGGACGGATGCAGATGCATTCGTCAAAACGGGTGGAACCGCGGCTATGATCGCCCCGTACATGCAAACATGTACGGGGCTTTTTATGGTTTCGCGATAAGCGCCCGGAATTCCGACCAAATAAGAAAATATTTTAAATTACCGGAGGTTACGAATCATGCTGGAATTTATCTTGAAGGACGGCAGTAAGCTTGAAATGCCCGAGGGCTGCAAGATTGAGGACGTTGCACAGAAGATCAGCGCCGGTCTTGCACGCGCTTCCCTTGCGGCTCGTCTTGACGGCGAGATCGTTGAGATGAACCACGCGGCAGACAAAGGCGGCAAAATCGAATTTTTAACGTTTGAGGATGAGGACGGCAGAAAAGTTTACCGTCACACGGCCTCCCATGTGTTGGCCCAGGCGGTCAAGCGTCTGTATCCGGACACAAAACTTGCCATCGGCCCTGCCATTGACAACGGCTTTTACTACGATTTTGATACCGAAATTTCCTTTACGGCAGATGTGCTCGAAAAGCTGGAAGCCGAGATGAAAAAGATCATCAAGGAAGATCTGCCGCTTGTCCGCTCGGTGAAACCGCGCGAAGAAGCTGTCAAATATATGGAGGAAAAAGGTGAACCCTATAAGGTGGAACTCATCAACGATCTGCCCGAGGACAGCGTCGTTTCGTTCTACACCCAAGGGGAATTCACCGATTTATGCGCCGGTCCGCACCTCGCCTCCACCGGCAAATTAAAGGCAATCAAGCTCACCTCCTGCACCGGCGCTTATTGGCGCGGCAATGAAAAGAACAAGATGCTTTCGCGCGTCTACGGCACGGCGTTCCCCAAGCAGAGCGAACTTGACGAGCATTTGGCACGCATCGAAGAAGCCAAGAAGCGCGACCATCGCCGTCTCGGCAAGGAACTCGGCATTTTTGCCCTTTTGGAAGAAGGCCCCGGTTTCCCGTTCTTCCTCCCGAAAGGCATGATTGTCAAGAACACGCTGATCGATTACTGGCGCAAGATTCACACACGCGAGGGATATCAGGAAATCAGCACGCCGATCATGCTGCGCCGTGAACTGTGGGAGACCTCCGGACACTGGGATCACTACAAGAACAACATGTACACTACCACCATTGACGACAACGAATTTGCCGTCAAGCCGATGAACTGTCCGGGCGGCATGCTTGTGTACAAGCTTGAACCCCGTTCTTATAAAGATCTGCCGATGCGGCTCGGCGAGCTCGGTATTGTTCACCGTCACGAAAAGAGCGGCGAAATGCATGGGCTTATGCGTGTACGCTGCTTTACGCAGGACGATGCGCACATTTTTATGACGCCGGATCAGATTACAAGCGAAATCAAGGGCGTTGTACGTCTTATCAACGAAGTTTACAATGTATTCGGTTTCAAATATCATGTCGAACTCTCCACCATGCCGGAAGACCATCTCGGTTCTTTGGAGGATTGGGAGGCAGCGACAAACGGTCTGCGCGCGGCGCTTGATGAGATGAACATGCCGTATGTCGTCAACGAAGGCGACGGCGCGTTCTACGGTCCGAAGATCGACTTCCACTTGGAGGACTCTCTCGGCAGAACCTGGCAATGCGGCACGATTCAGCTCGACTTCCAGCTTCCGATGCGTTTTGAAGCGGAATATACCGGTCCCGACGGCGAAAAGCACCGTCCGATCATGATTCACCGTGTATGCTTTGGTTCGATTGAACGTTTTATCGGTATCTTAATCGAACACTTTGCCGGTGCATTCCCGACCTGGCTTGCTCCGGTACAGGTAAAACTTCTGCCTATCAGCGACCGTCAGCACGACTATGCCGCCGAGGTTGCAAAGAAGTTAACTGCCGCCGGTATCCGCGTGGAGACAGACACACGCAATGAAAAGATCGGTTACAAGATTCGCGAAGCACAGCTTGAAAAAGTTCCGTACATGCTCGTCATCGGCGACAAGGAATGCGAAAGCGGAACGGTTGCGGTTCGTTCGAGAAAGAACGGCGATATGGGAACAGAATCGCTTGACAAGTTTATTGCCGATGTTCGCAAGGAAATCGACGAACTGGCAAGATAAGTCTTACAAAATCCGCTCTCTCGGTCTGACGCGCACTGCGTCAGACCGTTGAGGTGTTTTTATGAAACCTATATCTGAAAAGGAGAAAAAGCAATGGACTGCATTTTCTGCAAAATCGCGCACGGTGAAATTCCGTCCAAAAAAGTATACGAAGATGACGATATGCTCGCCTTTTACGATATCAACCCCATGGCTAAGGTACATGTGCTTGTCATTCCCAAAACACACATTGAAAATGTGGATGCCGTCAATGCGGACAACGCCGAAGCAGTTGCCAAAATCTTCACCAAAATCGGCGACATTGCAAAACTGGCCGGTATCACAAACGGCTACCGCGTGATCTCCAACTGCGGCAAAGACGCAAAACAATCGGTCATGCACCTGCATTTTCATATTTTAGGCGGCGAAGAATTGCCCGAAAAAATGGCATAAGTCATTCATGTGCCGCTAAATGATATACGGCCGCATGAATCAATTGATTTCCGCCCTTTTTAAAATGAACAGAAAGAGTGAATAACCATGAGTAACGAAAAGCAAGAATATTATAAAATAAAAGTAGCAGGCCTTGAACGCGACCTGCCTATCTGCGCCTTGAACGACAAGCTCTCGATTGCCGGTTTTGTCATGCTCGGCGACTATGAGTTAACCGAAGCCTGCGCCAGAGAATTGAACAAGCTTCTTCCCGAACACGATTACTTGATTGCTCCGGAGGCCAAGGCGATCGGCCTTGTCAACGAAATGGCGCGCCAGGCCGGTGAAAAAAAGCATTTTGTCGCGCGCAAGGGCATTAAGGCCTACATGACCGACCCGATCAGCGTGGAAGTGCATTCCATCACCACTGCCAAGGTTCAGACGCTGTATTTAGACAGCAAAGACGCCGAACTGATCAAGGGCAAGCGCATTGTCATCGTGGACGATGTTATCAGCACCGGCGAATCGCTTACCGCCGTAGAGGAACTGATCCATAAGGCCGGCGGTATTGTAGTCGGCCGTGCGGCGGTTCTCGCCGAGGGCGACGCGGCTGACCGCAAGGATATCATCTACCTTGAAAAACTGCCGTTGTTCTTTCACTAAGCCGCACATGCCGCAAAACACCTTTACGGGAAAACCGTATTCCGTCGCATTCTATACGCTGGGTTGCCGCGTCAATCAATACGAAACGCGCGCTGTTGAAGAAGCGTTTATCGCCAAGGGCTTTGTTGTCGGTTCATTCGACGAACCGTGCGACGTTTATGTCATCAATACCTGCACGGTCACAGCGGAAAGCGACCGCAAAAGCCGTCAGATCATCCGCCGCGCCCGAAAAAACGGCGGCAAAGACGCTCTGGTGCTCGCCATGGGCTGCATGGTCGAGGTAAGTCCCGAACAGGCGGCGGAAATACATGGTCTGGATCTTGCCGTCGGCAACCGCGACAAAACGGCACTTGCCGATGCGGCTTTGAAACTGCTTGTCAAGCGGCGCGGTCTGCCGCCGGAAGATATTTGCACGGAACAAGTCTGCAAGACACAAGGGACTTACATGCATGTGACCGGTTCGGACAAAGTGCGTGCTTTCGTCAAAATTGCGGACGGCTGTGAAAACCATTGCTCTTATTGCATTATTCCGAAAGCGCGCGGAAAAGTACGCTCCAAACCGGAAAACGAAGTTTGCGAGGAAATCGCAGGCCTTGTCCGTGCCGGTTTTAAGGAAGTTGTTCTGACGGGTATTGAAACGGCGGCCTACGGCAAAGATCTGCCGGACAGCGACCTCATTTCGTTAATTGAAAAGGTTGACGCGGCGCAAAACGCGCCCCGGCGCATCCGCATGGGGTCTCTTGAACCGACGGTCATCAAAAAGGACTGTGCGGCGCGGCTTGCCGCCTGCCCGCATGTCTGTCCGCATTTTCACCTGTCCTTGCAGAGCGGCTGTGATGAGGTTTTGGCCGCCATGCGCCGCAAATACAACACACGCCGGTTTACCGAAGTTCTGGAACTTCTTCGTGCAAACATCCCTGATGTAACCTTTACGACCGACATCATTGTCGGCTTTCCGGGCGAAACGGAGGAAATGTTCCGCACAACAGAAAACTATCTGCGCCAAAGCCGTTTTCTGTTTGCCCATATCTTCCCCTACTCCGACCGTGCCGGGACAGAGGCATCGGAACGCACGGACAAAATCGGCGAGGCCGTCAAGAAAGACCGCGCCGCACGCTTAAAAGCCGTGATGCTTGAAGTACGCGAATCGGTTCTTACCGATTTTCTTGAAAGCGTTCGCCCGGTTTTAGTCGAAAAAATCGAAAACGGATTTGCTGTCGGCTACACCGACAATTATATTGAAACACATACGGATGTCCGCGGATATCCCACTGTGACCGAAAACAGCTTTATTACGGTAAGACTTACGGGAATTGCTGACGACTTATCCCATATGACTGCCGAAATCGTCAAGGAGGACGCCTGATATGACAAATCAAGACATCATTTTAAAGGCTCTTGACGTATACTATGCCTACCCGGAAGAAGAGGGCGCAACCGAAGAGAGCCATGCGGCGCTCGACGGACTTTCCGCGGATATCCGGCGCGGCGCTTTCACAGCCATCATCGGTCACAACGGTTCGGGAAAATCGACGCTTGCCAAGCTCCTTTCCGCCATGCTTCTTCCCGACAAGGGCTCGGTTACGGTCTACAAAGCCGGTATCGCGGAGGGACTGGATTCCAAAGACGAAAGCAAGAATTTTGAAATCCGCAAAACGGTCGGCATGGTCTTTCAGAACCCGGATAACCAATTGGTTGCCACCATTGTGGAGGATGATGTGGCTTTTGCCCCGGAAAATTTAGGCCTTGACCCCAAAGAGATCCGCCGCCGGGTGGATGACGCGCTTGCAACGGTCGGGCTTTCCTCCTATGCCACGCACGACACGCATAAATTGTCCGGCGGTCAGAAACAGCGTGTTGCCATTGCCGGTATGCTTGCCATGGAACCGGAATGCGTCATTTTTGACGAATCGACCGCCATGCTTGACCCCAAAGGGCGCAAGGACATTTTGGAAACCATTCTGAAGCTGCGCGACAAGGGCATTACAGTCGTTCTCATTACGCATTATATGAACGAGGCGGCTATGGCGGATGAGGTCTTGGTGGTTGACCACGGAAAAGTGATCGCATCCGGCACGCCGGCGGAAATCTTCGATCAAGGCGACTTTCTCGCCGCACATCGCTTGGAACCGCCGCAGGCGGCCGCCTTGGTACAGAAATTGAAGAAAAGCGGTATCGATATCCGCACCCGCGGTGTTTTGGACGCCAAAGGCGCGGCAGACGCTATATTGGAAGCTTTGGCAAAGAAAAAACACCCGTGATTTAAGTAAAAAAGGAAATGTGAAACACCATGTTGGAATTTAGAGATGTAAGTTATGTATACGGCAAAAACACACCGTTTGAAATGACTGCGGTGGATCATGTTTCCTTTACGATCAAGGACAACGCCGTGACCGGGCTTATCGGCCACACCGGTTCGGGAAAATCAACGCTTGCGCAAATGACCAATGCGCTTTTAAAACCGACCTCCGGCGCGGTTCTGTTAGACGGCAAGGATATCAACGCCAAGGACTACGACACGCCGTCAGTGCGGTTCAAGGTCGGTCTTGTCTTTCAATATCCGGAATACCAGTTGTTTGAGGAAACCGTTTATAAAGATATCGCCTACGGACCGCACAACATGGGGCTTTCGGAAGAAGAGATCGACAAACGTGTCAAAGACGCGGCTCATTTTACGGGACTTGCACCGGACATTCTTGAAAAAAGCCCGTTCGACCTTTCGGGCGGTCAAAAGCGGCGTGTCGCCATTGCCGGCGTTGTCGCCATGGATCCGGAAATTTTGGTGCTCGATGAACCGGCAGCCGGTCTTGACCCCTCCGGACGCAGCGAGATACTGTCCGGTCTTGTGGAATACCGGAAAAAGCGCGGCAACAGTCTGGTCATCATTTCGCACAGTATGGAAGATATTGCTGTTTATTCGGACGAAATCATCGCCATGGATCATGGAAAAATTTTAGTTTCGGGTACGCCGAAAGAAGTTTTTTCGCAAAACGCACTTCTCACCTCTTCGGGACTTGACATTCCGCAGGTCACGGAAGTTCTGGTGCGCTTAAAACAGGCAGGTCTTGCGGTCGATGACGACAAGTATACCTTGGATGATGCTTTTGAAGCGGTGCGCGCCTTATTTTAAAACGGCACAATCTGTTTCCAACAAAGCCGGAAACATTGTCGAAAAATAATCTTAGTATTTTTAAAAAAATGTATTGACAAACGCGCTGAAAGATGATATAATAACACACGTCGCAGGGAGAGAGCGAGCGCCGAAGAGTAGCGCACAGCGCATCGGGCGGTTGGTTGAATCGGATTCAAAGCGACTGATTTGCTGGTGTGGCTCAATGGCAGAGCAGCTGATTTGTAATCAGCAGGTTGGGGGTTCGACTCCCTTCACCAGCTCCATCTTGTGTATCATATATTTCATATATGGGGGAATTCCCGAGTGGCCAAAGGGGGCAGACTGTAAATCTGTTGTCAGTGACTTCGGTGGTCCGAATCCACCTTCCCCCACCAAAATAGCACTTCTTTTGAAGTGCTTTTTTTCTGTTCATGAAGTCTCCGGCTCTTTTGAAAAGAACAATAATTATAGAAGCTTTTTAGATAACACGGCTTTTCTTAAAAGAAAAGCCGGGCAAAAGAACTTGCATTTTTGCGCGCGGCGGCTTGAATTCTCAAACTGCCGCGCGTACTCTTTATTAGGAAGCTTTTTGATAACGACCATATCCTTAAAGCTTTTTTTACTAAACAAATTACCTTTTTTCCGCTTTGCTTAACCCGCCTGTATGCAATGTTGTCCAAGCACACATCCAGACCGCTGTGTATCAAAAGAAAATTCGTCAGCGAGCGCCCTTGCGTAGCCTGTACCAAAAATTTCAGCGCTTGTTCTCTTGCAATTCTGCCCGAAATATGCTATACTTACCGTATCATTTCCCGGAGGTACTTTCATGAACATCGCCATTGATATCGATGATACTTTAACCGACACATTCGATTATTATATCCCGTTTGTCGCGGAATTTTTCGGTGCAGACGCAGACGAGCTTCGCCGCAAAAACATTTCCTATAACACTTTGCCGGAAGAATGGAAAAAGAAAGAATTTGCACTCGGCAAGGCTTATAACGACAAATATATCCCCGACGCACCGTTCAAACCGGACGCCGCCTGGGGTGTGAAGAAACTGCGTGAACTGGGACACAGAATTTTCATCGTCACCGCGCGTACCGACGATTATTATGAGGACGCTGTCAAAGCCACCACAAAAGAATTAAGCAACGGCGGTATCGAATACGACAAGCTCATCTGCACGATCGATAAAGCCGGTGCGTGCTTAGCCGAACACATTTCCATCCTCATTGATGACGCACCTTTCAACTGCCAAGCAGCCAAAGCAGCCGGAATTACGCCGATTTTATTCGTCAGTAAGGCTTATCCGAACGTCAAGGCCGATTATTTGCGCGCGTCAGACTGGAAACAAGCCGTGGAGCTTATTGAAAAAATCGCCGCTGAAAAAGAATAGAAAATTACAGGTAAGAATGTCAAAAAAAGCATTCCTGTTTTGACTGCCGCAAATTTTTTTGGCTATCTCGGGTGAAGCCCGTTTTCAATAAAAACAGGAAAGATCCGAGGACATGTGCCGCGGATCTTTTTCAAATAGATTCGCGAGTGTCAAAAAGCACAGCTTTTTGGCATGAGGCGCGAGCGCACGAATCTGGTTCGTGTCGTAAAACAAAGTTTTGCGACACGCATGGCAGGAACGTCAAAAAATGGCATTTCTGTTTTGATGTGTTTGCTAATAAATTGTCTCCAAACCGAAAACGATTTTCAACATTCCGGCACAATCATTGACTTTTCCGGACAAAAGAGTTATAATATAAAAGTTATTGAAGTATTTTGGAATAAACGGTCAGACCTTTTAGTTGCTGATCGTTGCTTAGTATACGGAGGTTTTATCATGCTTGAAAAACTCGCGCCGGAACGTGTATTCCACTATTTTGAATCCATTTGCGCCATTCCGCACGGTTCGGGCAACACAGATGCCATTCGTGCTTTCTGCGTCGATTTTGCTCAAAAGCACGGTCTTGAACATTCCTACGATGAACACAACAACGTCCTCATCCGAAAAAATGCGTCGAAAGGTTATGAATCGCATCCGGCCGTTGTTTTGCAGGGACATCTTGATATGGTCTGCGAAAAAACAGACGCCAGCAAGATTGATTTTACCAAGGACGGATTACAACTCGTTATCAATGGCGACAATCTTTCCGCTGACGGCACAACGCTCGGCGCAGACGACGGCATTGCCGTTGCCATGATTCTTGCCATTTTGGAGGACAGCTCGCTTGCCCATCCGCCGTTTGAAGCCGTTTTCACGACCGACGAAGAAACAGGCATGTACGGCGCTTGGGGCTTTGACACCTCTAAACTTTCCGGGCACACCTTTATCAACCTTGATTCCGGCGAAGAGGGCGTTCTGACCGTCGGATGTGCCGGCGGCGCAAAAGCGGACGTTGTTCTGCCGCTTGTCTGCGAGCCCTGCAATAATCCCTGTTTCCGGATATCCATTACCGGTTTGCTGGGCGGTCATTCCGGTATTATGATAAATGAGGGCCGCCAAAACGCCGACAAGCTGCTTGGCGAATTGCTCGTTTCCCTTCCCTCTTTTAAACTCGTTTCCATTGGCGGCGGTTTTAAAGACAACGTTATCCCCAATGCCGCCGAATGCGTTCTTTCCACAGACGCCGCGCGCGAGGAAATCGAAACGGCTGCGGCAAAATTTGCGGAGACTCATCGTATCGCCACTGATCCAGGTCTATCCGTTTCCGTCTGCGACGCGCCGAAAAGCGAACTCTGTCTTGACCGTCACTCAACCGATACAATAACAGAATTTCTTACGGCTGTGCCGTTCGGCGTACAAGCTATGAGCGAGCACATGAAAGGTCTCGTGCAAAGCTCGTTGAACTTGGGTGTGATTCGGATTGACGACGCAAACGGAAAAAAGCAGTTTCATGCAGTTCTTTCGGTTCGCAGCAGTGTTGCCGCAGAAAAGCAAGATATGCTTGACAGACTGCAAGCGCTTGCAGCGTCGCTTGGCGCTTCTTTCTCGGTGCACGGACACTACCCGGCTTGGGAATACCGCGAGCATTCAAGACTCCGCGACGTTATGATTGCTGTCTACGAAAAGCAGACCGGCAAAAAACCGGTTGTCGAAACGGTTCATGCCGGCTTGGAATGCGGTCTTTTCGGCGAAAAAATCAAAGATTTTGACGCTGTTTCCACCGGTCCCGATATGTGGGACATTCACACGGCTAATGAACACTTATCCATTTCCTCTACGGAACGCACCTATCAATATATTTGTGAAGTATTAAAGGAGCTTTGAAGAAAATGACCAAAGAAGCCATTAAAAGCATTCAGAAAGAGCTCGGAAAGAACGACGCTCTTTTGGTTGCCAGCATTCCCAACCGTTTTTATCTGACCGGTTTTGAAACAAGCGACGGCTTTGTTTTCATCTCGCACGACACCTCTGTTTTTTTGATCGATTTCCGCTATGTGGAAAAAGCAAAGCAGATCGTGGACAGCTGCACGGTTCGTTTATCCTCTTCGCCGCTTGACGAGATATGCGAATTATGCGAAAAGAATGAAATAAAAACGCTGTATGTTGAAAGCGAAAAGACCTCGGTCGATTTTTACAAGCGTTTATCCGAAAAACTGAACCCGGTACAGGTAAAGGTTTCTGATTCCGATAAATTTGATGTGCTTTTGCGCGACTTACGCAGTGTCAAAAATGAAAAGGAGCTTTCGCTCATCAAACAGGCGCAAAAGATGACCGACGATACGTTTTCCTATATTTTGGAACGCATTACCGAGGGACGTACCGAAAAAGACGTCATGCTCGACATGGAGTTTTTTATGAGAAAACTCGGTTCGGAGGGTGTTTCGTTTGATTTCATCGTCGTTTCCGGCAAGAATTCCTCGCTTCCCCACGGCGTTCCCACCGACAAAAAGATCGAACGCGGCGATTTCGTCACCATGGATTTCGGTGCGATCGTCGGCGGCTATCATTCGGACATGACGCGCACGGTTGCTGTCGGAAATGTCTCGGAGGAACAGAAAAAGGTTTACGAAACCGTGCTTGAAGCACAGCTTGCGGCGCTTGCCGGCGTCCGTCCGGGCCTCATCTGCAAGGATATTGACAAAATTGCACGCGATATCATCTACAAAGCCGGGTTTGAAGGCTGTTTCGGCCATGGCCTCGGACACAGCGTCGGTGTGGAGATTCACGAAAGACCGAATTTCAATATGCGTTGCGACACCGTGCTGTTACCCGGCACGATCATGACGGTCGAACCGGGCATTTATCTGGAAAACAAATTCGGTGTACGCATTGAAGATATGATTTATGTCACCGAAAGCGGTTCGGAAAATCTGACGCACAGCCCGAAAGAGTTAATCTGCCTGTAAAATCCGCCATTTTATGCAATTTAAACAAATTGTAAGAGTTTATGCTTTTTGCTATTGCATTCTTTTACGATTTGTGTTACAATGTACAGGTAATTTAAATTTGTGATAAAAAAATATCAAGGAGCTGAAACTGTTGGGAAAATACATTGTCAAGCGTATCGCACTCGGTATTCTCAGTATTTTTATTGTTGCGACGCTGACCTTTCTCTTAATGAACTTAGTCCCCGGCGGCCCGTTTGTCGCCGAAAAATCCATAAGCAAGGCTGCGCAAGAGGCTCTTGCCGCCAAATACGGCCTTGATAAGCCGTTCATCCAGCGTTACACCACCTACATGAGCGATTTTCTGCACGGCGACATGGGTCTCAGCCTGCGTCAGCGCGGCAGAACCGTGTCCGATATCATATTTTCCAAATTCCCGGTTTCGGCCGGTCTTGCTGGTATTGCCGTTGCGGTTGCCCTTATCATCGGCATTCCGCTCGGATGTCTTTCGGCCTACAACCGCGGAAAATTCGCAGACAATTTCATTATCGTACTTATGACCTGCGGTATTGCCATTCCCAGCTTTATCAGCAGCGTACTCCTGTTATACACCTTCGGAAGCCAGTTAAAACTGCTGCCGACCATCGGTCTGCACGGCATATCTTCCTATATTATGCCGGTTACGGCGCTTGCCATTTATCCGACAGCGTATATCACGCGTCTTATGCGTTCAAGTTTGCTTGACGTCATGGGTCAGGATTACATCCGCACGGCAAAGGCCAAAGGTCTTTCCAACTTCAAGATTCTATTCAAGCATGCGCTCCGCAATGCAATCCTGCCGGTCATCACCTATGTCGGCCCCATGCTTGCCAGCCTTATGACCGGTTCATTCGTCGTGGAAAAGATCTTCTCGATTCCGGGACTCGGACGCGAATTCGTTTCCGCAATCAACCAAAGAGACTACACCATGATCATGGGTACGACCATTGTTCTTGCGACCCTTATCATTGCAGCCAACGTTGTTGTCGATATTCTTTATAAAATCATCGACCCGCGCATTAAATTAAAGTAAGGAGCGGCGAAGAGAAAACATGAATAAGAAAATTCCAAGTCTTCATCTCAATCCGGACGATTTCGCTCCCGCTTCTTCCGATGAAAAGCAAAGTCTTGTCGTCATGCGCGAAAGCGTGAATTTCTGGAAAGACGGCTTGCGCAGATTACGCAAAAACAAAGTGGCTATGGTAAGCCTTGTCTTTGTTATTATCATTATGATTTTCGCCTATGTTCTTCCTGCTTTCTGGCCTTACAGCTATGAACAGCAGATCAAGACCAGTGAAAATCTTGCCCCCTTTGCCTACGGCAGCGCTGAACAAGCGCGCATTGACGCCGGCGAAAACGTCTTTCCGCACATCTGCGGAACAGACAAATTAGGCCGTGATTTCGCAGTGCGCTTAATGATGGGAACGCGCATCAGCTTAACGGTCGGCCTTATTTGTGCGGCTCTCGTCCTGCTTGTCGGTTCGGTATACGGTGCAGTTGCCGGTTTTGCCGGCGGTTGGGTCGACAACATCATGATGCGTATTACGGATATTCTGTACACCATTCCCGACATTCTTTTGATTATCATTTTATCCATGACCCTCAAACCCAAGCTTGCCGAACTCGCGGAAAAGCCAGGATTCCAGTGGATGCAGACGGTAGGTCCGAACTTGATCGCGATCTTCCTTGTGTTTGTACTGCTTTATTGGGTCAGCATGGCGCGCATTACGCGTTCGCAGATCCTGGTGCTCAAAGAATCGGAATATGTCACGGCCGCTCGCGCCATGGGCGCCAGCAAAGCCCGTATTATCCGCAAGCACTTGCTCACTAACTGCATTGGTACCTTGATCGTTACCACGACCCTGCAAATTCCGTCGGCCATCTTCACCGAAAGCTACCTCAGCTTCCTCGGTTTGGGTGTTGCCGCTCCTATGCCCTCGCTCGGTTCTCTTGCAACCGACGCGGTAAAAGGCATGAACACCTATCCGCATCTTTTGCTGTTGCCGGCTATCCTTATCAGCGTCATCATTCTGGCGTTCAATCTGCTCGGCGATGGGTTACGCGACGCGTTTGACCCGAAATTAAAGAATTAAGAGGAGAATGAGAATTTTGAGTAATAAATTGTTGGAAATCAAAGACGAAAGACTCTCGTTCTTCACCCCTGCCGGAGAGGTCAAGGCTTTAAACGGCGTTTCTTTCACCATGAATGAGGGCGAAGTCCTCGGTATCGTCGGCGAATCCGGTTCGGGAAAATCGGTCACCGCATACTCCATTATGGGACTTACCGCTTATCCGGGACGTCTTGTCGGCGGTTCGATCTGGTTCAATGGCCATGAGATCGAAAAAATGACCGAAAAGGAAATGCGAAAAATCCGCGGCAACGAAGTCTCGATTATTTTCCAAGACCCCATGACAAGCCTGAATCCGGTTTACACGATCGGCAACCAGATTACGGAAACCATTCGTCTGCATACCGGAAAGAGCAAAAAAGAAGCAACCGCGCGCGCCAAAGAATTATTGGAATTAGTCGGTATCACCGAACCGGATAAGCGCTTAAAGCAATATCCGCATGAGCTTTCCGGCGGTATGCGTCAGCGCGTTATGATTGCGATTGCCCTTGCCTGCGAACCGAAGCTTTTAATTGCCGATGAGCCGACCACGGCACTTGACGTTACCATTCAGGCGCAGATACTTGAACTTATGCAGGAGCTCCGCGCCAAACTCGGCATGAGCATTATCATGATTACACACGACCTCGGCGTTGTGGCAAGCATGTGTGAGAAGATTGCCGTCATGTATGCCGGCCATATTGTGGAATACGGCACGGCCGACGAGATTTTCTACAATCCGAGTCACGAATACACCAAGGGTCTTATCAAATCAATTCCGAAACTGAATGTGGAACAAACCGAACGGTTGGTTCCGATTGAAGGTCAGCCGGTTGACTTGCTCAATCCCCCGGCCGGATGTCCTTTCGCTCCACGCTGTTCCTCGTGCATGAAGGTCTGCCTTGACCGCATGCCGCCCAAGACAGAGCTTTCGGACACACATTACAGTCACTGCTGGCTGTTACAAAAAAATGAAGCTTTGAAAGGAGAGTCAGACGGTGAGTGACAAGAAAAAATTAGTCGAAGTACAGCACTTACAACAATACTTTCCGATCAAAGGCGGTCGCCATAAGCAGTTTGTTCAAGCGGTAGACGATGTTTCTTTCTACATTTACCGCGGTGAGACGTTAGGTCTTGTAGGCGAATCCGGATGCGGCAAAACGACGGTCGGGCGGACGTTATTACGCTTATATGAACCGACGGACGGCACGATCATTTACGACGACACGGTCATTTTCGACAAGAAAAAGAAAATCGCCGTCGATATGCTGCCTTTCCGCCGCAAGATGCAGATGGTGTTTCAGGATCCCTATGCCAGCCTCGACCCTCGTATGACCATCGGCGATATTGTTGGTGAATCCATCGACATTCACAAGCTTGCCAAAGACAAAAAGGAACGCCGCGACCGCATTATCTCGCTTCTCGAACGCGTCGGCTTAAACAGCGAACACGCCAACCGCTATCCGCATGAATTTTCCGGCGGTCAGCGTCAGCGCGTTGGCATTGCGCGTGCATTGGCGGTAAACCCGGAGTTTATTGTGTGCGACGAGCCGGTTTCGGCGCTTGACGTTTCGATTCAGGCGCAGGTCGTCAATATGTTTGAGGATTTACAGCACGATCTTGGCCTTACCTACTTATTCATTGCGCACGACTTATCCATTGTACGGCACATTTCCGACCGTATCGGCGTTATGTATTTAGGAAAATTGGTAGAGCTTGCCGACAGTTACGAGTTGATCTCGCACAGTCTGCACCCCTACACGAAAAGCTTGATTTCGGCCATTCCCGAAGCAGACCCCATCACGGCGCGCGCCTCCAAGCGCATTCCGCTCCAAGGCGATGTACCCAGTCCTCTCAATCCTCCGAGCGGTTGCCGTTTCCGCACAAGATGTCCGTATGCGACCGAGCAGTGTGCCGCCGAATGCCCTGCCCTCAAAGAGGTTTCTCCCGGACATTTCGCGGCTTGTCATCATCTCGACAAAGTCAATTAACCACAATCGCAAGACCACTTTGTTATCTGTCCGCCCCAAAGGCGGTAGATATAAATCATGCGGCGAAAGCCGTAAATTTTAAGAAAGAGGCGATTCCATGAAAATCAAGAGAATAGCGGCCATTGTCTTAGCGCTTGCTCTTTCCGCTTCCACGCTCGTCGGCATGACGGCCTGCGGCAAGAAAGAAACCAAGCCGGACGGCGTGACCGTTCAGATCGGTCCGAAACCCGAGACTCTTGACCCCGCGCTGAACAGCGCAGTTGACGGCGGTAATATGCTTGTTACCCTGTTTGAACCCCTTCTCATCATTGACCAGGACAACAATGTTGTTGCCGGCCAGGCTGAGAAATACGAAGTAAGTGACGACGGTCTTACCTGGACCTTCACCATGCGTGACGGTTTGAAATGGTCGGACGGTTCTGAACTCAATGCAAAAGACTTTGAATACTCCTTCAAACGTCTTACCGACACCACGCTTGCCGCTCCTTATGCTGAAACGGTTATCGGCATGATCGACGGTTACGCAGACGCTTGCGGTAACCCCGATCCGGAAACCGGCAAGCCTACCACAGAACCCAACAAAGATCTTCTCAATGTCAAGGCCAGCGAAGACGGCAAGACCCTTACGGTCGTTCTTGCTTACCCCTGCTCTTACTTTGATAAGCTCGCTGCATTTGCTACCCTCAGCCCGGTCAACGAAGCTACCGTCACCGCCAACGGCGATGCATGGGCTACCAAACCGGAAAGCTACATCTGCAACGGTCCGTACATGATCTCTGAATGGACTCCGAGCGAACGCATTGTCTGCAAGAAGAACCCGAACTATGTCGGCGGCTGGGATAACTCCAAGATCGTTACCGACACCCTTACGTTCCTGCTTCTTGAAGATTCCAGCGCTTCGTATGCGGCTTACAACAGCGGCACGGCCCAACTCATCAAGGATGTTCCGACCGAAGAAATTCCGAGCCTCACCGGCAAAGAAGATTTCTATGTAGATCCGATCCTCGGTACTTACTACATCAGCATGAACCTCAACCGTGAGCCGTTCAACAATCCGCTCGTCCGTAAGGCTCTCAGCCTTGCCATCGACCGTGATTACGTTGCCAACACCGTTATGCAGGGCACCTACTCCCCGGCTTACAACTACGTCGGTCCGGGTGTTGTCGATGCAGAAGGCATGTTCATGGACAATGCCAAGGCTGCAAACGGCGGCAAATACTACATCGGTGATGACTACGCCGCTGACCTCGAAGAAGCCAAGGCTGCTCTTGCAGAAGCCGGCTATCCGAACGGCGAAGGTTTCCCGACCATTACTTACTCCACCAACGACGCCGGTTACCACATTGCCGTTGCTGAATACTTACAGCAGGCTTACAAGGAACTCGGTATCACCATGAACATCGATAAGATGGACTGGTCGTCCTTCACTCCTGCACGTCGTGCCGGCGAATACGAAATGGCACGTAACGGCTGGGTTATGGACTACAACGATGCTTCCAACATGATTGAATTGTTCTACTCTTCCAACGGTAACAACGACGGTAAGTACAACAATCCGGAATTTGACGCCGCTCTCGACGCCGCCAAGGTTGCCGATCCGGTTGAACATTTCGCCGCTCTCCACAAGGCTGAGCAGATCGTATTGGATGACTACGGCTTTATTCCGCTTGCCTACTACAACGACTTCTGGCTCCAGAGCCCGTCGCTCAAAGGCAGCTGGCACAGCCCGTATGGCTACTGGTACTTACAGTACGCTTACATTGCCGACTAATTAAGTTTCATACTTGATGACCGCCCACGTAGCTGACATGCAACGTGGGCGGTTTCCGCAATTCCATCAATTTAACAGATTCGGAGAGAATAACATGACTGCAACCGAAAGATTCTTAAACTATATCACCTTTGATACCACCTCCGACGAAAACAGCGAAACCTGTCCGTCCACATCCAGGCAATTGGCGCTTGCCGATCATCTGGCGGATGAACTGAAAAGCATCGGCATTTCCGACGCTATGCGCGATGAAAACGGTTATGTATACGGACATGTTCCGGCAAGCGCAGGTTTTGAAAATGCCCCAAAGATTGGGTTAATCGCCCACATGGACACCTCCCCCGACGTGAGCGGCAATGATGTCAAGGCGCGCATAATCACATTTGACGGAAAAAATGCTCCGATGGTGGACGAACGCTACATCGGCGAAGAGTTGATCGTCACCGATCATACAACACTTCTCGGAGCGGACGACAAAGCCGGTGTCGCCGAAATTGTCGCTGCCTGTGATTCGCTTTTGCATGACGGCTCGGTCAAGCACGGTCAGATCAGTATCTGCTTTACGCCGGACGAAGAGATCGGACGCGGGGCGGACAAGTTCGATTTTGGCCGTTTTGACGCAGATTTTGCCTACACAGTAGACGGCGGAGAGCTTGGCGGAATCGAATGCGAAAACTTCAATGCCGCATCGGTCACGCTTACGGTGCACGGCGTCAACACCCACCCCGGTTCAGCCAAGAACAAGATGCGCAACGCCATTCTGTTCTTACACGAATTCATTTCGCTCCTGCCGCCCGCCGAAACGCCGGCGCATACGGAAGGATACGAGGGATTCTATCATATCAACGCCATCCGGGGGGATGAAACAACGGCTCATCTGCATATGCTCATCCGCGACCACAGCGATGAAACATTTGAAAAACGCAAAACTTTTGTAAAGGACGCGGCCGCTTACTTAAATCGCAAATACGGCGAAAACACCTTTAACTTAACGGTTGCCGACAGTTACCGCAACATGCGTGTGATCATCGACAAGCATCCGGAAACCGTAGAACGTGCCAAAGAAGCCATGGGCCAATGCGGCATAACGCCCGAGATCACAGCCATTCGCGGCGGAACGGACGGCGCACGTCTCAGCTTTGAAGGACTTCCCTGTCCTAATCTTTCCACCGGCGGTATGAACTTCCACAGCATTTATGAGGCAATTCCGGTCAAGGCACTCGAAAAAATGACGGAAATTCTCATAAAGCTTGTAACAATAAAATAGACATTTTTTGAAGTTTTAAAGTAAAACACTTAAAGCATTGACTTTTTTTGTCAATTACTGTATAATAATAGCAGTTCGTGTCGAACGGACAAAATCATATTTATTTTAAGGAGTTGCTATCATGGAAAAGCTTTTTAAGCTCAAACAGAATGGCACAACGGCAAAAACAGAAATTATTGCCGGTCTCACCACCTTCATGACAATGGCGTACATCATTGCGCTCAATCCGAATCTTCTTACAGGTTTCGGAAACGACGGCGGCACCACACTCTGGAACGGTGTGTTCCTTGCAACCTGTATTGCCTCCGCAATCGGTACATTTGTCATGGCTTTCCTTGCGAACAAGCCGTTCGCTATGGCGCCCGGTATGGGACTCAACTCGTTCTTTGCCGTAGTTGTCGCCAACATTGCAAGCATTACCAGCCTTTCGTACATTGAATCGTTTCAGGCCGGTCTTTGCGTCATTTTAATCGAAGGTATCGTTTTCCTTGTTCTTTCGGTGCTCAATGTACGCGAAAAGATCGTTGAAGCCATTCCGCTTGGTATCCGTCTCGGCATTGCCCCGGCTATCGGTCTTATGCTTCTCAACATCGGTGTTGGCTCGAATGCAGGCGTCTATTCCGAAAAAGGCGGCCCGTTCTTCATGATGCGTGACTTCTTCGGCGCTTTAACGCCGGGTCTTGCAAGAAACAACATGGGCAGTGGTTACAATGCCATGGTTCTCGCCGTTGTCACCACATTCATCGGTTTATTCATCATCGTTATTCTCGCTCACCACAAAGTAAAAGGCTCCGTTTTAATCGGTATGCTCGTCGCATCGGTGATTCACTGGGCCGGACAGGCACTCTTCTTACATACCAATCCGTTCGCATCCCTTGCTACGGCCTCTTTTGTTCCGCCTTTCAAGGATATGGCAGAAACGACGCTGTTCAAGTTCAATTTTGCCGCTCTTGCACAGGTTGGTTGGTTTACAGTCGTAACGCTTGTTCTCACATTCTGCATGATCGATATGTTTGATACCATCGGAACGCTTGTCGGTACGGCATCCCGCGCCGGTATGGTGGACAAGGACGGCAATATGCCGAACATGAAAGAAGCTCTCGTATCCGATGCAGTCGGTACGGTTGCCGGTTCTTTGACCGGTACTTCCACCATTACGACGTTTGTTGAATCCGCAGCCGGCGTTGAAGCAGGCGGCAGAACGGGTCTTACCGCTCTTACGACCGGTATTCTCTTCCTTGCCTGCATGTTCATCGCTCCGATTGCAGCCATTATCCCGGCTCCTGCTACCTCGGCAGCGCTTATCTATGTCGGACTTCTTATGATCGGCGGTATCAAAAAGATCAACTTTGACGACATGGCAGAAGGTCTCCCGGCCGCTCTCATGCTCATTGCTATGCCGATTTCCGGTTCCATCGGACACGGTATCGGTCTCGGACTCATCTCTTATGCCGTTATTAAGGTATTCACCGGCAAAGCAAAGGATGTTTCAATCTTAACCTATGTCATCGCAGCACTCTTCTTAATCAAATTTTTCCTTGTAGCCTAAGTAATCTTCAAAAGACGCCGCAAAGCGGCGTCTTTTCCGTATTTCCGTTACGGTTTCCACGCTTTCCCCCTATCCGCTCTGAAACATTTCACACATACGCGTTTAAAATTTTGAACACAATGTAAAAAAAAGAAAATATCTCGGAAAATGGTGGAAAACTGTATAAAACCGTGCTATAATATCATGTACGACAGTATAAAAAAATCAGGAGGTTCATTTTAATGAGCAAAAAGTACGTTTACCTTTTCAGCGAAGGCAATGCGAACATGCGTGAGCTCCTCGGCGGTAAGGGCGCTAACCTTGCCGAAATGACGAGTCTCGGTCTTCCGGTTCCTCAGGGCTTCACCATTTCTACCGAAGCCTGCACCCAGTATTATGAGGACGGCAGAATGATCAACGATGAAATTCAGGCTGAAATCATGGAGTACATCGACAAGATGGAACAGATTACCGGCAAGAAATTCGGCGATCATGAAAATCCGCTTCTCGTTTCCGTCCGTTCGGGCGCAAGAGCATCCATGCCGGGTATGATGGACACCATTCTTAACCTCGGTCTTAACGAAGAAGTCGTTGAAGTCATGGCTAAGAAGTCCGGCAATCCCAGATGGGCTTACGACTGTTACCGCAGATTCATTCAGATGTATTCCGACGTCGTTATGGAAGTCGGTAAGAAATATTTTGAACAGCTCATCGATCAGATGAAAGAGAGAAAAGGCGTTCATTTTGACGTTGAACTCACTGCTGACGATTTGAAAGAACTTGCCAACGAATTCAAGGCTGAATACAAAGCCAAGATCGGCAAGGACTTCCCGAGTGATCCGAAAGAACAGCTCATGGGCGCTATCAAGGCCGTATTCCGTTCTTGGGACAACCCCAGAGCCAACGTTTACAGACGTGACAACGATATCCCCTACTCTTGGGGTACTGCCGTCAACGTTCAGATGATGGCATTCGGTAACATGGGTGATGATTGCGGTACGGGCGTTGCCTTTACCCGTGACCCGGCTACCGGTGAGAAAAAGCTTATGGGTGAATTCCTCGTCAATGCACAGGGTGAAGACGTTGTTGCAGGCGTCAGAACTCCTATGAAGATCGACGAAATGGAACAGAAATTCCCCGAAGCTTTCGCTCAGTTCAAGGAAGTTTGCAAAACTCTTGAAAATCATTACAGAGATATGCAGGATATGGAATTTACCGTTGAAAACAAGAAGCTTTATATGCTTCAGACCAGAAACGGTAAGAGAACAGCCCAGGCTGCTCTTAAAATCGCTTGCGATCTCGTTGACGAAGGCATGAGAACCGAAGAAGAAGCTGTTCTTATGATCGATCCGCGAAACCTCGACACCCTTCTCCATCCGCAGTTCGACGCTAAGGCTCTGAAAGCTGCTACGCCGATCGGCAAGGGTCTCGGCGCTTCCCCCGGAGCTGCTTGCGGTAAGATCGTATTCTCCGCTGAGGATGCCGAAGTCTGGAAAGCACGCGGCGAAAAGGTCGTTCTTGTAAGACTGGAAACCTCTCCGGAAGATATCACCGGTATGAAAGCTTCTCAGGGTATTCTGACCGTTCGCGGCGGTATGACCTCTCATGCAGCCGTTGTTGCACGCGGCATGGGTACTTGCTGTGTATCCGGCTGCGGCGATATCAAGATGGACGAAGAAAACAAGAAGTTTGAACTCGGCGGAAAGACTTTCCACGAAGGCGACTTCATCTCCATCGACGGTTCCACCGGTAACATTTACGACGGCATCATCCCGACGGTTGACGCTTCCATCGCCGGCGAATTCGGCAGAATCATGGGTTGGGCGGACAAGTTCCGTGTACTCAAAGTCAGAACCAACGCAGACACGCCGAAAGACGCTAAGAAAGCCCGTGAACTTGGTGCAGAGGGTATCGGTCTTTGCCGTACCGAGCACATGTTCTTTGATCCGGAAAGAATTGCTGCTTTCCGTGAAATGATCTGCTCTGACACGCTTGAAGCCAGAAAAGCGGCTCTGGACAAGATCATGCCGTATCAGCAGAGCGACTTTGAACAGCTTTATGAAGCTCTTGAAGGTACGCCTGTTACCATTCGTTTCCTCGACCCGCCGCTTCATGAATTTGTTCCGACCGAAGAAAAGGAAATCGAACTGCTTGCAAAAGACCTCGGCAAGTCCGTTGAAGATGTTAAGGCCATTATCGCCGGTCTCCACGAATCCAACCCGATGATGGGTCACAGAGGCTGCCGCCTTACCGTAACCTATCCGGAAATTGCAGAAATGCAGACCAAGGCCGTTATCCGCGCTGCTATCAACGTTCAGAAGAAGCATCCGGATTGGAAGATCGTTCCGGAAATCATGATTCCGCTCGTAGGCGATATCAAGGAATTCAAGTTCGTTAAGAACGTTGTTGTTGCCATCGCAGACGAAGAAATCAAGAAAGCCGGCATCGACCTCAAATATGAAGTCGGTACGATGATCGAAATTCCGAGAGCTGCTTTGACGGCTGATGAGATTGCTAAGGAAGCTGAATTCTTCTGCTTCGGTACAAACGACCTCACGCAGATGACCTTTGGTTTCAGCCGTGACGACGCCGGCAAGTTCTTGGGTGCTTACTATGACACCAAGATCTATGAAAACGATCCCTTTGCGAAACTCGACCAGCAGGGCGTTGGCAAGCTCATGGATATGGCTGTTAAACTCGGCCGCAGCGTAAGACCGGAAATGCACATCGGTATCTGCGGTGAACACGGCGGTGATCCGTCCTCTGTTGAGTTCTGCCATAAGCTCGGTATGACTTATGTTTCCTGCTCGCCGTTCCGTGTGCCGATTGCAAGACTTGCTGCTGCACAGGCTGCTATTAAACAAAAGTAAGCTATCGTCCCATCAGCGGAAAACTGAATACACCTATCGTATGTACGGTGAGGATGCTCGTCATCCTCACCGTATTTTTTCATTAGCCAAAAAATCCCTCCAATCCAAAAACTTGGATTGAAGGGATTTGGACGTGTATTTAGACTCCGTCAAAGGCTTGTTTTAATTTGGAGGAGCTTTGGTATTTAGTTCAGTTTTCACCTCACGATTCGCTCACTAATCCTCGAACTGTTGTGCCATTATCGGCATGAACGAAATCCATATAATTATTTGCGGTATGGCATATTTTGTCCAAAGGTATTTTCATATAGTTCCCCTCCGTCTGTCAGTATCTGTTTTTTCTTCCCGATTTGTTGATCTTTGCGATTTCCTTGAACTTCGCTCGTTTGGCTTCAAGGTATCGGCTGTTGTCCGCCGCATAGTCATTTTCCGTTTTCAGTTTCCGATAGGATGCAAGACGGGCGGCATCCAGCGTTCCGTCCGCAAGCGCCCGCAGGACGGCGCATCCCGGCTCCGAGGTGTGGGTACAATCGGCATATTTGCACGCACAGGACAATTCTTCTATGTCCACAAATGCCGTATCGATGCCGTCACCGCTGTCCCACATACCAAGCTCGCGCATACCGGGTGTATCAATGACGAAAGCGCCGTTTTGCAGTGTGATCAGTTCCCGGTGAGTCGTTGTGTGCCGACCTTTGTCGTCATTTCCGGTTTCGCGTGTGGCGATCCGGTTCGTGCCGGTCAGCTTATTGATGAGTGTGGATTTTCCGACGCCGGATGAGCCGATGAATGCCACAGTCTTGCCCGGCAGAATATACTTCTTGACCGCTTCATAGTCCCCGTCCGATGAGGAAATTGCCAGCACATCCACACCCGGTGCGGCATTTTGCGCCTCAGCGATTTTGCTTTCCACATCGGAACAAAGATCCGATTTCGTCAGAACCACCACAGGTGTTGCACCGCTGTCGTAAGTAACAGACAGGTACCGCTCCAGCCGCCGGATATTAAAGTTGTTGTTCAGAGACATGCAGAGAAAGGCGGTATCAATATTGGCGGCAACGACCTGTTCTTGCTTTCCCGTGCCCGACGCTTTTCGGATAAAACAGCTCTTTCTCGGAAACAACCCTGTGATAACCGCATTGCTGTCGTCCGCAGGCCACTCGGCAATGACATAATCACCGACGGCGGGATAGTCGGAGATCGTTTGCGTTTCATACCGGTATTTACCTGAAACAATAGCCGATTTCACCTCAGTTCCGTTTTGAAGCTTATACATTCCTTTTTCCTGCGAGACAACTCTCGCTCTCAATTCGTTCATTATTGTGCCTCCATATTCAAAATGGGAGATATTATGCAGTTTTTATCTCTTTTCGGAGCATACTAAAAGCTGTATATGATTGTCCGATGAAGGTGTACCGTCATAATCAGCATAGCTGCCGATAGCATTCATTCCAAGGGAAGACAGGATGTCCGTTATTTCTGCCAGCGTATATAATCTGATGGGATTCCCTTCGCCTATATTTGGCTTTGAAATGGGTCTGCCGTATTCAAAATCAAGCTGTCCATAAAGCATTGTCCGCGTTTTACCATCCCATTCAAATTCGGAAAGTGTCAGGCATCTTTTGCCCGCTTCCCACAGCCTGCACGGGAAATGACTGTCAGCATAGCTGCCATTCATAATATCCATGAAATGCTTGCCGCCATGCTTCAGCGCTTTTGATACAGAAGTAAATATTTTTTGGTTCTCTGCATCGTTTTCAAGATAGGCGATTGCTCCGTCCGCCATATTTAATACAACGTCAAAATTCTGATCGAACCGAAGCTCTCGTATGTCACAACACAAGAAATTTACGCTCAGGCCTTCTTCTTGTGATTTTTCTTTGGCAAACCGAATGTAAGCTGGCGTAATATCAACTCCGGTTACCGAAAATCCCCGTCTTGCCAGCTCAAGGGAATGGCGGCCAAAACCGCAGGCAAGATCGAGAATTTTCTCACCGCCATTTAGATGCAGTTTCTCAATCACAAAATCTGTTTGCCGCTTTGTATCTTCTACCCAAGATTGATTTTGAATATCCAATGTCCATATTTTCTTGTACCAGTTGTTTTTCATTGGTTTCATTACAAGCATCCCTCATTGTTTCGCAAAACAGATGCAGATTCTCAGTTTATCGTCACAGTAATCTGCTGCGATATTTCCACCCATCTTTTCGGTAAGCAGCTTGGCAATGGATAAGCCGAGTCCCGTTCCGCCCCTTGCGGTATTTCGTGCATTCTGCACCGTAAAAAAGCGCTCAAACAGGTGAGCAGTTTGCATGGCATCTAAATCCTTAGCATGGTTCTCAAACCATACCGTGCCGTCGGGCGACAGTCGGACGGTCAAATCCCCGTCGGAATACTTGGCGGCATTGGAAAGAATATTATCAAAAATCGCCGCAGGGCGTGTCGGTCAAGTGTGCGCTCGACTGGCTGCTCCGATAGCTCAATATCAGGAACAATTCCGTGTTCGGAAAGCGTTCCGTAAACCCCTGCAAGGCTTTGCTCCAGAATGTCATTCAGACAAACCGGCTCAACGTGCAGTTCCGCTGTTGTTCCGGCAATGACGGAATACCGAAATAGCTCCTCGGTCAGTCCGCGCATGGCATCGGTGCGTTCACGAATCACGGCAAGATAGCGTTCTGACGCTTCAGACTGCGGTTCCTGGATAAGCAGATCGAGGTAGCCGCAGATTGCAGTCAGCGGAGTACGCAAATCGTGAGAAATGTTTGTGACCGCATTTTTTAATTCCATGTCGCCATGTTGCAGCTTTAGGCGCTCTTTGCGGAGCAAATGCAGCTGACAGTTGATTTCCGAAGCAAGGGAACGCATGGCGCGGTCGCCGGATGAAATGGAAATGAGCGTGTTTGTATCCGTTTTCAGCTTGTCATTCAGCTCCCGTGCGGCTTCACAGAGTGACGCGCGCAGGGAGAGCAGATACAGCGACAGTCCGACCGCGCAGAGTGCAAGCGCAATGATGATAAGCACGACCACAAACTCCATAATCACCTCTTACTTCAAATCCCGGCGTCGGAAAAATACCATACCCAAGCCCGTTGCCGCAAGGAGAATGATTCCGTCATAAAGCGCCAGCATGGCCGGCTTTTCGGTGTCCATATCGCTGATTCGAAGCATCTGTCCGCCCGGCGTAAAGTCTTGCATAAATTCGTATACCTGCCGCTTGGTTCCACTGATGTAATTGGGATTTTTCGTCTCCGGTTCCTCCACGGTCACGCCGTTCTCCGTATAGGAATAGCCTGCCAGATACTCCGGCTCGTTTAGTGCAGAGGTGATGTAGACGCCGAGGAAGATCAGCACAAATACCAGAAGAATGCATTCGGCAACCGTATGCGATTTGTTTTGACACAGCATAACAATCAGCGTGAAGAGCGCCGTAAAGGCAATCATCAGAACAAGGCTTAATGCGCCATACATCAGCAGCTTCATTGGTGTGGATTGAATCTGTCCGCCAAGCAAAGGCCCAAGTACGCCCTGCGGAATCACAAAGGCAAAACACAGAAGCAATCCGGCACAGCAGCAGGTGATAAGATTGGCAAGATAGATATTGCCGCGGCGGTGTCCGGCGATCAGCTTATTGCGGAGTGTCCCGCCGGAATAGTCGCTGCCGGCAAACAGCGCCACCAGAACCGAAGTTAGGATCGGGGCAAGAGTGGTATAGGTGAGCAGGCTGAAATCCATCATCCAAACGGCGCCCTCACGGCGGATATTGACCGCATTGACAATCGCCATAGAAGCACCGAAAAACACCATCAATGCCGCAAGCAGCCAAAATACTCTGTCGTGCCGCAGACGGGAAAAGTTTGCTTTAAGCAGTTTACGCATGGTGCTCACCTCCTACAAGGTTCATATAAAAGCTCTCAAGGCTCTCATCCTGCTTCGTAAGATTCTTTACGGTGCAGTTTTCCTTTGCCAATGCCGATACCAGTGCCGTGACTGGAATTTCGGTGTAAATATCCGCATGCGTGTCATCTGTGATGCGATATTCGGCTTTCATACCGTCCAGTACACGGGCAAGCGCCTTCGTGTCGCTGACTTCAATGCGGACGCATTTGCGGCAGCGCATCTCCAGTTCCTCCGCGCTCATCTCTTTTACCATATGTCCGCCGTCGATGAAACCATAGTGCGTGGCAAGCCGGGAAAGTTCATCGAGAATGTGACTGGAAATCAATACGGTGATTCCGTGTTCCCGGTTGAGTTTCAAAATCAGTTCGCGCATTTCGATAATGCCCTGCGGGTCAAGGCCATTGACCGGCTCGTCCAATACCAAGAAATCCGGGTTTCCCGAAAGGGCAATGGCAATACCGAGCCGCTGGCGCATACCAAGCGAAAAATTCTTCGCTTTCTTTTTGTCGGTATCTCCGAGTCCGACAAGCTGCAGTAACTTATCGATGCCGTCATCGGACGGAAGTCCCAATACCCGATACTGTTGGCAGATATTCTCACGCGCCGTCATATCGGAATAAATTGCCGGACTTTCCACCACGGCGCCCATCCTGCGGCGGCAGCGGTATATTTCGGGATCCGTATTCTTCGCACCGTAGAGGGTATAGCTGCCGTCTGTCGGCTCCTGTAAACCGCAGATCAGGCGGATAAGGGTGGTTTTGCCCGCACCGTTTCTGCCCACAAAGCCGTAGATCGCACCTTTAGGTATTCGCATCGTCAAGCCGTTCAGCGCGGCAAAGCCACGGTAACGCTTGGTTACCGCATTTGTTTCAAGTACATATTCCATAAAATAAGTACCTCCTTTTTCTTGATACCCATAGGATACAGCCAAAAGGTCAAGACAGCGGTTAAGAAGAAGGTCAAGAAACAGTTAAGATTCTGCTTTTAAGCGAGACCCGATTCCCCAGACCGCTTCAATATAGTCTTTACCGGATGTGTCACGCAGTTTTCCGCGCAGATTGCTGATATGTGTTTTCAGCGAGTTTTCGGTGCAGTCGGGCGTATCTTCCGCGATGCGGTCAAGCAGAACGGATTTCGCCAAAACCTGTCCGGAATTTCGCATCAACAGCTTCAATATGGCATATTCCGTCCGGGTCAGCGTGACAGTAACCCCACTGATCCGTACTTCGTGAGAGGATGTATCCAGTGTCAGATCTCCACAGGTTAAAACAGGCACAAACGGGGAGATCGCCGCCTCTCTCAGCCGTACCGCGACGCGCGCCAGCAGTTCCTTCGTATCAAACGGTTTGGTGAGATAATCCGCCGCGCCGCCGAGAAGCAGATTGACCTTATCCTGCACGGCCGCCTTCGCGCTGACAACAATGACGGGAATTTCCTTGATCTGCGGCAGAAGTTCCTCACCGCTCATCCCCGGAAGCATCAGGTCAAGCAAAATAAGATTCGGACGGACGTTTTTGAGCATCATCTGTGCCTCCGTGCCGGAATAAGCGCGCAGTACCGCATAGCCCTCTCGCTCCAAGACCTCTTGCTCCAGATTTCCGATTGCCGCATCATCATCAATAATCAAAATCGACTGCATCATCACTCTATATCAAAATCCTCTTCTTTATGGGATGTCTGATAACCGTTTTCCATTTTTCCGGAGCCACCTTTCTTGCATCAGACAGATATATTTCATGGTGTAATCTTTCCGTACTCATATCATTCACATATCCGTTCTGCTCCAGATACGCATCCATAAGTGCCACAGTTGCAGGTTCTTCCTCAAATGCGCCCAAGTGCATAATCTGAACGCACAAGCCTTCATCAATCGTTATAAACTCTGCCGATGAGCAATCTAACTTTTTCTTTTTCGCCGCGGTTTCCACCGCCCATTCAAAGTCCTCTTTCGTAACGAAATCAGGCAAGCGGATAACAGAAATCCAGTTGAATGCGGACTTATGGGTAAAATCCACTCCGTCTGTATTATCCTGCCACCAGAAGCCTTCAAGCGGCGGAACTGCATAGTCATAAAATCCTTTGATTTTGTAATCCGTTTTGTAACTCATTTTCAAAGTGTATGCAACGGCATATAACACACCGATTGCTTGCTGATATGCCCCGTTTTCTTCGTTTGGATCGCCTTTTCCTCTGACTGCAATATAATTGCTTTCGGAACAGTTATGATCTCCGGTTTATTTTTAGGCATATAAAGCTCTTTGTATTCTTTCTTGAAATCAAAAGCCATCGCTGCCTCCGTAAATTCCGATTTATATCTTTTTTCTCAATCATACATCAATGGATTTCTTTGCTTTCCGATGATGTTTTGACTTTCAAAGCATAGATATTTTCCTGCAATCTTTGCAAGAACCGCCCTGCGTGTGCGCCGTCCATCTGGGTATGGTGGAATTGAAACGACAGCTTCAGCGTCGTCCTGAAAAGCCTCTTATGATATTTGCCCCAGATGAGAAAAGGATTGTTGAAAATGCCGCTGTTCATGCCGACGGCTCCGTCGATTTCGGTATCCACAACGGCGGAGGTGCCGATGACCATGCTGTCGGTCAGATCGTGATTTTCACAGCTTTCCGCAACTGCGCGCGTCAGGCGCAAGTAGTCGGTATTGAACTGCGCAAGGTCGGCGGAAAACGGCACGTCGCAGGAGCTGACCTCGCCGTTTTTGTTTTTTACAATGGTGTTGACCGCCATGCTGTCATACTGCAGCAGGTCACGCCCAACAGGCAACAGGTAAAACTCCTTAATTCCGCTGGCCGCCTTGCCGATACACCAGCAGAGAAGCATATTGAATTTCAGCCCGCGCTTACGGCTGAATCCCACAAGCGGCGTAACATCCAGCGTTTTGAAAAAAGTCACCATAGGGTTCGGCGCGTTCATCCAAAGGTCGAACGCCGCCGCGCGGGTGGTCGTTTTCGGGTCAATATCGGTCGGTTTCATTCTTCACACTCCAACGCTGCCATGTTCCCTGACTGAATGGCGGGAATACTGCGTTTGATTTTTTCATAGTCCCAGTCCCACCAGCGCAGGGCTTCCAGCTTTTCAATCGTTACATCGTCAAACCGCCGGCGGATGGATTTGGCGGGAACACCGCCCACGATAGTATAGGGCGGCACATCCTTTGTCACCACGGCGCGCGTCCCGATAACTGCACCATCACCGATCTTTACGCCGGGCATGATAACCGCCTCATAGCCGATCCACACATCGTTACCAATCACAGTGTCGCCCTTATTGTTCCATGCGTCGCAGATGCTTTTCGCATCAAGATCCCATTCGTCAAAGAAGATGGGAAAGGTGTAGGTGGACAGTGACTTCATCGAATGATTCCCGCTGGTGAACAGGAATTTTGCACCGCAGGCGATGGAACAGAATTTTCCGATGATCAGGCGGTCACCGTTGATCGGGTAATGGTACAGAACATTGTTCTTTTCAAAATCCCGCGGATCGTGGACGAAATCGTTGTAGATCGTGTAGTCGCCGACCTGGATGTTGGGGGCTGTGATCACATCTTTTAGGTAAACCGTCTGTTGATCGTGCGGGCGGGGATAGATTTTGTTCTTCATTTTGCGTTCCTCCTTTCGGAAATACGGCTTCATTGTTCTATCGTTTTGCTTTTGGCGAGGGCAATTCATCGTACATTGCCTCAAACAGCTTTGTAAGAAACTCTTTGCTGTCAACTTCATCCACCAGCAGCATCTCTTTCGCTCCTTCATACGGAAACTCACAAATTGCCGCAGGCATAAGCTCCAGAGCGGATCTTGTTTTCTTTACAAGCAGCCGATCATCATAGATCCCGCCGACGATTTTACCGCGATAATAGAGAATAAACTCTCCCATCATAGGACGGTAAGAAATATCGTCCAGATCGGATAGCTGTTCCAAAATAAAATGAAGATACTCTTTACTGGATGCCATTATTTTTACACCACTTTTTGCATTGCTCGATTCTTGCGCCGTTATCGCTTTGCTCCATGTCGTAAGCAAAAGTATGTAATAAAGAACAAACGAAGTCATCGCATTCGCCGCAATGCTGCAAGCCTTTCTTTTCGCAGCAGGATTTCACTGGGCAGCTATCTGCCCAGAAGGGTTTTTCCATATTCACGCACCCTTTGCAGCCCATTGCTTCACGAAAACTGCAATCGCTGCACCGAAGCCCACATCTTGACTCGATCATACTCAGATTCCTCCTACTCAGAATAATTGTCCCGGCAGCTTCAGCTTTTCCTTCTTCGGGAAGGTTGCTTCAAACCGTTCAAAGCCCTCCGGATCTTTTTCACAGACAAAATAGCCCTCCGGATCTTTGTAGGTGCCGGAGATGCCGTCCAAAAAGCCGGGCGTCAGCTCCTTGATGAGAAAATAGTCTGCCGCCGGGTCGTCTGCATAGCACACACCCTTTGTTTTTGCCGGAACAAAGCCGGATTTTCCGTAAAACAGGATATTGCCGGTAATGGCAAGTGCGCCTACGCCCGTTTCCTTAGCTTTTTCCATGGAATAGTCGAGCAGTTTCTTTCCGTAGCCCTGGCGCTTGTATGCAGACGCGATTCCGATTGGACCAAAGGTCATGATTGGTACCTTTCTTCCGTCATCGCAGTCAATTTCCGACCGCACATAGATGACCTGTCCGATCAGCTCGCCGTTCAGCTCCATGACAAAGTCCAGCTCCGGCACAAAAGCCGGGTCATCCCGATAGCAGTGCAGCACATAGTGCTCCATACAGCCGGGACGGTAGACATTCCAGAAAGACTCGCGGGTCAGATTTTCGACATTGCGATAGTCGTCTTTGGTTTCGGGGCGAATGGTAATATTCTTTTCTGACATGGTGTTTCTCCTTATCTCTTGTTAATAATTTTCTCGCTTGGGTCAACATGGATCACATTGCCGCTGTCACCGATTAGGGATGCAGTTCCTGAATCTCCAATTTCTGCTATCTCCCACAGTAATGTTTCCGTTTTCGTTTAGCTGTCTGTGCCGTTAAGCATCATCAGCCACAGACAGCTTTCAAGCTGCGTTCTCTGAGCCAATGATCCAGAAACTGCATCTGTTCCTCGGTATGGAACCAATGCTCGCCGCTTGGCATGATGGTCAGCTCTGCATGGTGCCGCTTTGCAAACGCCGATATCGTTTCGACCGATGTCAGGTGATCGTGCCCGCCATACAGAATACAGGTGGGAACATTCCAGAGGATAGGATGCTGTCGCACATAGCAAAGATACTCCCAAGACAGCGTTTCTCCAAAACTTGTGGGAATTTCCCGTTTTTCTGCAAGTTCTTGTTCGGTCACATTCGACCATTGCATCATATTGCAAATCAGGGTTTCCATATCCACGACCGGGGAAATGAAAAAGGCTTTGTCCGCCAGCGTTTCATCCAGTGCGGATAAAGCAAAATAAGCTCCGATGCTGTTTGCTATCAGAGTAAGATGCTCGCACCTGCTTCTCTGCTCGGCAAAAAATGTAAAAAACTCTTTTTTGGCCTCCCAAGGTGTTTGGGAATGGTAATCAAACCCGATTACCTCATAATTCGGAAAGAGCGTTTTGTAATGCTCGGCTTCCTCAGCCGAACCGCCCTTTCCATGAACATATATAAGGGTACTATTCATGGTATACCTCGTTTCATCCCCTTCAAAACAACGGTATCCCGCCGTCATAATGCACAGCCTTATCCCAAAGAGGCCCTTTTGCGCCCATAGTAAAGGCAATATTGCTGCTGCGGATAGACAGGAGCCGCATTTCAGGCTCCAGATGCAGAAATGCCATCATTTCTTTCGTCAGTGTAATCTTGCCGGACGCTGAAACAGCCGTCCAACAGTACGAACGCCCCTTATAGGGAACAAAAGCACCGTCTGGAACTTCATAATGTAAAAGCACCGGCGTTTCGGTCAGAATATGCCCCAGCTTCGACGGCAGGAGCAGTCCCTGCCGCGTTACGCAGAAACCGCCCGTAATTTTACTCCCGGTAAACAGGTAGACCTTGCCTTCCGAAGCAATGCAATATTCGTCCACGGCCTGCGGCGGAAGCTGCATTTGTCCGTCGGAGCAAATCACTGATTCTCCGAAAATAAATTTTCCGCCTTTGTTCATTTGCGGCATAAGTACACTTCCTTTTGGCTTTAGAAAATAATCCGCGCGATCTCCATCGTCACGATTTTCAGCACTGCGCCGCCCGACATCACATAGAACCATATCTCGCGCGTCCGCTGTGTTTTCGCAATCGGCGTAGCAATAGCGGCAATGATAATCAGCATCGCACCGACACAGCCGACGATGGTAGGCACACTGACGAGCGGGAACAGTCCCGGTGCGCAGCTTCCGTCAATGGCATGCTGAATAGTCTTATCCAAGCCGTCCCGCGCCGCCGCAAAGCAACAGATTACAAGGCCGAAAATTAGCAGAATTGCACTTCGGCGTCCCCAATACTCAATATGAGCGCGGTGAAAGATCGAATAGCCGACAAACCCAAGCAGTGCAAGGATCATAAGCGTTGTTGCCGTAGTGACTCCGTTTCCAAAATAGAGTTTCATATTTCCGCCGTTTCCTCTCCGTATGAAATGATCATCATTCTGCACACATCACAGTGACAGGCTTCCACGCTTGTTCGTCCGCCGGCCCTCAAACCGGTGAGTTTCACAAATCCGTCTGCGTTTTTTGCATTTTCCAAGGCACCCGGCACTTCGTTTGCAAAGCTTAAAGCGCCGTCCTTGCTGCTGAACAAATAGCCCTTTTTCATTTCTTTTCCGCATTTCGGACATAACATGATATTTTCCTCCGTTTTCTATTATTGTTTCTTGTTATTGTGCGTTGTACCAATCGAGTACGGCACTTAAATTTTCTATTCTGACCCGCTCTCCGCCGTGGAGCATCATATCCAGCATATCGTCCTCCTCGGGTGTACGGTCTTTCTTTGCGGCAAGACTTTTACCGGCTTTCTTGACCATAATCTCCATCATGGGTCTATAAAGGCCCTGCAGCTTTTTAACATTGAAATTGCCTTGCAGAGTGAACAGCGGAATGCTTGCCGGAACAGCCGCCTTTTTCCGCACGCTTTCCGTCTGCGTCCCGGTTTGTCCCATGCCGACAGCGCAAACCGCTCTGATATGATAACGCTTGGCGGCATTAGCGAAGCCTTTCACAGAACCTGCCGCAATCCAGCCGAGGTAAAGAATCTCTGCTCCGTTCGGGACTGATTTTGCTGCTTCGGCCAGTGAATATACAGGGAGTTTTGTTTCCTGCGCCAGCAGCTTGGCATAACGCTCGGTGCTGCCGGTGTTGGTTGTGTAAATAACAGCGTCCATAAGAGTCCTCTTTTCAAAAAATTAAGACGCAGTGCCCGATCGGCTTTGCGATCAGCACTGCGTCTTAGCGTCTGGCTGCTTGGTTTCAATGATGAAATGCTTGGCGTTGATAATGCTCTCACTCTTGCATTTCGGGCAAAACAGCGGAAATGATTTCAGTTCCGTTTCGGGCAAGAGTTGCAAGCGCGTCTTTGCTCCGCATATCGGGCACAAGACCCACTTTTTTTCTATGGCTTCTCTCATATGGATGTTCCTGACTTTCTGTAACCGGATTCGACCTTGGAAATGAACCGGTCAATATGGGCGCTCAGCATCGGTGCGATGCGCTCTTTTTCTTCTGCACCGTCGTAAACACTGTAAAGCAAGAACATCGGACCGTAAAATTCCAGCGCCAACTGCATGGCGGCATCATCGGAATCCGTCAGCTTTCGGAAAATCGCAGCCATATACTCGGTCGGGCCGGTCGCCAGATAATCGTGATAAAGCTGCGCAAGCTTTGGATCGCGGTATTGCTCCAGCGTCAGCATCTTCCGAAAATTTGAAGAAAAATGCTCTTTCGTCCAATGGTCAAACTGCGCCATACCGTATGCACGGATTTTTTCAATCGGCGTGTGCAGATAAGCCTCCACAAAGCCGTCCGGCTTCGTTTCCGGCATTTCATATTCCTCAGCACGTTCATAATCCATTTTGTTCATCCGTTCCACAATGCTGTTAAGTATCTCCTGCTTGCTCGTATAATGCTTATACAAAGCACCTTTGGTAATCCCAAGCTCCCCCGCAATATCGCTCATGGAAGTTCCCAAATAACCACTTTGCGCGAATAGCTCAAGTGCTGTTTCCAAAATGTGCTCTTTGGTATCTCCGGCCATAATTTCACTTCCAAATTTATAGTAACCGTTCGGTTACTATAATTATAGCAACCGAATGGTTACCTGTCAAGGGCTTTTTGAAATTTTTTCAAAAATCAGCGGAATGATTGGATTGACACGGTCAGATGCGCTGCGCCGAAAATGGTCATAAGTATCACAGCAGGAAGGTTATGCAGCCAAACGGCAGCACACAAGAAATAAAGCACGGGAAATACCGCAAGCGGCATCGGGACAAAGAAAAACGCGCGATTCAGCAGGGCAATCTCCCATCCGCCGACAAAATATCGAATCCATACGGCATAATACAATAGGAGGAACAAGGCGGCAAGCCCAAACCAGACACTTCGTAATTGAATTGGTTCTCGGCTCACCAAAAGTGTGATCGCCGCCAAGTAGGCAATCCGGCTGATCTGCTCCACCATCTCTATCCAATGCGAAACCGCCGCACCCTGTTCTGTCTTATCGGCCGGGGGAAAAACGGCATAAGCAATGTTGATCAGCATGGGGAGAGCAAACACCGCAAGCCCAACCCACGAAAAGGATAGCTTCAAATTCATAAAATAACACCGGCTTTCACGGCAAACTCCGGTAATTTTGTCGGCTTGCCGTAAATGGCAGTCAGTGCGCGAAACTCCCGGCGGAACGCTTCACGAAGCTCCGATTCGGTCAGGTGCAAATGACCGGTGTTAGCAAGAATGGCCAGCCCGTAAGTAAAGTAGATCATGTCCTGATGAAAACGGCGAGCTGCCTCTTTGCTGTAACCGAATTCATCGACGATGAACGTAATGACCTCCGACAACAGCACATCATTCTGATATGGGCCAAGCTGTTCGCCTTCCAGATAGAGCCAGCGGAAAAGCTGTTTTTCCTCAGCCGCAAATTTCACAAAACCCATCCCATAGCTGCTGTAACGGCTGTCATTTCCCTCATGAATGCGCAGTGAATCGCGCACGCGCTGCGTGTGCATTCGGATAGCACGTTCGGTCAGGGCGGCTTTTAATTCCTCCATATTCTTGAATGAAAAATAGATTGGCTGCGTGGAGCAACCCAATTTTTTTGCGACACTGCGAGCGTTGATGGCAGCGAATCCATCGTCACGCAACACACCGATGGCAGCATCAATAATTTCATCTTTGGAAACCTTTTTTGCAGCAGGCATGATGATCACCTCGAACAACAACATGTAGTTATATATAACATATTGTTATTATATCATCATATAATTCCATTGTCAAGAGGCATTCTCGCAATTTCTGAAGAATTTCATCAGCTTGTCATTTGTGTAAACCGAGGCAATCATACATAAAGCTGACTGTCACCATTACCGACCGGCGGCGATGCGGTTTGGAAGTTGATTTAAGTCTGCCGATGCCTTTGTAAAGCAAAAGAAAAAAGAGGAATCGGCTCCTCTTTTTTCTTTTGCTATTCTCTTAATACGCCGGGACACCGTTGACACAGCCTGCGAACTTCGCAATGACGCCACTGTCGATATAGCCGCCTTCATAATCCTTTTGCCGTTCAAGAAAGGCCGGAAATCCCTCTTTGTCCTCCCAAGGAGCTTGCGCCTTATAATCAAATCCTATCACGGTGCTCTCCGGAAACAGTAACTTATAATGCTGCGCTTCACCGGCATTTCCGCTTTTTCCATGGGCATATATCATCAATTGTTTCGCAATTTCTCCGATTTTTGCTTTGTTTTTATTACTTGCTGTTTTTTCTTCCCAAATAACGGAACACCTGACGTTTATACCGGCCGTACTCTTCCCCGAACGTATCTGCTAAATATTTTTCCTCCTGCAAAATCTGCAAATGGAGCATGAGAATCGCAAACACTGTAAAAAAGCCGGTCAGCGGATTGGCATACATCAAAAATACGCCCAAATACATAAGATCAAAGCCCAAAAACGCCGGGTTGCGGCTGAATTTGTAAATACCGTCCGTTACAATAGCCGTCTTGTCGCTTTCGGGAATTCCGGCGCGCCAACTGTCTTTCATGCACAGCACCGCCGCAAGAAAAATAATATCTCCGGCGAGCGCCGTCAAAAATCCGGTAAAGCGCGCATCGGACGGCATATAGTTCCAGCCGAGAGCCATGGATATAATCTGTGCCGGAATCACCAAATAGGTCGCAACCGCCATCCATGTTTCCACCCGGTGGAGGCTTTTTTCTTTTCTCCGTCCGATCTGTCTTGTCTGAATGCCGCGGCGATGTTGCGCAAGCATTTTTATCAGATAGATTCCGTAAAAAAGGATAAGCACGGAAAGCGCCATGAAAAAGTACGGCAGATTCCCCTCAAAATCAATATGTATCACGTTGTACTCCCGTCCTTTAAGCTGTCATTCAACTTCAAGAACTTTTTGTCGTTCAGTATTTCATTGGTTACGTACTTGCCGTTATAAAAAAGCGCATAGGTGGTAAGGGGCGTCGGGGCATTCTGCGCCTGTTCGGTTTTTGTCAGATGAATCGTGCGGAACGCTATCCCCTGCTCTTTTGCGGTCTGTTCGACGACCGGCACATATTTTGCAGTAAACGGACATTGATGCGTATAATACAGCACATAGCCGTCGCAGTCCGCATGCGGATGTCTGGCACATTCCTTGAAGGACGGTTTCGGGGCGTCCGGTTCAAGCGGCAGATACCATAATTCAATGCCGTTATCACTTTCATCGCAAACGGTAAAACCCTTGGCGGCTAAAAACTTCGGGTCTGCCAAAAACGCCCGTTTCTTGGCGGACGAAAGAATACAGACCCCCTTTTTTCCCTTTTCCCTGCTGTCAGACAAACAGTGTCCCAATAAATCATTGGCATATCCGTGCCCTTTAAAAGAACCTGATACCCACAGGCAGTCGATATACATATAATCCTCTGCCACAATCGGGATCCAGGCTTTTTCCGCCGGAATATACTCGATAAAGCACTTGCCGCGCTCGACGCTTCTGTAAAAAACAAGCCCCTCCTCCAATCGCTCTGCAAGCCATGCTTTTTTGGAGGATACCTGAATATCTTTATTGTTGGAAATGGCGCAGCAAATATGTTCTTTATCTAAATTTTCGCTTGTTACCGTGATGTATTCCATTTTATGTCACCTGATTCTCTCAATTTTTCATAGATTCGATAAGAGTGCGTTTATCATTGTATCGGTATCGTATACGCTGTCGATCAAGTAATACAGACAACCGTTTTTCTGACACTCATTCAAAAATTCAGCGTTTTCCGCAAGCACGTTCTCTTGGGTACAATACGAATCGTCCAAGCGGTTCTCAATCACATAGGCATATTTCCGTATATCCTCAAAGTGCGTGAGGATATATGTTTTACTCATCACTAAGCACAGATACCGGATATGCGCAAGATAGGTTTCCGGGAAATCGTTTTTCCAGTCAAACGGAATGTAGCATCCTTCGACAATGAGATTTTGCTTATTTTCAATGGCTGTCTTTATGATTTCCTTTACGATGTTCCATAAATAGGGCGTAAGCTCTTTGTCATCGCACGGAGTAAGCGCCGTTTCACCGCTGCGGATAAGCCCCATTTTCAGATGGTCAATGGACAAATATGGAATTTTTAAGCGCTCCATGAGCTTTTGCGCCAAATTTGTTTTTCCGGTATGAGACGCGCCGGTTATCAGATAGATCATGCAAATTGCCTCGTAATTCCTAAGCAAACCGTTTCCATTTCTTTCAAAAAATCATATCACAAATCTCCGGACTTGTCAAGAATATAACGCTTTTCCCGATGATCCCGTTTTGTAAAAAATGAAAACGTCTGCATGAACTTCCGCCAAATGGAAATACTTCTTTTGTAAACAAAACAAAGGGAGGCTTTCCGGAATATGGCTTTAAACGGCGGAAAAGTGGAAATCTGCGGCGTCAACACCTCGGAATTGAAAGTTCTTGGTACAAAAGAGAAAGAAGAATTGTTGAAACGGGCGGCCAAGGGAGATAAGAAAGCGCGTGAAGAATTGATTTCCGGCAATTTAAAGTTGGTATTAAGCGTAATTCGCCGTTTTACCGGACGGGGTGAAAACCCGGACGATCTGTTTCAGGTCGGCTGTATCGGTCTTATCAAGGCAATTGATAATTTTGATCTGTCGCACGGCGTGAAATTCAGCACTTATGCCGTTCCCATGATCATCGGCGAATTAAGGCGCTATCTGCGCGACAACACGCCGATCCGCGTAAGCCGGTCGGTACGTGATCTTGCCTACAAGGCGCTGTCCGTCAAAGATGAATTATCCGCCAAGCTTTCGCGCGAACCGAAAATCGAAGAAATCGCCGCGGCGCTCGGCGTTCCGAAAGAAGATGTGGCGCTTTCACTCGACGCCATTGCAGATCCTGTATCGCTGTATGAACCGGTGTACAGCGAAAACGGTGACAGCGTTTATGTCATGGACAAGGTCTGCGACACCGCCAACACCGACGAGAGTTGGTTGGAAACCATCGCCATTTCTCAGGCAATCGACAAGCTTTCACCGCGCGAAAAACGTATTATTATGCTTCGTTTCTTTGAGGGACGCACACAAATGGAAGTAGCCGACGAAATATCCATCAGCCAAGCGCAGGTGTCCCGATTAGAAAAAGGAGCGTTGGAACGCATAAAAAAGGATTTACGCTGATGAACAAAAAAGCCAAAGAGAATACCGCGTCCCCAAAAGATCTCCCTGTACCTTTTCCGCTTAAACGGACAGTCTTTCGCATTTTGCTGTCTTTTGCGTTTGCCGCCGTGATGTTCGGAAACATCCGCATTTTGGCCGGACTTTGTGCGGCGTCTGCCTTTACTGCCGGTCTTTTCTTCGGGAAAAGCCGGAACCTGCCGCAAAAAGCGCTGTTTTGCTTTCTTATCTCGCTTCTCCTATCGGCTGTATCCATTGGACTTTTGTTTCTGTTTCGCGATTATACGCTGCGTGCTTGGCTATGCCCATGGCTATTTTCCATATTGGCATTCTTTGTAAATGAATGGCTTGGCAGACGGTTGTCACTCCGAAAAGCGACGCTGTTTCGTTTTTTGTCGGCAAGCGCCGTTCTTTTTTCCTGTTTTTTAGGATAGAAAGCAAAAAAAGCGACGGAAACGCTTGAAAATAACAGCCGGTTATGATACAATAATATAAGACTTGATATCTAAAATCGGAAAGAGGGATCCTTCTTGCGTATCAACGCCGAACAGCTTCGTATTCTCGTTCTTCTCGTTTTAGAACGTTATCCGAGCGGTGTAAACGCCGACGCATTACTTTCTGCGGTATATCACGCCGCAGTGGCGGAACTTACCGATCTTCCGGACGTTATGGAACGTCTGGCAAAAGAAAATCTGATTGTGTTTTCAGACGGCAAGCCGGACAAGGTATGTGTGTTGACAACTCTCGGGCATTCGGTGGCACTGGAATTAAAGAACGATGTTCCGGAAAACGCCTTCCGTGCGGTCGTTCGGGAATATGAGGGCATCACGGAGGGCATGAACTATTCTTCTTCCGTCCGTACCGACGAAACCGGGGCGTATTTTTCCTGCTCTGCCAAGGAAAAAGGCCGGATTCTTGCTGAAATTACGTTGCTTTTTGACGATGAAAAAGCCGCTTACACAGCCAAATGCAATTTTGACAAGCGTCCGGATGCGATTCTCCGCGCCTTCGGCGCCGTGCTTTCCGGTAATGCCGATTTTTTGCTTACGCCATGACCGAAAAGTTAAAAATACGGCAGGCTGTCTTAGTCGAGGGGAAATACGACAAGATCAAATTACAGCAATTGATCGACGCGCCGATCTTCACAACCGGCGGTTTTTCGGTCTTTTCATCCGGTGAAAAAGCTGTGCTTTTACGCCGGATTGCGGAAAAAGATGGGTTAATTATATTAACGGACAGCGATCCGGCCGGCTTTGTGATTCGCAACAAATTAAAGGGAATGCTCCCGAAAGACAAGGTTCTGCATTTATATGCACCGGCTTTGTCCGGAAAAGAAAGGCGAAAAAAAGCGCCCTCCAAAGCCGGAATTTTGGGCATTGAGGGACTTTCTGCCGAGACTTTACGGCGTTTATTCGAGAAAAGCGGAGTTACATTTGAGGACGGTTCCGGCGAATATCGGAAAGAGCGAAGCGCCGTTGCTTACACAAAAGCGGATCTATATGCAGTCGGGCTTTGCGGAAAAACAGACAGCGCCGCGCGGCGTGACGATTTTTGTGCAAAAAATGATCTGCCGCGCGGTATGACGGCAGGAGCGCTCTTAGAAGCGATAAACATTCTCGGACTTACATTACCGGAGGATGGAGATACAAGGGCTGCTCGCCCTTGAACCCCGCCCACTTTTCTTATAAGAAAAGTGGGGCAAAAGAATTTTAATTTTAACGCGAGACGGCACAGAATACTCTGAGCCGTCTCGCGCTCGTATTTTTTATACAAGAATATGAGAAAAAAACGTTTATGTTTTCCCCTGTTCTTATACTTTTATGATAACGGGAACGCGCGGCGGTCTGAGCATTCAGACTGCCGCGCGTAAAAATCAAATTCTTTTGCCAGGCTTTTCTTCTAAGAAAAGCCGCGTTCCCTTCTCCTGAAACACTCTTAGCGTGTGCTTACTTCTCCGCAACATGACGGCGTTTTGCCGCTGCAATGAACTCCCGGAAAATCGGATGAGCCTTGTTCGGGCGGCTCTTGAATTCGGGGTGCGACTGCACACCGAGATAGAAATCATTCTGCGGAAGCTCTACTTCCTCAACCAGTCTGCCATCCGGCGAAAGACCGCCAAATACCATACCGCTCTGTTCAAACGTCTGACGGTAGTTGTTGTTGAACTCATAACGATGACGGTGACGCTCTTGCACTTCGTTTGCACCGTAGCACTTTTCAAGGAGCGTGCCTTCTTTTACGCGGCAGGGATAAGAACCCAAACGCATCGTGCCGCCCATCGGGATATTGCCGTGCTGGTCGGGCATAAGGTCGATTACGCAAGGACAATCCTTATCAAACTCAGAGGAGTTGGCATTTTTAAGCCCTAAAATATGACGTGCATATTCAATAACAGCAATCTGCATGCCTAAGCAAATACCAAAATACGGCACATTGTTTTCTCTTGCATAGCGCGCAGACGAAACCATGCCTTCGATACCGCGTCCGCCGAAACCGCCCGGAACAATAATACCGTCGCATTCACCTAAAATCTCAGCAACGTTGTCGTCGGTAATTTCTTCGGAATCAATCCAGCGTATATCTACCTTGCAGCCGTTTTCATATCCGGCGTGACGAAGCGATTCAGCCACCGAAAGATAGGCGTCATGCAGTTTGACATACTTTCCGACAAGTCCGATCACAACTTTTTCCTTTCGGGACGCAATGCGCGAAAGCATTTCGTTCCATTCGGTCATATCCGGTTCGGGAGCGTCAAGCTTCAATTTATTCAATACAATATTCGAGAAATTCTGCTTTTCAAGCATGAGCGGCGCCTCGTACAGATTGGCAACCGTCAGATTTTCAATGACACATTCCTTGCGGACATTGCAGAACAGCGCAATTTTGCTCTTAATGCTGTCTTCTAACGGCACATCGCAACGTGCGATAATCACATCCGGCACAATGCCGATCTCGCGCATTTCCTTGACAGAATGCTGTGTCGGCTTGGATTTGTGCTCGTTGGAACCGGAAAGATACGGGACAAGGGTCACATGTAAGAAAATGCAGTCCTCCTCCGGAAGCTCCAAGGAAATCTGGCGGATCGCTTCCAAAAACGGCTGGCTTTCGATATCGCCGACCGTTCCGCCGATTTCGGTGATGATGACATCCGCGTCGGTCTTTTTTCCTACCTTATAAATAAATTCCTTGATTTCGTTAGTAATGTGCGGAATGACCTGCACCGTTTCCCCAAGATATTCGCCTTTGCGCTCTTTATTCAAAACGTTCCAATACACCTTACCGGTCGTGAGATTGGAATATTTATTGAGATTTTCGTCGATAAAGCGCTCGTAGTGACCAAGGTCAAGGTCGGTTTCCGCGCCGTCTTCCGTGACAAAAACTTCACCGTGCTGATACGGACTCATTGTGCCGGGGTCTACGTTTACATACGGGTCAAGCTTCTGAGCCGCTACCTTGAATCCTCTCGCTTTGAGCAGTCTGCCCAAGGAGGCTGCCGTAATGCCTTTACCGAGACCGGATACCACACCGCCCGTAACAAATACATACTTTGCCATAACAAAAAAATCTCCTTAAATATTGCAAAACGTTTCTGACACAAGAAAACGGGATATGCTAAAAGCACATTCCCTTTCCGATGACACACGATTTCATTATTATGTTTATGATACCATATTTGGCATAGCTTGTCAATACTCATACTATACAAAATCCAATTGCCTTTTTTGTTGATAACTATAAAAAATCCATATTACGGCAGAATTTACAAAATGTACATTGATTTATGTTCATAAATATGTAATAATATATTTGTGCATGTATGGTGTTTTAAAAATCGTCTTAAACCGGCAAATCCGATTTCACAATCGCATTTTTATAAGAAGGAACATGTTTTATGAAAAAACTCAACAAAATTCTTGCTTTTGCGTCAATTTTCGCGATTTTGTCAACGGAAATTGCAATGAAACCTGTACAGGTTCTGTCAGCCGAAAATGAGAATCCTGCGGAAAACGCGACCTTGGCCGGTGAAGATTCCATCATCGACATTTCTCCGATTTTTCCGGACGGTGCAGCCGGCACGAAAGAAAATCCGTATGCGATCTCGACTGTATATGATTTTGACAGAATGCTGACGGCGTCTTTTACGTCCTCCTTGGAAGGCAAATATTTTGTTTTAGTCAACGATATCACCTTTAACGCTGACAGTGCTTTTTCTGACACAAACGGTGTTTTATCCATGCGCGGCGGCAATGTCCGGATTTCCACGCCGATTTCGCCGAATATCGGTTTCCCGTTCAAAGGAAATTTCGACGGCGGCGGACACACACTGCGCGGTCTTGTTATAGAAGAAGAAAACGGCGTCTCCGGACTTTTCGGTTATGTGGAAAATGCCAATATCAAAAATGTACAGATCGAACATTCCCTTTTGAACACATACAGCCTTTCCGGCGGCATTGCCGCCAAAGCGTCCGGGAATACCGTCATTTCGGGCTGTTCGTTCGACGGAACAGTCGTGTCGCACAGCAAAGTGGGAAATCTCGGTTGTTATGCTGGCGGCCTTGTCGGCAGACTCACAAACGGGTCAAGCATGAGGAACTGCGTCAACAAAGCCACTTTGTCTCTTTCCGAAACGACCATGGTAAGCTTTTTCGGCGGCCTTGTCGGGTCTAACGACGGAACCGTTTCCGAATGTTTCAACAAAGGTTTGATTGATGCCACTTCGGCTATCGGCGGAATTTCCGTTGGCGGCATTGCCGGCGAGAACACCCAAACCGGTCTTGTTGAAAACTGCCAGAATTATGCGCCTATCAACGCTAAGATCTCCAATCGTGCAGTCGGTCTGCTTGCCGGCGGCCTTGTCGGCGACAATGCGGGCGCGGTGAAAAAAGTCCGCAACTTCGGCTTGATTTCGGCGATCGGCTATGAAAATTACCCCTGTTATGCCGGTGGTATTGTCGGCAGTAATAAAAATTCGGTATCGATTGCCGACAACCGTGCCAAGATTACCGGAAATACCTCTTATATCGGCGGTATTGCCGGTATGCAACAAGCAAACGGCACAACCGTTTCCCTGTATGACTGCCTGAATGCCGGAGAAATTACCGTAACCAGCGGTGTAGCCGGCGGCTTAGTCGGTTGGAATGGAGCGAAAGGCACATCCCAGAATAACGGCGTATCCGTCATAAAGAATTCCGTCAATACCGACACGGTCGGCAACAGCGCCGCGGCTATCGGTGAAAATGCCGACATAGAAGATTCTGCAAGTCTGACGTTTGAACATCTCTATGCGGTAGAAAAAGAGCAGAACGGCGTTACAACGGAAACGCTCGCCCTGCTTTCCGCGGCAGAAAGCTTAGACGGACTGGACAGCGCTGTTTGGGCATATCCGCATAACGGTTTTGCTCCTGCTCCGGTCATCACCAAGCAAAATGCAAAATCCGAAATCGTCGGTTTATGGATAGACGCGGCATCTCAAAAAGTCTCCTTTGCCGTTGCCGGCAAAAACGAAAACAAGAATGCCGAGGCTGTTATTGCGTTCTATCAGAACGGCCGCCTGCTCGGAACAAGCCTTTGCTCCGTCCGTCTGGCAAATGGTACGACGCTCTACACGGTTTCGTCTCCGTATGCGGCGCAAGCGGATGAAGTGCGTATGGCCGCTTTCGGTTCGTTTACCACGCTTTCGCCGGTTTCTGAAATCGGACGTTTCTAAGCAAAACGAATACAAGCATTCAAAAACGGACATAATATTGCGCCCGGCGGTTTACGAATAAACCGCCGGGCGCCTTTTTTCTGCAAACGAGGAATTCTGCTGCTTGTTGATTGCTACATGTCTTCCGGTTCTTTTCCAAGCGCTTTGGCAAGTGTCCGCCAGCCAAGCATGGCGCACTTGACGCGCGCCGGCATATGGGCAATATCGCGCAAAGCCGAGGCCTCCTCCAAGCTGTCGATCTCCTCCTCGGTCGCTTCGCCGCGGATCATACGCATAAAGAGCGAGGCATATTTCAAAGCCTCCTCTTTGCTTTTACCGATGATCATGCCAAGCATGATATCGCTGGAAGCCTGCGATATGGCACAGCCGTCGCCGACAAATGCGCCGTCGATGATCTTATCGCCGTCGGTTTTTAAGCACAGCTTGATTTCATCCCCGCAGCTCGGATTCACGCCGTCAAGAACGATATCCGCGTTTTCTAACGGATGCTTGAATTCCGGATGCATATTGTGTTCGGTGAGGATCTCATTGTAAAAACTTCTATTTTCCATAGCCCATACGCTCCCTTATGGTTGATAGACTTTCCAAAAATTTATCCGCGTCCTCGCGCGTATTATAAAAAGCAAAGCTGGCGCGGACAGTAGCGCGGAGTCCCAAGTGTGCTAATAACGGCTGTGCGCAGTGATGTCCGGCGCGCACGGCAACGCCGTCCGAAGCGAAGATTTCGCTGATATCGTGCGGATGCACGCCGTCCACCGTAAACGTCAGAATTCCGTTGTGCTCCTCTGCCCTCTCCGAGCCTATGATATGCACGCTGTCCATTTCTTTCATGCGTTCAAACGCGTATGAAGAAACAGCAAGCTCCCTTTCATGAATCGTATCAAAGCCGATTTCTTCGACATACCGGATAGCCTTGTCCAGTCCTGCCGCACCGGATGCATTGACGGTACCGGCTTCAAATTTATGCGGCAGTTCCGCAAAGACTGCACCGTCGCGCGTCACCGATTCTATCATTTCTCCGCCTGTCAGAAACGGCGGCATCGCCCGTAAAAGACTTCTTTTGCCGTACAACACGCCGATTCCCATAGGCCCATACAGCTTATGCCCCGAAAAGGCAAAGAAATCGACATCCAGATCCTTGACATTTACCGGCATATGCGGCGTACTTTGAGCGCCGTCCGCCACAAGCACCGCGCCTTTTTTATGTGCAAGCTGTGCAAGCGTTTTTATCGGATAGACCCGTCCGAGCACGTTGGACATCTGCGTCACCGCCACGATTTTGGTCTTTTCGGTCATACATTTTTCCGCCTTGTCCAAGTCAAGACTTCCGTCCGGCTCACATTCCAAAAAGCGGAGCGTCGCGCCGGTTTGTCTGCATACCATCTGCCACGGCAAAAGGTCGCTGTGGTGCTCCATAATGGAAACGAGTATTTCATCGCCGGCATGAACGGCGGCAAGCCCATAGCTGTATGCAACAAGATTCAGGCTTTCGGTCGTATTGCGCGTAAAAATGATCTCCTCCGGCTTTTCCGCCCCGATAAAGCGGCGCACCATTTCGCGCGCGTTTTCCAGATCTTCCGTAGCTTTGACGCTGAGATCATAAATACCGCGAAGAGGATTGGCATTATGCTTGGTATAGAATTCATTCACTGCGTCCAACACACAGGCAGGACGTTGAGCGGTAGCGGCATTGTCGAGATAGACGGTCGCGTCGTTCTGAAACAGCGGAAAGTCGTTTTTATAATTTCTTTGCATCTTTACACCTCTTGCGGCGCTTCCGGTAAAAGCGTGTTCACTGCGTCAAGCGCGTCTTTTGCGAAACGCTCGTCATCTGCCAGAGAAACCAGCTTTACCAGAGCAGCTCGTGCCAACATACTTTCCGCCGTTTTTTTATCCATTCCGCGGCTTTCAAAATAGAACAGCGTTGCTTCGTCTAATTCTCCGATAGTCGCGCCATGTGTTCCCTCTACATTTTCTTCGGCACACAGAATCAAAGGAACGGTCTTATTGACAACATCGTTTCCGAGCATGAGAACGGCTTCGTTTTCGTGTCCCACAGAGCCGGATGAACCGTTTTTGAAATCGATCGTACCGCGAAAAACCTTTTGGGACGCGTCGGTCAATGCGCCGTTTACCGCGATATCGCACGAGGTGTTTTGGCCGAAATGCAAAACCTCGATGTTATAATCCAACTTTTGCTCTCTCTGTCCGAGGTAAGCAACTTTCGTATCAAGTGAACTTCCCTTGCCGGTCAATGTGACGCGGTTATCCGCATATATATCGCCGTCGCCGAGCATCAGCGTGAGGATCTCGACCTTTGCGTTTTGTGCAAGATCGGCTGAGATCTCATGCCGCAGCAGCGCACCGCAGGTCGGGTAAAGAAGCTGTACCAAGCGCACCTGTGCGTTTTCCTGTGCCTTTATATTCACCTGCGCGGCCTGCGGACAGGCGGTTTTAACCGTTTCAAATACCGTGAGCCTGCTGCCCGCACCGGCATTCAAGAACAGCGTTTGTTCCGCATAGGCCGGGCCTTCGGAAATGCTTACGTATTCGGTGACTGTTTCGCCGTTCTTTGCATGTATTGTATTTTCTGTCTTTCCCGCGGCATTTTCCTGCCAAGTGACCTGTGCCGCATTGACATTCAACCGATTCCAGGTATTGACCGGCAACCGGTTTATAGTTATACTTGTCATAATTCATCCTTTCTCCGGTACAGAAATCAGCCGATACTGCCTTTCATTTCAAGCCGGATCAGATTATTCATTTCTACTGCATATTCAAGCGGCAATTCTTTGGATACATTATCCGCAAATCCGCTGACGATAAGCGCCCGTGCGTCCTCTTCGCTCATACCGCGGCTCATGAGGTAAAAGACCGCTTCGCCGCTGATACTTCCGATCTTGGCTTCATGTCCGACTGCCGCGTCTTTCGTGCGGATATCCATTGCCGGAATCGTATCCGAACGGGACTCGCTGTCAAGCATTAGCGATTGACAGGACACCGAGGACTTCGCACCGGAGGCCGTCTTTTCGACTACCACACTGCTGCGGAACGTACTGATTCCGCCGCTCTTGCTGATAGAACGCGTATTCATAAAAGAGCTGGTATTTTTTCCGATATGAACGACCTTGGCGCCGGTATCCAGATTCTGACCGTTTCCGGCAAAGGTTACGCCGGTAAACTCCATTTTGGCATTATCGCCTTTTAAAACGCTCATAGGATACAGACATCCAACATGTGAGCCGAACGAGCCGGAAACCCACTCGATCGTGCCGTTTTCTTCGACAAGCGCACGTTTGGTATTGAGGTTATACATGTTCTTCGACCAGTTTTCAATGGTCGAATACCGCAGTTTTGCGTTCTTTTTGACATACAGTTCCACACAGCCGGCATGGAGATTGGCGACATTATATTTCGGGGCAGAACATCCCTCGATAAAATGCAGGCTTGCCCCCTCATCCACAATAATGAGCGTGTGTTCAAACTGTCCTGCGCCTTTGGCATTCAACCGGAAATACGATTGCAGCGGAATCGATACCTGCACGCCTTTCGGCACGTACACGAACGAACCGCCCGACCAGACTGCGCCGTGCAGTGCGGCGAATTTATGATCGCGCGGCGTGACGAGCTTCATAAAATATTTTTGCACCATGTCGGCGTATTCGCCTTTCAGGGCGCTCTCCATATCCGTGTACACCACGCCTTGCGCCGCCACTTCTTCTTTTACGTTGTGATACACAAGTTCCGAGTCGTACTGCGCACCGACGCCGGCTAACGATTTTCGCTCCGCCTGCGGAATTCCCAACCGTTCAAACGTGTCTTTGATATCCTTGGGGACATTTTTCCAGTTGTTCTGCATTTCTGTTTTCGGGCGGACATAGGTGGCAATGCGGTCGATATCCAAACCGTCAAGCGAAGGACCCCAGTTCGGAATCGGCGTTTCGTTATAGATCTGCAATGAGCGAAGCCGGAATTGCTGCATCCAAACCGGATCGTTCTTCTCTTTGGACAGCGTATCGATGATTTCGGGCGTCAGTCCCTCTTTCATGCGATATGCGTCGTTTTCCTTGTCACGGATATCATACACACTGCGGTCGATATCCGCAACCTCCGTTTTCTGCTTGATTTCGTTTCTGTTATCCATTGTTTTCACCCGAATTTACTGTTTCTCATCCGATAACGAAGAGAAACCTTTTTCGTTGATCTGTTCGACTAACTCCGCACCGCCGTTTTTGACAATGACGCCGTTTTCCATAACATGCGCCGCGTCCACGTCAAGCGCCTCCAAGATGCGGGTGCTGTGCGTGATAATGAGGAGCGAACCGTGTACGCGGTCGCGGTACAGCCTTACTCCCTCGGAAACGGTACGAACGGCGTCTACATCCAGACCGGAATCGGTTTCATCCAGAATGGCAAGCGACGGTTCCAGCATGAGCATTTGTAAGATCTCAGCCTTTTTCTTTTCACCGCCGGAAAAGCCGACGTTAAGGTCGCGTTCGGCATACGACTCGTCCATATGCAAAAGCTTCATGGTTTCGGTAAGCTTTTTCTTGTAGTCCCACAAACGAATCCGTTTGCCGGTTTTTTGTTCCAACGCACTGCGGATAAAGGCGGAAAGCGTCACACCCGGCACTTCCAACGGATTTTGGAACGACAGGAAAATTCCCTTTTTGGCGCGTTCATTGACCGGAAGATCCGTAATATTCTCTCCGTTAAACCAGATCTCGCCCTCCGTCACGGTATAGACCGGATTTCCGGTGACAGCATACCCGAGCGTGGATTTTCCCGTTCCGTTAGGCCCCATGAGCACATGTGTGCTGTCATGCTCCACCACAAGATCCACGCCGTGCAGGATTTCTTTCTCGCCGACGCTTACATGTAAATTCTTTATTGCAAGCAAATTCTTTTGTTTCATCTTTATCCCTCTTTCTTTTCTGCAAGACCGATTCCGCTCCCATGACAGACCTCAGCGTTCTGCGCCATTAAGTCCGCTAACGAAAAATGGTCGATATATTCATTGATGTGCGCTTCCAATCCTTTCCAGAACGGGAGCGTATAGCAGTTGCATTCCCTGTCGCATTTTTTACCGTCCTCGGCAAGGCACGACACCGGCACAAGTTCTCCCTCGGCGGCGCGAAGTATCTCGCCGACCGGATAATCCTCCGGTTTGCGGACAAGTTTATATCCGCCGTCTTTGCCGAGCGCGCTTTCCACAAGTTCGTGCTTGCAGAGAAGTGTCATAATGCTTTCTAAATATTTGCGCGATATATTCTGCCTTTCGGCAATGTCTTTTAAGCGGATATTGCCGCTGTCTGTCTGATACGCCATATCCAGCATAACGCGCAAGGCATACCGCCCTTTGGATGAAACCATCATGTCCGTTTCCCTCCGTTTCGATGTACTTTCCGTACAGAATTCAATTCATACCATTTCAGTAGGTATTATATCACGTTTTCCTACAAAGTCAATAGGAATTGAGAAAAAACAAAAAAATCGGGTGAACCAACCGGAAAAGCAGTCGTTTCACCCAAAGTTTTTATATAAATTTACAACCGTTCCTGGCGCTGACGGGAAATATTGATGATTCCCTCCGGCAAGACCTGCATATTGTCCAACGAACGCCCCGTTCCGATGACGACACAAGTGGTCGGATTTTCGGCAATATAGGTTTTGATGCCGCAGGCGTGTTCGATCAACCGGTCCATACCGTAAATCAGACTGCCGCCGCCGGTCATGACGATCCCGGTCACGGCAATATCGCCGACAAGTTCCGGCGGTGTGCGCTCCAAAACATGACAAACGCCGTCTGCAATGGCCTTGGCAACCGGAAGTACCGCCTCGCGAACCTCTTCGGAGCTGATACTGATCATTTTGGGCAAGCCCTCTTTCAGGCAACGCCCTTTGACATTCATGACATATTCGTTATCAAACGGCCATGCGCCGCCGATCTTTTTCTTGATCTCCTCTGCTGTCACTTCGCCGATCAAAACGTTATGCTTGCGGCGGATATATTTGATAATGGCCTCGTCGATCTTGTCTCCGGCTAATTTCAGCGAATCCGACGCAACGATCGAGCCGAGCGAGATTACGGCAATATCCGTCGTGCCGCCGCCGATATCCACAATCATATGACCCTCGGGCTTTGAAATATCGATTCCTGCGCCGATAGCCGCCGCAAGCGGTTCTTCGATCAGATACGTTTTCTTGGCGCCTGCGGCTATGGTTGCATCATAAACGGCGCGCTCCTCCACTTCTGTAATGCCGCTGGGCACACAGACCATGACGCGCGGCTTGAAAATACTGGGGCCGGTCGCCTTGCGAAGAAAATATTTCAACATTTTAAGCGTCACTTCATACTGCGAAATAACGCCATCCTGCAACGGACGCACCGCAAGAATATTGCCGGGGGTCCGTCCGAGCATCAGCTCTGCTTCTTTGCCGACCTTCAACACCTTGCCTGTCGCTTTATCTACCGCCACAACGGACGGTTCTTCAAACACAACGCCTTTGCCCTTGACATATACAAGCACGGTCGCTGTGCCGAGATCAATTGCTATATCGTTCATTTATGTATAACTCCTAAACCCATTCGGGTATAAACAAAATCTTCTGTCTTTATTATACACGAAACGACAGCATTTGACAAGATGTTTTTAAAAGAATTTCGCAACTCTTAAAAATAAATACGAAATCCTACATAAGGTCAACGCGCGAACGCGTACCGCCGGCAAGAAAGCTTTCCACATTGCGGCAGATCTCCTCCAACAGCCGGACGCGCGCCTCATAAGCTCCCCACGCCATATGCGGCGTGAAAATCACGTTGTTTTTCTCCTTTAAGCGCATAAACGGCGAATCGGCGCGCATAGGCTCTTCGGCATACACGTCGGTGGCAAACCCGGAAAGAAGTCCGGTTTCAACAGCCGCCGTCACAGCTTCTTCCTCCACCACCGCACCGCGCGCGGCATTGACTAAGATCGGCTTTTTGGCGGCTTTTGCAAGGATCTGCGCATTGACGCTGTGACGCGTCGCGTCAGTCAACGGCGTATGCAAGGAAATAATATCGCTCTTTTCAAAAAGCTCCGCCAAAGACACAGTTTCCTGTCCTTCTTCCGGCGTTTTGCGGCAGACAAGCACCCGACAGCCAAACGCTCTGGCAAGCGACGCGACGCGTTTCCCGATACTGCCGTATCCGTACACGCCCCATGTTTTTCCGGAAAGTTCGTAAAACACCGGTTCAAGAAGATTCTGAACGCCGCTTGCGGTATAAGCGCCGTTTTTGCAATAGGTATCAAAGACCGGCAGGCGGTAGGTAAGCGCCAATACAAGGCTGAGCGTGACTTCGGCAACCGATTCGGTTGAATAGTCGCGCACATTGCACACGCCGATTCCGTGTTTTCTCGCATAATCCATATCGACATTGTCGTAACCGGTAGCAGTGACGCAGATCAATTTGATATGTTCCGCTTCTGCCAGAACCTGCGAGGTGAGTTTGACTTTGTTGGTAATGACGATATCCGCGTCTTTGATATGTTCGGGCACATCTTTCGCAGCCGTTGCGCGGTATGCAGTAAATGTGCCAAATTTTTCAAAGCACGACACATCCATATCTTTTCCGAGCGTTCCGGCATCCAATAAAACAATCCGCATAATTCTATCCTTTCACACAAATCACACAAACGGCGAACAGACAAAAGCATCTGTTCGCCGAAATCATAAAGCTACGGTTATAATTCTACGCAAGTGTACGTATATCCGTCGCGATATAGCCCGCGCCGTTTACGATATCGCGCAATTCAAAATCGGTCATAGCCTTTTTGGCACGGACATCGGCAAGTCCTTTTTTTAAATCCACCGTCGCCCATACGCCGTCATGCGCGTTAAAAGCATTTTCCACATGTTCCTTGCAATGCTTGCAGGTCATGCCGGAAACTGAAATTTCAGCATGAAACGGGTAATGCGACGCATCGGTATCGGCGACATGTATCTTCTTTTCTTTATCCCCTGCTCCGCAGCAGCCGGAGGTCAGCTTTTTCGTATAGCTCTTTACGGCGATAATGGCAATGATGATCAATATAGCGACAATAATGGCAGTTCCCATGAAAAATTCCTCCCGGATTGGTTAGTTTAAGCTAACCTTCGTCTCAAATTAAAACGAAGAATATTTCCTTCGACGCTATGAGTATAGCACGCAGAGAAATATTTGTCAAGAGAAATACCGAAAATTTTGCCGAAAGCCGGACATGAACCGTCTTTCGGCAAAAATATTGAAAACTATAACGTAACTTTTTCGCCTTTCGGGATCTTCACGCTCTTTCCGTTCCATTCCAGCGTTCCGCCGTCAAGTTCGGAAAACACGGTCACCCGGCCGTTTTCAAAAGAAACGCGGATATCGCCTTTTTCGGTCGGTACGGTTCCGGAAAAGCTCTTGTATTTTCCGGGATCGGGCGTTACGGTATAGGTTGCATACGCCGGGGAGGCAGCGCGAACACCAAGGCAATAACGCCCCAAAAAGTAGATCGGTCCGCAGGACCATGCATGACAAAGCGATTTCTGAAACGCGCCGCCATACATGCCGTAGCAATCGGGAATACCGTATTTCGGGTCATATTCCTCCCAAATGCTGGTAGCGCCCAAGTCAAGCATTTTTCCCCAATAGGAATCCAACATGTTCTGCGCATATTCCAATTTTCCCATTTGGCACAACGCCATTAGTTCATACAGTTTGAAATACGGCGTTGTGATTGGTGTGACAGCGTCGTTCAACAACACATTCTGCAAAATGCGCTGTTTTGTCGGTTTGTCCACAAAGTCAAACAGAATAGCAAAAATATTCGCATGGCGCGAAATGTGATTTTTCCCGGAGGAATAACTGTCGATAAATGCCGAACGGCGGTCATCCCAAAAGTATTCCGTGATTTTTGCTTTCAGTACGTCGGCACGGGTCTTGTGTTCCCCGGTCGGTTTTCCAAGCAGCTCACACAGCTTTGCCATGCACTGTTCGGTTTGCCACAAAAGAATCTGTTCGGCGCACAAGGCGCCGTCCTTATCGATCTCCGACCAATCCATGAAAATCCAATCGCCCGGCCGCTCTACGACAAAACCGTTCTCATCCAGACGACCAACCAAAAACGTATACAGCGCTACGACTCTGTCCCACATAAATTCCACAAACGCCCGATCTCCGAACGAACAATAATATTCCCATATGGAAATGAGCATGTACATGGTGTAGTCGGTGATGGTGTTGACATGGCGAACCGGCGTTTCTTTCGGAATCAGCGCGGTAATGGTGCGTTTGCATATCTCGCGGTCGGCAAACAGGTAATCACTTATCATAAAGGATTGTCTTGCATCGCCGCCCCAGACCCAACGGTCACGCTTGATTCCGTCGATAAAGAATTCACGCGAACAAAGGTGAAAAGTGTATGCGCAGGTGTCCCATATCTTTCCGACGATCGGGTCGTCGCAGGAAAAACTGCCCTTTTCTGCAATCGGCAGATATTCATACAGCGCGTGGACTTTCACACTTTCCAAGTCTTTCGGATTCTCGGCACGCAAATGTACAAAGCGGAACGCACGCGGCACAAGAGACACTTCGGTTTTGCCGCTTACGGTCTGCCAAAGATAGCACTTCTTTTGGTCGGCAAGCGCCTCTTCACGGCTTTCACCGTAAAACACGCCGGTTTCTGTCTCTGCCGCAAGGCCCGAAAGTTCAAGCTTGGCAAAGGTCTCCTTGCCGAAATCAAACAGGATTCCGCCGCCGCACTCCGTTTTCGACACATAATCGATTTTTTGGTAGGCAAACGGAAAAACTTCGGGATCATCGGTTTCTTGGGTATAGGCCGGTTCACAGGCAGCCGGAAAATATTTCAGATCATACCGCGTCACCCGGAAAGATTCATCGGTCACAAGAAAGGGGCTGTTGATATACAGACTCGGCAGCCCGGTTGCCGCGGCGACCCAAACGGTAAGATCGTGTTTTCCGGCAGCAACATGAATGGGGCTGTCTGTCGGGTAAAACGGTTCGTTATCCAGGCGTACATGTGCCTTTCCATGTGCGCGGACGACAAACTCGGTGTCTTCCGGCGTTTCAAAGGAACGGGAAAACTCCACATAAGGGTATGGCGTCGAATACGGCCAATGCGCCGGGTGTTCATAGCCGTATTCCTCGCGGCGCAGATGAAGTTTCAGATTGTGGTATATTTCATAATCTCCGGGATACCAGATCCATTTGGCTTGCTTCATTGTTGTTCCTCCTGATTTTTTACTGTATAAAGCTCAATGACCGGCGATTTGAGAATGCCCATCTCCGTAAGCTGATATTCATACGCCCACGATATTCCGCCGGAATACCAATAATCCGGACCTACCCATTTTGCGCCGGAGCAGTTGTGCAAAGCGCCGAACGAGTTCTGGCGCGTTCCGAACAGCGTCAGTTCTAACATATGCGTACCCTTTTTGACGTCCGGCACTTTTAAGGTGTACGGCGAAAGGACAATGCGGCCGGCCTCCTTGCCGTCGAGGCGTGCGCCGATCAAAGCGCCGCGGTACAATTCGCTGCGGATGACCAATTCGCCGTCGGCATTCGTTTCAAGCGGCAGCCGATAGGTGACATTTGCGCCATAGAACGGCAGTCCCTGACCGACGACCGAACCAAAGCAAAGTTTTTCCGGCTTTTGGGTAATGCGCGCGTCGCAGCCGTTTACGGCTACGCCGAAATCACCGAGCAGGAAATAGTTTTCAAGGCTTACGCGCTTGCCGATCGGGGCTTTGACAAGCAATTCGTTTTTCCCCTTGCGCAGCGCCGGCAAAGGCATGGTGTGAATGGCCTTGTCGGTAAAGTAGCCGTCGCGGACGACCGGCACGTTTTGTCCGTTAAGAACCACCTCTGCGGCTTCTTCATAAGCAAGCTTGCAAGGGATTTCCACATCGCTCTCAAATTCAAATTTCAGAATCGGGAATTCCGTAATGACTTCCTCCGGAATCTGCCAAGGCTGCTTGTCGTAACCGCTTGCCATGGGATAGTGAAGCTTGCGGCGCAGGTACATATCCAATCTCAGCATCTCTTCGCATCCGGTGTAGGTCTTTCCCCCGTCCTCCGACAACTGTGCCATATCTAAAACAAACACATTCGGCTCGTCTAACGTATAATCGACGCCTGAACGGAAATCGATCGTCTGAACGCGCTCTCTTTCGGGTTCCGGCGTTCGGAGTATGCCGATGTTGGGCGTTTCGGCACTTAGTTTCAACAACAGGCTATCAAGCTCATACAAACGTTTACGGATAACGGTGACTCCGTTTTTCACTTCAAAATAGGCCGGCCGGATTTCACCGGTCATCGTATCGTACTCTTCGGCATAGTATTCGCCTTTGACGCGAATCGTCACCATTTGCGACGGCTCGCCCTGCGGTGTGTTCCACGGCGTACCGTTCGGCTTTTTACCGTGCGCGATGAACAGATAGCGGTCTTTGCCGTCGTTTCTCATCTGATAGATAAGATTTCCGGTCGGTGAACCGCCCTGGTCGAGAATCGAAATTTCGCGCATGTCGTTCAAAGCCGAAAGGAGCGAACGCGACGAGAACGAAATGCGAACCGATCTTTCAAAAAGTGCTTTCGGTTTATCCGACTCCACTGCGTCAACGTATTTGGGGCAATCACCCATAAAAATAATCTTTCCGCCGGAAGCGGCAAATTCTTCCAAAGCATGAAGCGTCGTTTCACGGATAGTTTCCATGCCGGGCACAACAACAGCGGCATATTCCATAGCACCGACCGAAAGAAGTCCGTCGTGCGCATGAGGGTTTTGAGAGGGCAAAAGCCCCTCGCTGATATAGTCGAAATCAATTGTGCCGAACAGCAGCCATTCGGTCACGCGGTCAAAGTTGTGCTGTAACTCCGCGCGGTAAGCCGCCGTATTCTCCTGCGGACCATAGTGCAGCCAATAGCTTTCAATCGGGTGCAGAACCGCGACCTTGACGGACGGATTTCCTCGGGTCAAGGCCGTATTGACGCGTGCAAAATGGTTTTCAATATACGGATATTCCTTGTGCCATGACGACTGATAGCTGATACTTGCCGGATAATCGCGCTTGGCGGAGCCTTTCATGCTGACCCAGGCAAGATGGGGCACGCGTACCGTGACGCCGAGGGCCTCCTGCCAGTCGCCCTGATACTTGTGACCGCGGAAGTCATAGGCCCACCCGGTAACGCCATACAATTCCGAAACCATGCCTTCGCGTGCATACTGATGCACCGCCGACTGACATTGTTTGGCTGTGGAGTACAAATCGGAATCACATAAAACATCGATGCCCGGAATGCCGAACGAGCGGTAAGCACGCATCGCTTCTCCCAGGCAGTTCGTTTGAGATTCGAGCGTGTCCTCGCACATCATATGGCCGGTCAGGTACAAACCGTGCTTGTCGCACCATGCGCCACACTGGTCGGAAAACGCCTCAGTAAAGCGTTCGCAGATGTGGTCATGATACAGGTAACGCACGCGTGAGGGCTTGCCCTCCGGTTTATCCCACAAAAGCTCCGGCAGACTGTCCAGTAAATCCAGCCCGTAGGCCACTTTGAATGTCTCGGCAAGGTCAGTGGTAAACGGCAATTCGATATCGTTTTTACTGGCGGCAAACGGAAGAGCTTTCTTTTGAATAAACTGCGGTTCGTCGGTAAAGATAGACGGAACAGCTTTTCCGAATTCACTGCCGACCGCCTTTTCATAAGCCTCGTAGGTAATGCGGATAAACTCGCGGATTGCCTCCGGATCCAGCGTATCGACGTATGTTTCGCCGTTGAAACGACCGGTTCTTTCCATGGTGCAGACGTAGACGTACCACTTGGTTCCGACGGCAGAGTCGGTCTCACCAATCCGCTTGTAACTCTTCAATGTGCCGTCGTCGTTCAGAACAACATCGTATGCGGCAAGAAAATACGGCGCGCCGGTTGCCACACCTGTTTCCTTATCAACGGTGTTTTCTTTCGGTGTAACGGTAAACAACATGTTTTTGCGGCGATACTTCGGATGCTTCGTCACATAGCCGCCCGCAAAGCCGCTCGGCCAACGATCCTCGTCGTACAGATACGCAAGCATTCCCTCTTTTTTCGCCTTATCACAGCAAGCCTTTACGAGATCCATGAAATCTTCGCTCAAATACTCGGTTGCCATACCGGAACGCGAATGCATATGGAAACCGCCGAAGCCCATTTTGTGAAGCTCCTCGATCTGCCAGAGAAGTTCGTCTTTCTCCAATTTGGTATTCCACGCCCAGAACGGCGCGCCGCGGTATTCACTCGTCGGATTCATAAACAGGCTGTCCTCTAACTTGGCCTGTTCGTTTTTCTTGTAAAACATATAAAAACCCCTTTCGGCATATTTCCGAAAAGTCGTTGAACTTCGGGAAATATTGGTAAATTTCGGTTTAATACTTGACATTATGATAACACAACTGTATAATAAAATCAAGTGGCAAACACAAAGTGAACCATGAGCTTTTTAAGGTTTTTGCATGGCCGTTTTAAGGTTTCAAAACAATATCAGGCCTTATGCGGCAGCTCTTTTGAAGCGGTTAAGTAACAGTCGGAATGCGGTTAGGAAGTGAAACGGCTTGATTTTTTCTTCGGACGAAGTTTTATCGATCTCCGTCAGTCATCACACAATAGTCGATCCGCACGAGCACGATTATTTGGAACTTGCCTATGTCACCCACGGCAATGCCATGCACATCATCGGAAACAAAAGCTACAACATCAGCCGCGGTCAGTATTTTTTCGTAGATTATCACACGGTTCATTCCTATAAAAGCCTTTCCGGACCCATCGAAGTTGTCAACTGCCGTTTCAAGCCGCGCTTTTTAGACAATAGCTTTGAAAACTGTCACTCGTTCCGGACTCTGCTCAATCACTATCTCTTAAAAGTGCGCGTTGAAAATTTGCGCATGAATCCCTCCGGAGTCATGTTTTTCGACGACGACGGCTCTATCGGTACATACATGCAAAAAATGCGCACGGAGTATGAAAAAAAACTGCCCGGCTATCTGGAAATGATGCGCTGCACTCTTATCGAAATCATTTTATCCACCATGCGCCGCATTTCCGATACCGGCTTTGACAGCGATGCCATTCAGTTTCTCGCCGACTATGCGGCCAAGAACTATGCTTCTCCCCAACCGCTTTCCGCGCTTTCCAAGCAATTGGGATACAGCATGCCCTACCTTTCAGGCCGTTTCAAGGCAGAAACCGGCATGGGCTTCAAAGAATATCTGATCAAGATCCGCATGGATGAGGCATGCAGGCTTCTTGCCAACACCAACAAGAAAATTTCAGACATTTCCGCCGATGTCGGCTATTCGGACACCAACTTTTTTTACGCCACTTTCCGGCGCGTCATGGGACAATCTCCCGGTGAATTCCGGCATAACACGACCAGATAAGCCATACCGCCCTTACCTGTACCCAATCAGAAAGGAGAACAACGGCTATGTATGAATTTCAAGAGTATTCCTCCCTGTATATTTATAAAAACAACGACGCCACCTACCCGGCGCATTTTCACACGCACTGTGAGATCATGTATGTGCTGGACGGCGAAGTCAAAGTCACGGTAGACGGCGTAGAATATACGGCCAAACGCAGTGACGCCATTTTTATTGCGCCGCATCAGATCCACAGCTATCGCAGTCATCACATGATTTCGATTTACGTTATCTTTGTCGAACTTGCCACGTTCGGCGACTATGCCGAACGCATGAACGACAATTTGCCAACCAGTCCGATCGTTCATATGGATCTGCCCGAAGAAAACGAAACGGTTCGTGCGGTTCTGAATTACATATGGTTCTTGTTTCACTCGCCCACAGCCTCCATTTCGCAGAGAACCGAACCGGATCCGGAGCGCATTGTTACTGCACGGAACATGATGAAAGCCGCCATTTCCGTTTTCATGGATCATCTCGAATGGAAAAAGAAACAATCAGCAACGCCGGACATTATGCGGCAGATTTTAGAATACTGTATCGAGCACTATAAAACGGATATTTCCATTCAATCGGTTGCCGATGCGCTAGGCGTCAGCAACCATGCCATCACGCGTATTTTCACGGCAAATTTTCATTATAATTTCCGCAAATACATCAACAGCCTGCGTATCGACGAAGCGGCTTATAAATTAGCCGCCGGTGCGGATTCAATCACACAGATAGCCTTTTCGGTCGGGTTTGACACACTGCGCACCTTTAACCGTGCGTTTTTAGCAGAACGCGGCATGACGCCGTCGGAATACCGGCGCAAATTTTCACCGAAAGAGTTCACCGAAACAGAAATTGAAGAGCTTCGGCGCGCTGAGAAAGAAGAAAAAGCCGATATTGAGAACGACCCGGAAAACGCCTTGGCGGACGAAGAGGAAAACGCCAAATAAATGTCAAAAAATTCATCAAATAGCATTGACTTTTGATGAATTTTCTGCTATATTGTATTAGTAAACAAGAAAGCGTCCGCAAAAGCGAACGTTTCATGGAGGCATAGCTCAGCTGGTTAGAGCGTACGGTTCACATCCGTGAGGTCGAAGGTTCGAGCCCCTCTGTCTCCACCATGAGGAAACCGCTTACAGGGCGGTTTCTTTTTTTCGGCCGATTCTTTGCCTTTCATCTTTATGATTTTAAAAACGGATTTGAAAGATGAAACAAAAAAAGCCATGAAAATTCATGGCAAATAATTTCAGATAAAGGTATTGACTTTTCGGAGAAAAAGCATATAATATAAATGTAAGGGCAAGACCTCAAACGGTTGCGCCAAAGATTTTAGGTTAAATAGCCGCCAATACTTTGTCGAGTGGGGCGGTTATTTTACTTTTAATGTAAAAGCTATTGCTATGAGAATAGCAAAGATAATGAATCTTATGTATTTCTGCATAACAACCACCCCCTTTCGGGAATGGCACAACCGCCGGTGAAACACCGCTAAGAGGCCTCACCCTGCCGGGATTACTCCCAGCAAGACCCATTATATATCAAATTAACCGATCTGTCAATACCGCTCATATCGCTGTGAGCGGTTTTAACATGCCTCTTTCGCAAAACATGACCACCGGCTAAATCCGGTGGTCATGTTTTTTTCGGATACCATATTTTGAGAACACTAAACGCGCAAAGCGTTTAGCACTCTGTCGGCTAATTTCCGCATTCGATACTGATCTGATTGAAGATTTTCAGAAGATCGTCAATCACAAGATTCGACTTTTCTTCCCCACTCTTATCAAGGACAATATTTCCCTCATGCATCATCACAATCCGATTGCCGTATTCCAGCGCAAACCGAAGATTATGCGTTACCATTAAAGTGGTTATCTTCTTTTCCTTAACCAATTTATCTGTGAGCATCATCACGTTTTCGCTCGTTTTGGGGTCGAGCGCCGCTGTATGCTCATCCAAAATCAATAATTTGATATCGGTCATATTGGCAATCACCAGAGCTAATGCCTGACGCTGACCGCCCGAAAGCGCTCCGACCTTTACGTTCATGCGGTTTTCAAGTCCCATGCCGCATTCGGATACCAGCGACCGGTAATAGTCGATTCGCTTTTTATTGACCGCCGGCACCAAGCCAAAGCTTTTGCCCTTATTATCGGCAAGCGCCATATTCTCAATAATCGTTAAATCCGGGCAGGTTCCCATCTGGGGATTCTGAAATACACGTCCGATGAAAGCCGCACGTTTATATTCCGCAAGATTTGTAATGTCCTTTTGGTCAAACAGAATCTGACCGCCGTTGACATGATCTGAACCGCAGATCAAATTCAATAGCGTCGTTTTGCCCGAACCGTTTGAACCGACGATCGACAGAAACGTTCCCTCATCCAACGAAAACGAAAAATCATTGAAAATGACGGCTTCGTCCACCGTTCTTTCATTGAATACTTTCCGGATATTCTTTAATTCAAGCACGTTTGACACCGCCTTTCTTCACTTTGCCGCTGAACACGAGAGAAATCGTGAATAACAGCGCCATGATGATCTTATTGTATGCCGACGGCACACCCAAAATCAGCGCGATACCGAGACAGCCTTGGTAAATCACCGAACCGATAATCACCATGGTGGTCGGTTTCATAAAGCGAATCTTTCCGAACACCGAAAGCCCGATAATCAGCGAAGCAAGTCCGATAACGATCATGCCGATGCCCATACCCTGGTTGACATTGCCGCGGCTCTGGACAATAAGCGCACCGCTGATTGCCGCATAGCCGTTGCCGATCGCAAGGCCTAATATCTTGCTGTTGCCGGCATTCTTGGCGAGCATGGCAACATATTTTTCATTGTCGCCTGCCGCGCGCAGTAAAAGTCCGTTCTTGGTTTTCAGATACCCGTCCAAGGCAAGCTTGAAGATAAGGGCAATCACGAAAAAGGTAATTAACTTGCGCAGATTGAATCCGCCTACATCGGTCGGGAGGAGATTAGCCGGGAAAGAACGGATCAGCGTCGGCACGCCGCGTCCCATATCGATGGTGGAAAGCGCCCCGTCGCCGGCGAAATTACCGCCCATACCGACAACCGTCGTAATCAGATTGATTGAAATGAGGCCGGTCGAAACAAGAATACCGCAAAGGAGCGGACGGATCTTCAATTTGACATGCAAAACACCCGTAAGCGCTCCGAACAGAAAGCCGACGAGAAAAGCGGCAAGCATCGCAAGCCACGGATTAATTCCCGCCCGGACTAACAGTCCGAATGTGATACCGCCCGAGAGAACCGTTCCCTCGACCGTAAGATCCGGGAAGTCCAAAATCGTATAAGAAACGTAATATCCCATTGCAAGGATGGAATACATAAAGCCATCCTGCAAAACTACGTCAAGTGAATTCAAAAATGTGTTCATGTCCGACCTGCCTTTTCATAACATGCCCGGTCTCACGGTTTTACCGCAAGACCGGACTCAAAACCGGAAGTTTACTTATTTGTCGTAACCGTTTCAGCGCCTTCATATCCTTCCGGAAGCGCCATGCCGAATGCTTCAAGCACTTCGGTATTGACGACCGGCGTTGCATCGGAAATGGTTTTGACAGCCATATCGGCAAGCTTTTTGCCTTCAAGAGCATCCACGGCCATGTTTCCGGTCACTTTGCCCAAGGCAACATAATCGATTGAAACAGAAGCTAAGCAACCGTTCTTGACCTGTTCGACTTCGGAACCGTATACCGGGATTCCGGCGGAATTGGCTGCGTCAAGGAGAACATTCAGGTTGTTGACGACCTTATTGTCGGTGAAGTTGTTGATGCAATCAACCTTAGCACAAAGCGCTGCGGCGGCAGCCGGGATATCAGCGTCGTTCTGAATGCCGGAGGAAACGATCTCTATGCCCTGCTTTTCAGCGGCCGCTTCAAGAAGGCCGAGCTGGGTAATGGAATTTGCTTCGCTTGTGGTGTAAAGAACGCCGATTTTCTTGACATCCGGCTGCATAGCCTTGATGAGATTTACCTGTGCGTCCATATCAAGAACATCCGATGTACCGGAGCAATTGAAACCGGGTTTGTCCATGCTCTGAACAAGACCTGCGGCAACCGGGTCGCTGACGGCACAGAACACAACCGGAATGTCTTTATCTTCTGCTGCGGCAAAAGCCGGAGATGCGGCAGGCGTTGCAATCGCGATCATGATGTCAACATCTTTGGCGGCGAACTGTTTGGCAAAGGTACTGCAATCGGAATCTGCCGCGGAATCCGAACCGATTTGGCGTTCGATGGTAACGTTATCGCCGTATTTTTCTTTGAGAGCGGCTTCGACACCGGCATAGCAGTTGTCGAGGGACGGGTGGCTGACATACTGGATTACGCCGACGGTCTTAACGTCGTTTCCGGCCTTATCGCCGGCAGCGTCATCAACAGTGGTTCCCCCGGTCTTGTCGGTTTTAGCGCAAGAAGCAAGCATAGCAACGGAAAGGGCTGCGGAAAGAAGTGCGGTTAAGATTTTTTTCGTGTTTTTCATGATAAATAACTCCTTAATTAAATTGAAAAAATGAAATGTTGTTTGATTTTGGGGTTAATAAAGAAGTTTTCCTGTCGCCATCGTCTGCGGCAGAACAAGCGTTTTTTCATTTTAGGTTCTTCCTTTCTGTTTTGCATTTTCCGTAAAGTTAAGGGAAAATAAAAAAATCTGTCCCAAATAAATCGGGACAGACAAAACTGCGATACCACCCGAGTTGACGTTTATTATCCAAACGCCCTCTCATTTCTCATACACCAACATGCATGCACTCTTGTTAACGCAGTGTGTTCTGCGTCGGCCATACCGGAAACCTCAGTTTCTTTCCTGCCGCCCTCAAAAGCCCATTCACCATAGCCCCGTGTACCGCCTTTCCACCATCGGCGGCTCTCTATGCCCGTAGGATACGATTACTTACTCTTTCTCAACGGTTTGTTTTGATGTTGGCGTTATTATAGCACGGCAGGATTCATTTGTCAAGAGGTTTTTCAAAAAAAATAGAAATTTTTTTGTGTTTTCTGACAGCCCTCGGCAAAAACATGCAAATTTACGTTTCGCGCCTTGCAATCCGACAGGAAATATGCTATACTGATATATCCTTGTTTAAAGGCCAGCCAAAATGGCAAATATTCTGGAAAGAAGCGTTTTTATGCGAAGAAAAGACCGTGAGATCACGGATTTTAACGAGATAATCCAAATCATCGACGCCTGCGAAATTCTCCGGCTCGGCCTTGCCGACGGCGATTTTCCCTATATCGTTCCCGTAAATTTCGCCTATTCGATAAAAGGACAGCAGATATATTTTTATATTCACGGCGCTATGGCCGGACGAAAATATGAACTGCTCCGAAAAAAAACGGTTTGCAGTTTTGAAATGGATCTTCCGCTTAAAATGGAATGTCTGCCGGTTAAAAAAGACATTACCATGCGCTACAAATCCGTCATGGGACAAGCCAAAGTGACGTTTTTGGACGATAAGGAAAAAGAGGCGGTCATGGATGACATCATTCTTGCACGGCACGAAGAAACCAAAAATTTTGACTACAACCGTGCGGCGCTTTCACGCACAGCCATAGCGCGCCTTACCGTAACGGAGCTTTCCGCCAAAGCCAATCTTCCCTCTTCCGGCGCAGACCTGTAAATAACGACTATAAAAATCGGAGATGTATGGATATATGAAAAACCCCGGCCATTCCACTGCCAAGCCAAAGCAAAAATCCTTTGCGGCCAATGTTCTTCTCATTCTCTCGGCACAGGTTGCCGTAAAAGTTCTCGGCATGCTCTACCGCATGGTGATCACCAATATCGACGGTTTCGGCGACGCCGGAAACGGTTTTTATTCCGCCGGCTACCAGGTATACATTCTTTTACTCGCCATTTCCTCAGTCGGTATTCCGAACGCCATTGCCAAGTTGATTTCCGAAAAAGCCGCCGTTTCCGATTACACGGCTGTCAATAAAATCTTCCGGACAGCTTTATGCATTTTTGCCGGGATCGGCGCGGTATTATCGATCGGACTTTTACTCTTTGCCGACCCGATTGCGCACTATGTTCTTCATTTGGACGGCGCAAGCTACACATTAGCCGCATTGGCTCCCTCCATTTTTTTCGTGTGCATATCCAGTGTGTTCCGCGGCTACTTTTCGGGCACCAATCAGATGAAAGTCATGAGTGCCTCGCAGGTCGTTGAACAGATTTTTAAATCAACGCTTACCATTGTTTTTGTTTTGGCCGCCGTGGGACTTGCCCCCGAGATCATGTCCGCCTACGCCAACTCCGCCACCACGGCGGCAACCGTATGTGGAGCGCTGTATCTGGCTTTTGCATACTTGCGCAGACGAAACGCTTTTCCCATAAAGGAAAAGGCCAAAATCGCAACAGGTTTTCTTCCGACCGCCAAAAAGATCTTAGCGCTTGCCGTGCCGATTTCTCTCTGTTCGGTAATTTCAGCAGTCAACCGTATGGTGGATACGGCCACCATTACGCGCGGCATTGAAAAGGCTTTTGCAGGCGGCATTCCGGCGCACGGAAATGCGGAGGCTATTGTCAATCCGACGCTCACGCAATTGAATGCGGAGGCCGTGCGGCTTGCCGGCATGCTGTCCAAAAGCGACACGCTCATCAATTTACCGATTGCGCTCAATGTGGCCTTTGCGACGGTTCTTGTACCAAGCATTGCCAAATGTCTTGTTTCGGGAGAAACCAAAAAAGCCGCTGAATATATCCATTCGTCTTTTCTTACGTCTGTTGTATTGATTTTGCCGTGCGCGGCCGGCTACATTCTTTTGGGACAGCCGATCTACAAGCTTCTGTATCCCAATGCGCCGCTCGGATTTGAGCTTTTGCAGCTCAGTTCGATCAGCCTTATCTTCATGGCGCTCAATCAGACCATTACCGGTTCTCTGCAAGGCATGGGAAAAGTTCACATTCCGGCGCTTGCACTGCTTGTCGGCTGTATCGTGAAATTCACGGCAAACACGTTTTTGATCCGCATTCCGCAGATCAACATTTACGGCGCGACCATCGGTTCGATTCTTTGCCAATCGACCGTCTTTGTCATTGAACTGACCTGCCTGTTAAGGAGCATTCATGGGCATCTTTCGGTGCGCGGCATCTTATTCAAGCCGCTCGGCGCTGCGCTTTTGATGGGCGTTGTCACCTATTTCAGCTATAAAGGCATTTACGCCGCCGTGCATTCCAATCTGATCGCCATTTTCGTCTCTGTCGTGCTTTCTGCCGCTGTCTATGGCGTCATGCTGCTTGTGCTCGGTGTGTACACCCCCGACCAGCTTGCAAAGCTTCCGGTGGCCGGAAAGGTGTTTAGAAAGCTCTATGCGGCAAAGAAAAAATAACCGCGCACGGTAAGCTGATTTCAAGCTGTCCGTCCACCCCACGGCTTTCTTAAATACATGCTAAAAGAGAGCAGCCTGTCGTTCACTTACAACAGGCCGCTCCTTTTTATTGTCCCAAAACGTTACGGATTGATGATGTTACTCCGATTCGTCCTCATCGTCTCCGCACAGATCATCGGAATCCCCAAAAGCATCGCTTCCCTCTAAAATATCTTCTTCGGGAAATACGGAAAATTCAACTTCCGGTGAATTATAATATCTTTTCATTTGTCATTCCCCTTGCGTTGCAGTAATTGTATCTTCTGCCGTATCAACAATTTCTTGATAAAGGCTCTTTTCGGCCTCCGAAAGGTCTGTGTTTTCCAGAAGTTCGGCAGCCCTTTCTTTTAAACTCTTCGTGCAGCTTTCGCCATAGAAGCAAGTCCCGCCAATCTTCACATACGGCCGCGCGGTAAACGCGACGTTATAGCGATTGGCATAGGTTGTCCCATTCTTTTTATAGGACTTGTCAAGACCTATCATGACAACAGTGAAATCAGCATCGCTATTTGCTTTTTCTTCGTAGATAATCTCAATTTTATTCGCTTTGCTGTAATTCACTGCGCCGGTATATTTGACGCCGTCAGCAGTTGTACCGGTGAAATTCTTGCCTTCGTTCTTGTATGTCGGTGCGTCCGTGCCAAATTCCAAGGCAGCTCCGTTCAATTGGTCTGCACGTGCAATGATATACCCATATTCATCAGCCACGCCGCGCACAAATGCGCTGACAGTCGAACGGAAACGGATTCCGGCGCTTAACGTGCCTGTTGCCGGACGAATGGAAGTTTGCATGGTGTTTACCGGTTTTGCGTCTACCCAAACAGCATAGACGGTCGTATCGCCGCCAAGGGTAATCGACGAGACCGTTTCCTTTGCCGTTGCATTCTTTTTTGTCGCCCAACCTGCAAACATATAGCCCTCTACTTCCGGCTGTTCATCCGCAAGCAGATAGCCTTTGCCAAGACCGCGGTCGGTGTCCGGGGCGACTTCATGTACAACCGTCGCGCCTGCCGGTGCATTGGTATCGTAGGTAACGCTCGTGAAACCGTAACGGTATGCGCGGATGCTGTCAATATAGATCTCCGCATTCCAGGTTGCGTCACGTCTCGGGTCAACCGCAAAGCCGTATATTTTACCACCCAGATAGGGGTCCTTGGAGTTGCTTTTTTCGGAAAGCATATTAAATGTCGCAGTGTGATATTTTCCGTCCGTGTAGCCGGTTAAAGTAGCACCGCCTATCTTGTTTTCACCTTTATTGGCAATAAAGGGGTCGTTTGCACCCTCCTTTTTGGTGTAATACCAAAGGATATACTTGGTTTCTTGTATACCTATCGGCTGAGCGTTTACATATTCCGGTTTCGCAGGATCATAATTCTTATCGTTTTTATAGGTATCAGGCACCTTTTGTGCATTTGAAATCTTGTACGTATAGGTAACGATCGGAAATTCTGTACCATCAAAAGCCTGTGCTTCTCCGACCGGCATACCGACGCGCGCGTCAACCGCCCAACATTTCTGGTTCTGACTATCGTTCCAACATTTGTACGAGACAAGGCGCAGAACGCTTCTTATGCCATCCTGAATCTTTTCCCTGCTATTCATGCTCTGTATGTGGTTAAGGTTTTTATTTTCGCCGCCAAAAGCGTAGCCCATAGCGTTTTCATTGGTAGACTGAACAAACGGATAGAACGTCTGATGATCGAGGTCGGAATATTTGACTTCATCGCCGGTTTTATAAATTTGCTTTCCGTCGGTAGAAATCCAACGCATGAAAACCTCGCCATCACCGAACGTATAGCCAAGCGTTTCGGGAGTCGGGAACGTGTAGGTAAGGTCAGCCGCGTTCAGATCCGCTGCACGAACGATCCGGATATCGTCACTGTCTTTCGCCGATTTAAACATAACAGCATTCTGCGGATAAGCATATAAAGCCACATCATCATAATAATACGTAGTTTCCGTGCCATCCGCTTTCATGTCCATTTGATAGCCAAATTTACTGATACCGATTTGCATATCCGTCAGCGAGGAAGGCGTTACGGAAAGTTTATTCCAACTCAACGCGGCAGGAGGATTATCTGTCAAAGAAATCGATCGACATGCCGAGGACGTGCGGTCTCCATCTATTTCGTTGGCAAAGCGGAAATAAATATCGTTGAAAGCAGTCGGATTTTCAAGCATGTAGCGGTTATCCACACAATACGTTGCATTTAAAATGTAAATCGGTTCGACATACATAACAGAAAGACGGTGGGTGGAATTCTGTTTGGAATACACGCGTACTGCATGATTGGTTTCATCCGTCGGATCCGTTACTAATGTAATGCTGTCGGTTCCGTCATGACGGAAGGGAATCGAATCGGTTGAACTATACTTAGTAAACTTTGTAATGTTGCTATATACCGGGTTCACATAAGTAAGTTTCTGCAAATCATTCGATTCAAAATCGGTATAGAGGACAAGCTCCCCTTTTCCCTCGACAAGTCTCGGAAGATGAACAGCCGTAAAGCTTTTTCCGTACAAGTCTGCACACGATACCGTTTGACCGGGCTCATAGGTTGCGGCAGGGTTTGACTTATCAGCCCAAAAGTAAACGCCGTCGTTTTCCGGGAACGTGTATGTAGTCCCGCTTTCGTTCGGCTCGAACATTTCTGACTTGCCGTTGTCCGTCAGAACAAACGCATTGTCCGGGAAGAAATAAAGCCGGACATCGTCGATATAAACGCCGCCTTTTTCGTTTTCCGGAATACGTGGAAAAATGATGAGGGAGGCAATGCTCTTCATGGCTTGCATTGCTTCGCCATTCGGGCCCGTATACTTCGGAATAAGACTGCTTTCGTTGATACCGAATTTCAGCAAGCCGTCTTCCATTTTGCAAATACCGGGGTATCCGGTTTCCGCCCACACATTCACAGCCGATGATAGGCTAGTAGAGGTGGAAATCAAATCCGGTTTAGATGTTCCGTCTGAGTTATAATGGAAGCCAGGATCCGTATACCAGCGCTGAAATTCAAAATCAATCTTATCCGTGTCTCTTGCCTGCCGGTAAGCAAGATAATAGCGTCCTTCTTTCAGCGGCATATTGACATTAAGGCTATACGTCATATACCCTTCTGTACTTCTGCTTATTCTCAACGCCTTGTTATTCGTATCAGCCGGGTCTTGCACAACCGCTAATGTGTCTTTCCCACCGCAGGTTGTCGTATATGTTTTTGAAAAACAGGAGGGAATCGAATAATCGACCGTGTCTTTGGTTGCGCCCTCGGAATCGAAATTCTGATAGAAAATCAGTTTTCCTCTTTCCGCATCGACAAGCGGAAAATCGATTTGGGTTTCATCTGCCAGAGTTTTTGCCGGGGGTTCGGGAATTGCTTCGGTCACTTCCGCCGCCGATTCGACGGTCTCGGGTTCAAAAGCTGTGGCTGTCATGCCGGAAGTGAACAATAACAGCGCTGATAATAGGATTGCCAGGTGTTTTTTCATGTGTCTCACTCCTCTTAGTATTTATGCAAATTTTTGCACATTTCATTATAGCATGATATATATATATCAAATGTGAATATTTGGTAAAATATACAAAAATGCGTTATTTTTCAGTTACTTTTTTCATATATATGCAAAAAACGCGAGGCGGTTTGGACATTTAAACCGCTTCGCGTTAAAATTATATTTTATTTTCGCGACTTTTCTATTGATATAATGAAAAGTCAATTTCCAGTTTCACATATTTCTTCTTTGCGCTTTATTTCAAAGCCCGGTACAGGAACGTCACGATCTGACCGCGGTCGCAAACCGCATCCGGCGAGAAAGTCGTTTCCGAGGTGCCCGAAGTGATGCCGTTTTCAACAGCCCATGCAACCGCTTCCGCATACGGTGCGTTTGCCGGGACATCGGTAAACAGGCATTCTCCGTCCGGTTCGGGAGAACCTGCGTATTGCCAGATATAAGTAACGGTCGCCGCTCTGGTACACGGCAGATCGCCCTCAAAGGACTCCCCGTCCACCATATCCATATCATAAGCCCACAAAGCCGCATTATAGAAATAATCGGTGGAGCAGACATCGTTGAAGTGGTTGCCGGAGGAATTTTTCGGCGAACCGACAGCACGCCATAAGAACGTCAGGATCTGTGCACGCGTGCAGACATCTGCCGGTGAAAAGGTCATGAGAGAGGTACCGGAGGTGATCTTTTTCTCCACAGCCCAAGCGACCGGTGCGGCATAATAGGCATCAGCCGGAACATCGGTAAAGCCTTGGGTCTCATTCGTCAAGGTCTGACCGACCGTCAGAACGACCGGCGTTTCACAGTTACGGAAAGAGGCCGTATAGCTGTTTCCGTTTTTGGTCAGGCTGTTTACGTCGATCGGCGCATACGAGGCGGTGCCGTCGCTGTGGGTGAGGATCAGATAGGCCTTTTGCATTTCGTCTTCATTGGCAAAATCCATCGTGCCGGCGCTGGTTGTGACCGATACGACTTTACTGCCTGTTGTGGCAAACATTTGCAGCATCTTATGTCTTGCATAGCCCACGCCCATGAACTGAAAACTGTCGTTCATGATATTGGCATAGTGACCCGGGCTGTTCATCCAGTTATCGACAGCCGACTGTGCTGTAATATAACCGCCCTCGGGGCAAGACTGGATATTTTCACCGGCCGTCGTATACTTGAAACCGTCCGGGAACGCCGTAAAGCACTTTTCGCCGTTCGGACGCGTATGCGAATAAGATTCGATCAATTCCTTTTCACGGATATTGCAGGTATCCTGCATGATCTTTGTGGTGGAATAAATCGTTTTTCCCTGTTTGAAACGCTCAACATTGGTAAAGCGGAGTATATCCCATTCATCGGCGGAAACGGAAATTTCGCTTGGTGTCTGACGGTACAGTTTATCCAGTTTTTCAGAAAAACGGAGCTCTTTGGTTTCGCCGTTCAGGGTGACGTTTACATACCCCAGAATCTGACCGTCTTCATCGAAAGTAGCAATCTTTTTGGTAACGCCGTTCTGCCATTCGACGGTCGAACCGTTCGTTGCGGCGGCCTTTCCTGCTTCGATAAGCTGTTCTTGTGTGGTGCTGTTGCCGTATTTTTCGACCACGTCATGCATGGCTTTGCTCACAGCGCGCCAATCTTCATCCAACAGTTTCTTGTTTCCGGTATAGACTTCGGCGATAGGACGGCCGAAACGGCACATAAAGTATTCTCCGTTGCAGCGCACGCACAGTTCGACTGAAATATTGCCGGCGGACTCATCGGTCGCTTTTATCATCGTAGTGACCTTGGAATTGGCTTCATCGATGGTGATGTCGCTGTCCGTAATGGCATTTCTTGCGGCCGCGATGATATCCGCAAGCGTGGTATCGTTGGTAGCGGTGAAGTTCTGCATATAGGTGACGATTGCATCCGAGGCCATAGCCACGCGGTTCGCGTCGGAATAGCCCATTTCGGGGGCAAGTCTTACCTGCATGGTGAAAATCACGCTGTTTTTTTCGTTCATGACGATTTTTACGCGGACGGTCGCACGGCCCGGTTCGGTATTGGTTGCCGGGAAAGAAACCGAAGGTTTGCCGACGCTGACCTGCATATCGGTTGCGGCGCTGGCCACTTTGAGAATATCATCGGCGGTGGTGTGGTTGGTAATGGTCATGGCCTCGATAGCTGCCTTGACGTTTGCTTGTGCCTCGGCAAGAGCCGGGTTCTGCTTGGCCGCCGCATGAGCGGTCAAAAGCGCAACATCACCGTATAACGGTGTGCCGGCCGCTAAGATCATCAGTATTGCCGCAAGTAAACTTGCTAAGAACTTTTTCATAGCGTTTCTCCTTATCATTTAGTGAAGTTTTTATGCATCAAAGCATAAATCTACGATATTATTTTAGAATCAAGTGCGGCATTTGACAATAGCTTTGGCAGAACTTGCGGAAAATCGTCAGAATTTGCAGAAAAAGCACGGCGTTTCACCGTGCTTTGAGCGTGTCGCAAAACTGCGTTTTACGACACGGAAACAGATTCGTA